>Ga0335397_10009782_pt1 | contig 11940 bp, 11 predicted proteins | sample MAT04_FD_205740 | JGI IMG/M metagenome (GOLD analysis project Ga0335397, IMG submission 205740) | Freshwater microbial communities from Lake Fryxell liftoff mats and glacier meltwater in Antarctica - MAT-04 (spades assembly) (version 2) ...
CGCGATGTTGCTGCTGGTAGGGAAAATCGGTTTGCCGCTGCATCGCAAGGCGCGCCTGAGTTATCTCGCCGGCGGGCTCGGCATGTTCGGCGCGATGCTGTGCACTTACTGGGGTTCGCGCTACATGACGACAGTCCGCCGCTGGCCACCGTCACCGGCACGCTGGTTGTCGCGATGCCGCTGTTCATCGCTGCCTGGTGGCTGGCCGATGGCAGCATCCCGGCTGCGATTCCGCTGCGCGGCTCGTTCGCCATCGTTTACCTCGGCATCTTCGGTTCGGTGCTCGGCTTCGCGCTGTACTACTTCATCATCAAGCATGTCGAAGCCGGCAAGGTGGCGTTGATCACGCTGATTACTCCAGTGCTGGCGTTGCTGCTGGGCGCCTGGCTGAATGGCGAATGGGTGGCGTTGCGGGTCTGGCTCGGCGCCGCGTGCATCAGCCTGGGCTTGCTGCTGCATCAGAAATCGGCCTGAACACGCCATCGGGTTAAATAACCTGGTCGATATATGCTAATTTCTTGTGCATTCATGCCACTTTCAGCCCATACACATTGATCGCCAGGCGTCTTTCGAAACGTTTCTTGCTTGCTTTGTGGCTGGCCGTTTTGTGTTTTTCCGGGCTGGCGCAGGCGCACGAGGAGGTCGTCCCTGCGATGCTGGAACCCTGCCAAGAGGCCGATTTTGGCGTGCAGCTGCGCGTCATCAACGTTACTCTCGATCTCGCCAAAATCGAGGCCGGCGAGTTCCCGTTTGAGTCGGCTGCTGTGCGGGTCGAAAGCCTGTTCGCCAACATGATTTCAATGTCGCATGAAGGCGCCATTCCCAAGCCGGTTGAACCGGCGACGCTGTTTGCGAGTCTTCACAATGCGTTGTCACGCCAACACACAGGCTAAGCCAGAATGACCCCTCTACCGCGTTGCGCCTGGTGTGGTGCCGAGCCGTTTTACGTGGCTTATCACGACACTGAATGGGGCGTGCCTTTGCATGACGAGCGTGCGCTGTTTGAATTTCTGATTCTGGAAGGCGCCCAGGCGGGTTTGTCCTGGTCCACCATTTTGAAAAAGCGGGAAGGCTATCGGCGCGCCTACGACCACTTCGACGCCGAACGCATCGCCTGTTACGACGACGCCGATGTCGCGCGCCTGCTGGCCGATGCCGGCATTGTGCGGAATCGGCTGAAGGTGGCGGCGAGCATCACCAATGCACGCGTCACGCTGGCAATTCGGGAAGAATTCGGCGGCCTGGATGCCTACTTCTGGCGTTTTGTCGATGGCCAACCGATCCAGAACGCCTGGACCGAGATGCGTCAGCTTCCCGCCTGCACGCCGCTTTCCGACACTATCAGCCGCGACCTGAAGCAGCGCGGTTTCAAATTCGTCGGCTCCACCATTGTCTATGCTCACATGCAGGCGACCGGCATGGTCAACGACCATCTGGTGAGCTGTTTCCGGCATCGCGAACTGGGCGGCGGGCAAGCCTCATCAAACAGCCATTGAATCACTGCTCAAGCCTGCTAAAGCTGAAACCGGCAGTGGGCCGAAGACAAATGGGCGGTCAACTGCCGGGTCAATTGCCGGGTCAATTGCCTTTGCCAGGATAAATCAGCGTTTCCTTGACATGAGTCAATGACATCCTGGAGGAGAAATTCGCGACACCGCCGCAGGACTATTTCGTGTTCACCACGCAGATGATCGACCAGGGCTACAAGGTGATGTTCGATACGCTGATACCACGATTCGAACAGCAACTTAAAACCGCAAAGCCGCGGCACAGCGCATGTTGATCGGGCAGATCAGCTTGGCGGTGGTGGTTGTTTTACTGGTCCTTTACCTCGGCATCGCCATTACTAGGAGCCTGTCGGACTTTCCCCGCTTATACCCCCCGGGACTTGGTCGTCGATGGCGAAAATCGGCCACAGCGAGGCCATTCTTTGCTGGATTCGCCGCCACATGGTTGTTCCATGGGGCAAAAAGCCGGTGAAAAAGGGGCCGCTGCGGTCGATTTGCAGCCGACGATTCCAAAGTCCGGCAGGCTCCCCGGGACGGAGATCGGACGCGGACACGTGCGGCTGGCGGTGGTCGCGAGAAACTGACAGACAAGGACGCCGCCTGCTAGGTGATCTCGATGCCCTGATCGACCAAAACATCCTCATTCCGGCGTGCATTTAGCCGGAATCAAGAAGCGTAAATCCAAACCAATCAAACAGTTGACACCCGGCTTGATGAACGAACTGGATTCCGGCTTGCATCCGCCGGATAAGCAGGGACTTAGCCGCTGTTTTTTTTTGGCGGCTTAGTCATCGCTTGGTAGCTTCATCAATGACGGTAAATCAAAGACTTATCGTTAGAACAAATTTGTCGTGGACTTGTCTTGGGCACTTGACTTGTCGGTACGTTAAAATCCCCATCAAAGCGTCAAATCAGAAACAGAACATAAAACTGAACGAAATCTCGAGCGTTGATCAAAAGCAACGTGTCCCGTCTCTTCCAATCTATTCAAACTTGAGTTGTATTTCGCCATGAAAAAAACTGTACCGACCCTCGCCATTCTGACTTTTCTCCTCGCCGGCTCGGCAACCGCAGCTTGTGTAAAAGTACCGGAGGCCAATCTGCGCAAGAGCCCTGGCACGCAGCATGAAAAAAGCTGGGAAGTTTACAAATACATGCCGCTCAAGCCGATTGGCCAGAATGGTGACTGGTATCAGGTGGAAGACGTCGATGGCGACACGCATTGGATATTCAGCCGCCTGCTGACGACGGACATCAAATGCGCAGCGGCGAAGGTGGATAAATTGAATGTACGTTCCGGCCCCGGTGCCGACCATGCGAGAACGCCGCTGGCTCAAGTAGACAAATACTATGCTTTCAAGGTCATTTCAGAACAAGGCGCCTGGGTAGAAGTCGAAGATGAGGTGCAGAACCGAGGCTGGGTCAGCAAATCCTTGATTTGGCAACAATAAATCCACGGCTGGATTTGTCTGCCTGATGTTTCACCCCGTTTGCAACCTCTAAAGTCCCTTCAATGCGTACCTTGATCTGCGGTTCCATGGCTTTCGACACCATCATGGTGTTCCACGATCATTTCAAGAATCACATCCTGCCCGAGCAGATTCATATTCTGAATGTCGCTTTTCTGGTGCCCGATATGCGCCGCGAATATGGGGGGTGCGCCGGCAATATTGCCTACAACATGAAGCTGCTGGGCGGTGATCCGGTGATCATGGCGACGGTGGGCGATGACTTCGCGCCGTATGCGGAACGCTTGAAATCCCTGGGCCTCGACGCCAGCCATATTCAATCTGTCGCCAATACCTTTACCGCCCAGGCATTCATCACCACCGATCTGGCAGATAACCAGATCACCGCATTCCATCCGGGCGCGATGAATGCCTCGCATCAAAACAACGTCAACAGCGCTTCGGGCATTCAGCTTGGCATTCTGTCGCCGGATGGTCGTCAGGGCATGATTGACCACGCCCGCCAGTTCAACGAAGCGGGCATTCCTTTCATCTTCGATCCTGGTCAAGGCTTGCCGATGTTCAATGGCGATGAGTTGCTCGAATTCATCCGGCAGGCCGAGTATCTGACCTGCAATGACTATGAAGCGAAACTCTTGCAGGAACGTACTGGTCAGACGCTTGAGCAACTGGCGAAACTGGTGCAGGCGCTGGTCGTCACACTGGGCGGCGATGGCTCGCGAATTTATGCGGCTGGGCAAGTGCATGACATCCCGGTTGCCAAGACGCGTGATGTGGTGGATCCGACCGGTTGTGGCGATGCCTACCGTGCGGGCCTGATGGCCGGCATATTGAAAAATATGGATTGGCCGACGATTGGCCGCCTGGCGGGTTTGCTGGGCGCGATCAAAATTGCCGAGCGTGGTGGCCAGAATCATCATTTTACCTGGGATGAAATTGCCGACCGCTTCAAAGCGGAATATGGTTACTCGATTTAAGGAGCTGAACATGAACGCCTTCTGGATACTGTTGATCCCCGCGCTGCTCGTCGGTTGCGCCAGTGGTCGCGGTGGCGATGACTATGAACGCACCGAAGCGCGTCGCGTTTATGAAGTCAAAATGGGAACCATTGAAAGCATCCGTCCGGTCAAGCTCGAAGGTACCGAGTCCGGCATTGGTGCGGTGGCAGGCGGTGCGGTCGGCGGCATCGCAGGCAGCACGGTGGGTAAAGGCAGGGGTTCCGCGATTGGCGCGGTGCTCGGCGCAGTCGTCGGAGGCCTGGCTGGGGCGGCAGGGGAAGAAGCCGCCACCCGCAAGCAAGGTCTGGAAATCATCGTCAGGATCGATTACAGCCGCACGATTGCCATCGTGCAGGAAGATAAAGGCGAGCGTTTTGCCATTGGTGACCGCGTTCGCATCCTTGAGTCAGCCGGTCAGGCGCGGGTGTCTCGCTGAATAACGAGGCTGAACACAGCCGCTGAACTCACTCTTCAGCAAGGTAGTGGCTGTCGTCGTCATCATTTCTTCATGCGCCGGTCACATACCGGCAATGACATTTCCTTACCTTTGCCATATCAACGCAAAGGAAAGGAAATGTCATGTTGCAGGAACGTGTTGGACAGGACAGCCGGGCCAGAAAAAATTTCAATGTCAGCTTCGCCCGTCATCAGGACGAAGTGCGTGAGGCGCAACGCTTGCGCTGGAAAGTCTTCGCCGAGGAAATGGGCGCTCGCCTGAGTACCCCGGAACACGGACTCGACATTGATCTTTACGATGCTCATTGTGAACATCTGCTGGTGCGCGACCAAGACACCAGTGAAGTGGTTGGCACTTATCGCATCTTGAGCCCGAGCGCTGCCAAGCGGGTCGGCAACTATTACTCTGAAACTGAATTTGACCTGACCCGTCTGCAGCATCTGCGCAGCCGCATGGTCGAACTTGGTCGTTCCTGCGTGCATGCCGATTACCGCAGCGGCAGCGTAATCACGCTGCTCTGGGCCGGCTTGGCGGAATACATGTTGCGCAACCAGCATGACTACCTGATCGGTTGCGCCAGCATTGGCATGGCCGATGGGGGCCACAACGCCGCCGGCATCTGGCACGCGGTGCGCGAAAAACACTTGGCTCCGATCGAATTACATGTTTTTCCGCGTTGTCCGCTACCGCTCGACAAACTCGAAAGCGCTGCTGCGCCGATGTTGCCGCCGCTGGTCAAAGGCTATCTGCGCTTGGGCGCCTATGTCTGCGGCGAGCCGGCCTGGGATCCTGATTTCAACACCGCCGACTTGCCGATTCTGCTGCCGTTGAGCCGTCTCAACCCCAGCTATGCGCGGCACTTCATGAAGACCGCCTGAGATCAGGCTGGTTTAGCCCGGATATTTCATAAATGCTCGCGCGCCCTCGCTGGTCCCTTGTCCGCACTGGAAAGTTTCCCTCCACCCGCAAGGGGCAGGCCGAAGCCGTAAGCGCTGAAGCGCTAACGGCTTCGCTCAGTCGGGTGTATGAACAACTACGCCACTCCTGCGGAAAATGCCCATTGCAAACAAGGTCCGGCGCGATCATCACGTGAATTTATGAAACATCCGGGCTAACCGGAGGGAGTAGTTCTCGCCCGTGTGCGCCTGTAAGCTCTTGATTGTGTTTTTTTCGGTCTTGAGTTTTCCGCATGCACTACGCTCCACCGCCACCGGTTGGCGATCCGCCATTTGATTTGATCTACGCCGATGAGCACCTGTTGGTGCTGAACAAGCCGAGTGGCTTGTTGTCGGTACCTGGGCGCGGCCCGGACAAGCAGGATTGCCTCAGTGCGCGAGTCCAAAGCCGTTACCCCGAAGCGTTGATCGTGCACCGGCTGGATTTGCAGACCTCCGGTTTGCTCGCGATGGCACGTGGCATCGAAGCGCAACGCGCACTCAACCGGGCGTTTGAAATGCGCCAGGTGCACAAGCGTTATCAGGCTGTGGTCGATGGCGTCGTTGCTGTGCCGGGCGCGGTGGAGTGGGGTGTGATCGATTTGCCGCTGGAACTGGATTGGCCAAACCGGCCGAAACATATCGTCGATCATGTCAACGGCAGGCCGAGCGTGACGCGTTGGCGGGTGCTGGCGGCTGATCTGCAGCGTGCCGGAACACGCCTGGAGCTGGAACCGGTGACCGGGCGGTCGCATCAATTGCGGGTGCATCTGCAAGCCATCGGCCACCCGATTCTGGGCGATGATCTTTACGCCAGCACGGATGCTGTTGCCCGTGTCAGCCGCCTGTTGCTGCATGCCTGCGAACTGATCCTGCCGCATCCAGTGACCGGGCAATCTATGTCATTTACCAGCCCGCCGCCATTCTGAAGTCACCGGGCCTTCCGTCTATGCTGAAAGTGTCATCCTCAACCGGGTAGTCACGTCGATGCGTAGCTTGAACAAATTCATCAGTTTGCTGTTTGTTCTGGTGCTGTGGCCTTTCATCGCGCTGGCGCAAGCGCCTTATGCCGGGACAGAACCCGGCGACGAAGGTGCGCCACGGGTGCATCTCTACTTCTTCTGGTCGCAGCAATGTTCGCATTGCCTGGAAGCGCGGCCGGAACTGGAAGCGCTGGCGCGTTCGCAGCCCTGGATTGTTTTGCATTCGCTTGAACTGAGCAAAAGCCAGGCGAATGTCGAACGTTACATTGCTATGGCGGCGGAACTGGGCCAGCAAGCGCAATCGGTGCCGGCGTTGTTCTATTGCCGTCAGATGCAGGTCGGTTGGGAGCGAGGCGGGCACAGTCGAACGCTGTTGCTGGAGCGGCTAAAGCAATGCCACGCCAAGGTCGCGTCGGGGGAAACAATCGGGCCGGATAAAACTAGGGGGGCGGATAAGGCTATGGGGCCAGATAAGGCTATGGGGCCAGATAAGGCTGTGCTGAATGGGGCGCAAGAAGACACCACCTTGTTCCTGCCGCTGATTGGAGCACTCGATGCGCGTTCGCATTCCTTGTTGATGATGACCGTGTTGATTGCCGGCATGGATGCCTTCAATCCGTGTGCCTTCTTCGTCCTGCTGTTCCTGCTCTCGCTGCTGGTGCATCAGCATGATCGTCGTCGCATGGCGTTGATCGGCGGCGTCTTCGTGCTGTTTTCCGGTTTGATGTACTTTGCCTTCATGGCAGCCTGGCTGGGGCTGTTTCGTATCATGGGCAGCCTGCCCTGGGTAACGGGCGCGGCAGGGGTGCTGGCGGTGGTGATTGGCGCGGTGAACACGAAGGACTTCTTCGCCTTCAAGGCTGGCGTGTCGCTCTCGATTCCGGAATCGCGCAAGGCGGATATCTTCCGCCGCGGCCGTGCCATCATCGCCGCCGGCAACTTGCCGGCAATGCTGGCAGCCACCGTCCTGCTGGCGATTGCCGCGAATTTCTATGAGTTGTTGTGCACAGCCGGTTTTCCCATGGTCTATACCCGTCTGCTCACCCTGCAGGTCAGCAACTCGACGCAGCATTTTTTCTATCTCGCCTTGTACAACGTGATCTATGTTTTTCCGATGCTGCTGATCGTGTTCGCCTTCGTCCGCACCCTGGGCGCGCGCAAGCTGAGCGAGCGCGAGGGGCGGCTGCTGAAGCTGCTGTCCGGGCTGATGATGCTGGAACTCGGCATCCTGCTGCTGGCGGCGCCGGAATGGCTGAATAATATTGCTGCAACCCTCGGCCTGGTCCTGGTTGCCATTGGGCTGACCTGGCTCGCGGCCCGCATGACACGAAGCTGAAGCAAGCTGGCTGAGCGTTGGCTTCGCCGCACGCGCTGTTTCAATGCTTTTTTCACGATGTTTCAACGCAGTTTCAATTAAAGTTGTCACATAAGTGTCATTCGAGGAGACGCGATGGCCGGTCAAAGCTGGTGGGGTGCGACGCAATGGGCGGCTTACCTGGTGTATCAGGAACAACCGATCAAACAGGCAAGCAAAGTCGCGCTGCGTGAAATGGAAGCGGCTTCGGGCGACACGTTGACCGGTCAAGCCTATGCCGCCCTGATGTTGAATGACCCGATGTTGGCGCTGCGTCTGATCAAGGCCGCCAACCAACGTTTACCTCACCGTATGGCGCGCGATATCACGACACCGCTCGGCGTGGTGATGGCGCTGGGAACGGTCGCTTTTCGGGAGCAGATCGAATCCGCGCCGGAAATCACCACCGACAATTCCGGTTTCATGGCCAGTGAAGCGCGCGCTTCACTGGCGGCGCACATCGCGCTTGCCTGGGGCACTTTGCATTACGACATGGATGCGGCCGAGTTGGCAATGGCGGCGCTGCTGTCTAATGCAGGCGAACTGGAAATGTGGGCGATTGCACCGGATTTGCCGCAAAAAGCGTTGGAAGAACTCCAAAGCGGTCGCGCGACCCGCAGTGAAGTGGCGCAACGGCAGGCCTGCGGCTTCGCCTTTCTCGACATTACCTTGCTGCTGATCGAAACCTGGAACCTGCCGCAACTGATTCGGCAACTGATTCGCGGCGACGAGGGTTTGCGCGCCCGGATTGCACGTCTGGCGGTCAATACCGCGCGCCATCTAAGCAATGGCATTGAAGACCCGGCGTTGCCGGATGACATACGTGAAGCCGCCACACTGACTGGCGGAACGCTCAGTCAGGTGGTTGCAGTGCTGCCGGATATCAGCCCGGAAGAGAGGGTGGCTTTGCTGCGAACAGTCGATCCTGAAGCAGGGTCTTCAGCCGATTCAGAATCGCAGCCTGCTGGCGTCTAGCAGCCTGTCGGGCTTTGGAATCGTCGGCTGCTGGTCTCAGCGATACAACAACGCGTCTTCGCGATGTTCCCGCCAGGCCGCTTCATCGGGCTGCGCCAAGGTATCGAGCTCGGCGGCTGAGGCTGTCGCGTCATCCACCCAGCGCCGCAGCCCTTCACCGCCGTTGATCAGGTCGATCGCCAGGCGGTGGTGTTCATATTCATAAGCGAAATCGCGCCAGAGCGGGTAGTCCGGCCGCAGCAGCCGGATCGCCTTGAACGCCAGTGCCTGCACGCGCCAGGGCCTGAATGCGGCGTGGTCGTAACTGCCATCTTCGACATGAATCTGGATGCCGGCGCAGAGTTTGCCTGCATGTTTGTGGAAGGTCGGTTCGAACCAGCATTCGCGCAGTCGGCAGCCGTGCAGCCAGTCCGGCGCCAGTTGCGCCATCTTCGCCATGATCTGGCGTGGCTCAATGTCTGGAGCGCCGAACAGTTCCAGCGGCCGCGTCGTGCCGCGGCCTTCCGACAGTGTCGTGCCCTCCAGCATCACCGTGCCGGCATAGCAACGCGCCATACTCAGGTTGGGTGCGTTCGGGCTCGGGTTGATCCAGCTCCGTTCACCCAGCGGCCAGCCGAAGCCAGGTGCAGATTCCGGCTGCCAGCCTTGCATGGCGATGACCTGGTAATCGACATCCAGCTTCAGCATTTTGACAAACCAATGCCCCATCTCGCCCAGCGTCAGGCCGTGCCGCATTGGCATGGCCCCGGCGCCGACAAAACTCTCCCAGCCGGGCAGCAAGGTCAGGCCTTCGACCGGCCGGCCGGCTGGGTTGGGACGGTCCAGCACGATGACGGTTTTATTGAAACGCGCGGCTTCTTCCAGCACATAACGCAAGGTAGTGATGAAGGTGTAGATGCGGCAGCCGAGGTCTTGCAGATCGACCAGCAGCACGTCGAAGCTGTCCATCATCGCCTCAGTCGGCCGGCGCACTTCGCCGTACAGGCTGAACACCGGTATGCCCAGTTGCGGGTCGAGGAACTCCGGCGATTCCATCATGTTGTCCTGCTTGTCGCCGCGCAGACCGTGCTGCGGACCGAAGGCGGCGCTGAGCTTGATCTCTGGCAACGCGGCCAGCGCGTCGAGCGCGTGTGTCAGGTCGGCGGTGACCGAGGCAGGATGTGCCAGCAGTGCAACGCGGCGGCCGGCGAGCGGGCGGCGCAGTTCGGGTTCGGATAGCAGGCGGTCGAGTCCGAATTTCATGTCAGGTCCAGTTCCAGATCGAAGGTGTCGGGGTGATGGAAATCGGGTTTGCCGGGCGGGTGGTTTAAAGCCCAATAACCGAGGCTGCCGTCGTTTGTTTCAATGACTGCGCTGAGGCCGAGCTGCAGTTCAGCGCACTCCGGCAGATTGGTGGCTTGCACGGTTGCTTGCAAGGTCAAGCCATTTGGCGCCGACAGACATTCGATCACCGGGTCGTGCGCCAACGTCAACAAGCCGCCGATGCGATAGTCGGTGAATACATACGCCTGCCATTGTCCGGACGGCGAAAAATTGAATTCGTGATAAGTCAAAGCCTGCGGCGGACGCAGGAAAACTTCAAAACAGGTGTGCCGCCAGAGGTTATCGGCGCGCGCGGCGGGGCGTGCTGCGGGGATGTGTATCTGACTGATATCGCCAGATAAATGAAAGCGCAGGCCGAGCTCGCCGGCGGATAAAAGATGGACTTCCACCTCAATGCCGGCAACCGGCCCCGGCGGAAAATCGGCATGGGGCTGAAGGCATCGGTGGATGATGGTCATGTTGCGTGGGGGTGCAAAAATTGAGCAAGCTTAGCCGTTCGCGTAACCACGCGCGACAACTGGCCGTTGCCGAAACGCATGCCGTCGTAAATCCTGTTCGGCTCAGTTGATGCCGCGCGGCAAGGTCAGTGTCGCCCGCAAGCCACCCTCCGGGCGGTTGCGCAGGGTGACATTGCCGCCGTGGGCGCGCGCCAGGTTGCGCGCGATCGCCAGGCCAAGCCCGGCGCCACCGGTGGAGCGATTGCGCGAAGTCTCGCCACGGCGGAACGCTTCGAACATCTGCTCCAGTTCGGCTTCGGGAATACCGGGCCCGTGGTCGTCGATATGCAGGGTCAAGAGTTCCGGACTGTCTTCCAACGTGATTTGTACATTGTTGTCGGTACTTCCATCCGCCGAGACACCATAGCGGATGGCGTTTTCGAGCAGATTGGCGAGGCACCGCTTCAGCGCCTGCGGACGTGCCAAAAGTGGACGGCTGGCTTCGCCGACGACTTCGACAACGTTGTTAATGGCTTGCATATCATCACGCAGCGTCGATACCAGCGCGTTGATGTCGAGCAAAACGCCGTTTTCCTGCCGCGATTCGCCGCGTAGAAAATCCAGCGTGGCGGCGATCATGGTTTCCATGTCGTCCAGATCGTGCAGAAATTTTTCGCGCTGAACTTGATCCGGCAGCATCTCGCTGCGCAATTTCAGTCGGGTGATGGGCGTTTTCAGGTCATGCGAAACAGCGGCGAGGATGCGCAGGCGGTCATTCAGATAACTGGCCAGACGGTTTTGCATGGTGTTGAAGGCGCGCGCCGCCTGGCGCACTTCACGCGGGCCGGTTTCTGCCAGTGGCGCGCCGGAAAGATCGCGGCCCAGCGCATCCGCCGCTTGCGCCAGGCGCTGCAAGGGCCGCACCGCCCAGCGCATGGCGAGCAACGTGATCACCGCAATGGCGAGGAAATAGCCGGTCAGCAGCGGCAGGTGGCGGCTGGGCGTAAGCGCGCTTTCTTCCGGCGCATGATGGGTTGCGAGAACATGTTGACCATCGCTCAAGGTCAGCGAAATCTGAATCAGGGTCGGCAATTCGTCGCGCGTCGCCGTCGGCTCGCCGGTCACCATGACGCGGCGTCCGTCGCCCAGTGTTTCGCGCAGACGATCCTGCAAATGGTGCAACGGGCCGGGCTCGGTTTCGGCGCCCGGCGTGGCGGGCAAGGTAAAGGTGATGCGCGGCGAATTCAGCACTTGCAGCAACTCGGCACGCTCGGCGGCGGGTGTGTGTTCCAGCTTGTGCGCAACCTGACTCAGCCGATGCCCCAAAGGCCCTGCGATGAGATGCGAGACGACGCGCTCCCGCTCCTCCAGATACAGCCGCTCCGACACCCATTGCGCGGCCAGCAGGCCAAGCAGGAGCACGGCCGTCACCCGCAGGTAAATCGAATCGTAACGTTTCAGGAAGTTGATATAGCTTATGCCGCTCACGCTTTCTCCACCT
>Ga0335397_10009783_pt1 | contig 11939 bp, 13 predicted proteins | sample MAT04_FD_205740 | JGI IMG/M metagenome (GOLD analysis project Ga0335397, IMG submission 205740) | Freshwater microbial communities from Lake Fryxell liftoff mats and glacier meltwater in Antarctica - MAT-04 (spades assembly) (version 2) ...
ATCGCGGTCCAAAAAATGATCATGGAACCCAGCCATGAAAGGAATGCCGCGCTGATTGCCACCGTATGACTTAGACCCTTGTTCTTATTGGTAAACAACACAATCAGAGCAAAAGCTAAAAGGGGTGGCAAGGGTACCAGCCAAACTAAATTAGTCACGAATTCATGTGTCATGTGCGTCCCTACCACTTCAACAAGTCAAGTTCTTCTGCAACCACCGTATTACGACGGCGATAAACAGAGATTACCAAAGCCAAGCCCACAGCCACTTCCGCCGCGGCTACTGCAAAGACAATGATCGCGAAGACCTGTCCGGCCATCAGCGAAACATCACCGTAGCGCCAAAACGCCACAAGGTTGATATTCACGGCGTTGAGCATCAACTCAACACCGAGCAAAATTGCGACTGCATTTCTGCGCGCCAGCACACCGAACAAACCAATGCTGAACAGCCCAGCCGCGAGAATGAGATACCAGGAAAGAGGGATCATCAGCGCCTCCTATTTCTTATTGAACGCGAGATAAACCGCGCCAACCAATGCCGCAAGCAACAGAACAGATGCGACTTCAAACGGCAGGACATAGCCCACAGGAGAGGTCAACGCTTCGCCAAGTTGATTAATCGCATCAAAACCCGACGGGATGGATGATGCCTGTTTCGAGAAGCCGCTCCAAGTCTGGAGCAAATACGCCAGCCCAGCGAAGGTCAACACGGACATGAGCGCGCCCACCCACCAGTTCGTATTCACCGATGGGCCCGTCTCCGCCGCCTGACGGCGGGTCAACATGACCGCAAAGATGAAGAGAATGGCAATCGCGCCGATGTATACCACCACCTGCACAACCGCCAAAAAGCTGGCGTTGAGCAAAGTGTAGAGTATCGCCACACCGAAAAGCGTTGCAACCAACCACAACGCCGCATGGACAAGGTTACGAACGGTCACAACCAACAAACCACAAATAAGTGTGACTGCCCCAACGATCAAGAAAATAATTTGTTCACCAGTCATATTTCATCATCCCATTTAGTGATGGGCCTCCGCAACTTGCTTGGGACCTTCCAATCGTTCACGTTCCTTTTTGCCGATTGAGCGAACAATTTCCAGCGATACCCATGCGACAATGATATTCGAGAGGAACATGCCCGTGACGTAGAGCCAGCTTCCAGCTCCGCGCAGAAGCGCATTCATCAACGCAGTCACCATCACGAGGACAAAGGCAACAGGCGTCAGGAATTTCCAGTTGAAGGCGAGCATCTGGTCAATGCGGATACGCATCACCGTGTATTTGACCCACATGATGACCCAGTATCCAACCATCGCCTTGAACAGGATGATCGCAATGGCAAGGAAGGGGCTGACCTGCTCCAAGCCAAAGAAGCGATAGCCGCCAAAGAACAAAATTGTCCAGAAGCCGCCAAAGGTGAAGGCGTGCAAAAGTTCACCCGCGTAGAACATACCAAATTTCATACCTGAATATTCAACATTGAAACCGGCGACCAATTCCGATTCACCTTCAGCAAGATCGAACGGTGCGCGTCCCAATTCGGCGATTGCCGCAATCATGAAAATCAACGCTGCTAATGGAGAAAGGAATACATACCAAATATTTTGATGCTGAATGATGGCATTCATGCCCATTGAACCAGAAAAGATGGTCGGGATGAGCATCACCGCCAGCATTGGAACTTCAAACGAGATCATCACCGCAACCTGACGGAACGCGCCGATCACCGAGAACTTATTGTTCGACGACCAACCCGCCATAATAATGGAGAGCGTGCCAATCGAGCCAGCCGCAATGATGAACAGCACACCCATGTTCAAATCCACACTGAGCATGACGGGAGCCAGCGGCACAACCGCCCACAGGATCAACACCGACATCATGGAGAGCATCGGCGCGATGTTGTAGACAACTTTGTCTGCGCCATCGGGCGTGATATCTTCCTTGATCAACAGTTTGATGATGTCAGCGAAGGGCTGGATCAAGCCAAAAGGTCCGAGTCGATTCGGTCCGATGCGGTCTTGAAAACGAGCCACTACCTTGCGTTCGATCCACACAAGGAGGATGTCAATCACCATCAGGATCAAGACGAGGACAAATATGCCGAGAAAAACCACCAGCACATGAGCGAAAATATCGTTCATGCCCCAGCCGACAAAAATGCCCGTCAACCAATCTGCGGCTACTTTCAGAGGGTCATTCCAAAAATTCATAAATCACTCCTGTTTGCCCTTCTCTGAAAATGGGAGAAGGTTCCTTTTATTACACAAAGAAAAGGCTGAAAGGAAAAATCCGTTCAGCCTTTTCTTTTTTTACAAAAAAATTACACCCACTCCAACATTCCTTTGCGCCAGGTGTAAACGAGTCCGGCAATCAAAATGAGAATGAAAACGATGCCCTCCACAACAGCGAACATACCCAACTGTCCCAGCCTTACAGCCCAGGGGAAGAGGAACACAGTTTCCACATCAAATACGAGAAAAACCAGTGCAAAAATATAATACTGGGCTTTAAACTGCACCCAGCCTTCACCAATGGGTTCAATACCACACTCATAAGTGGATTGTTTGACCGGATTGGGCTTCTTGGGTCCCAAAATCCATGCGACGCCAATTGCGCCGACTGGAATGATCAAACCAACAATAAAAAATAAACCAATGTAAAGCCACTCGTTCATTTACATTCTCCATCGTGAATTTGGTGTACCGCAACGTTACAAGTTTTTAACCCACGAAAGACATGTGAGGTGCGATACTAACAGAAAAATTGTACCATACAGAATAAATCAGCCTCAATGATTGTATGTCAATTTTTCGGGTGATATTTGTCATATATTTTGAAACTGCTCTGCAAATCTCATTTCTTCTTCCTTCTCTTGAATAAAAACTTGATAATTTCCTCGATGAATGGAAACCCGACGACCCCACCGACGATTGACCCTATCACCCCTGACGTACGAACCAGGTTGACTGATAGCCCGAAAAAGTCCACCGCCTCAATCTCGACGATTTGAGCGGATACGGCAATTCGGCTTTTTTCTCCCGTTGACTTGTCCGCAAAGTTCAAGTGCAGCCAGACCGTGCCGCGGTACGTCCCCGTCTCCTGTGGACGAATGCTCCAGAGGAATGTTGCAGATTGTCCGCGTTTGAGCGGCTCGTAAATCGAGTCAGAAGGCTGAACCAGCATCCCAGCCAGGTCAAGCCGCGCCTCGGCGGTGACGTTGTGCGTTTCATATAAGTCAGGGATTTCAATCGTCTCCCCCACTACCAGATTACCTTCAATTTCCGCCGTCGGCGTGATATTGCCGAGATCGTCCACTTCAAGCGTCAAGCGGACAATATCGCCTTCCACGCCCGCGCGCATTTTGGACGGGAATTCCAAAGTGAGACGGCGAGTTTCAGGAATGGCTGGCGCCGGGGCAGCTTGAGTCGGCTGGATGGTAGACACAGCAAGTTGCGTCGGTTGAGACGTGGGCTTGACAACGGGCATCAGACCAGTTGGCGCTCCTGCCTCACCAGATGGTGGAGCCGATAAATTTCCCACACAAGCAATCGCCGAAAAAAATAACATCAAAGCGGAGATAATGATGAAAAAATGGCGGGGATAATTAAATTTATTATTCATGGCAGTTGCATTTCCGCAGGCACAATCGGCTGGACGCGCGTCTCATGCGGATTTGGTGTGTATCCCCATATTAAAAGAGCGATTGAAACCGCAAGAATAAAAATAGAAAGGAAGAGTCTAATTCTTTTCTTCATCGGTCCACTTCTTCAACCTCAATATACCATTTTACACGCGTGCCAACGCGGTCACGCAATTGCCAGGCAATTGGCTTTGGCATTTCTTCGAATGTGCGTCGTATCTCACTTATGCGGCTCAACACCAGATTCCGTTCATCCTGAGAAAGGGACAAATCTTCCTGACTCATTAGTTCTTCCACGCGCCCCAAATTAATGGACGTGGTCTTATAAAGCCCCCAATCCTGACTGCATAACTGGGCAATGACCTTCAAGTTGATCTTTTCAACGTCGTCATTCCCATTTGGATTATTAAATAAAATGGAGGTGATGTCCAGCATATCCTTGCGGTTGAGTTCCACGATCTGCGCCTTGGACAGGAACAACTCTGCCAGTGGAATCGTCACGGGATCAAACCTGAGGCGTTCTTCGAGCGGAATCTTGTGACACATCTCAAAATCCCCGACAAAGATATCCACCTTCATGCCGGTTTTATTATCGGTGTAAATCTGACGTTCCGCGCTATTCAACACATTGAACTGTTTATCCGGACTATATCCCGCTTCAGGCATGAACGCTTCAAACTCGCGCCGCTGTTTTTTGGCAACGGCAAAATCCAGGTCGGCAAACTCGCGGATAAACAAAGGATGGTTTGACTTGTTATGCGCCTGCACAGCCAAACCACCAATCGCGCGGATTTGAATATTCCTCGCTTCTGCCGCGCCCACCAGACGCTTCATTTCTTCCAAAATTTCCTGTGATGTGATCGCCATTCATTCACCTTAAAAATCTAAGTGACAGTCACCTTAAAGGTGACTGTCACTTTTTTATTTACACCCTATTCAACAGGGATTTCAGCCTGTACCTTGTTCAGGTCAATACCCTTGCTCTTGCGATAAGCCTTGAAGCCAAAATAGATGATGGCAGCAAGAACGTAATTACCAAGCATGTAATAAATGGAGCTTGTGTTCTTGATGCCAATGCCGTACAAGGCATTCGGGTCAATGATCCACTGATACAGCAAAAATACGAGGAAACCGCCAAAGATCAAACCAGCAATCGTGATCAACGGAATGCCCGCCACATTATATTTTGCAATGGGCGAAGCCTTGTACAGATCAGGCTTGGTGTACGGAAGCACGATGGCTGCGATCGTGGTGCCGAGGAATGTGACCGCGATCACCAGCGTGGAGCACAAGGTCAGCGTTTGGAAGCTGGCAATGTTATAGGCGAACAAATACGCCACGACCACCGAAGGAACAACCATCATCAAAAGCGCATTGATTGGCGTGCCTGTGCGCTCATCCAATTTTGCAACCGCTTCGGGCAGAAGACGGTCAAAGGCGGCGGCGAAAATAACACGAGTGGAAGATAGGAACACCGTTCCGCTCCAGCCGAACCACCACAGACTCATCAAAACGACTACGAGAAGTTGAAGCGCTTTATTGGTTGTCAGGAACGCGGCGAGCAAGGCAGGATAAGGCCAGACAGGAAGTGCGGGAGCGTCTGGGCTGAAACCCCAGGCGTAATTCCACCATGCGCCGCCAGCCTGCACGTAAAATTCCCAGCCGATGGTCTGCTTGATGGCAAAGAGCAAGATGACCGCCAACAAGGTAGTGACAGCAAGCGCCCAACCCATACCAGCGACGTTACGTTTGAAATCGGTTGCGCCGCGCACTTCGCCATACAAAGTTGCGCCCCAGTTGGGCCACAAGTTGAAAAAGACGAGGTAGGGAATCACAAGGAAGACCGCCGAAAATGATCCGCCGCTAAACGGTGTGATCGCACCGGCATTCGTCCCAAGTGTGACCGTCGCATCATACACACCGGGCGCCGCGCCAAACATGGAAGTTGCATTCGCTTCGAGTCCAGCCTTGAAAGTTGCGGGAGAACCTGTCAGTAACAAGACGATCACGATCAGCAAGCCCAACATGCCGCCGTAGAATGAAAACTTTTGAATGCGCGCATAAGTCTTCATGCCCAGTGTAATGAAGATACTTACAATGATAAGCGTGATGATCGAGGCAGTGAATGCGCCATTCTGCGTGCCTGCGAACCAAAGCGCGGCATCTTTTGCGCCAAGCACACCCAAGATCGGCACCAGCACAATATGACGGAACATATCGCCATAAAGCGGAACCCAAAGCCAGAGGATGAACCACCATCCCGTCACCGCAAGGATGAAGCCGACTGCTCCACCAAGGATGCGGCTCTGCCAGACATAATCCCCGCCCGAACGCGGCATGACGGAAATCAGCGCGGCATAGACCACGACTTCAAAGAAAATAAACAATGCGCTGACAATCAGCGCATTCACCATGCCGCCCTCAAAGTAGTACATCTGACTAAAGCTGTACAAACCAAGGGTGATCAGGTTGATCGAGAACAACGCGTAGACAAACGCGTCCATGACTGACCATGAACGTACCAAGCCAGTCGCCTTACGAACAAATAAATCGCTCATAACACTCTCCTCTTTTGGTCTTTTAAAACATCCCACAAGGTTTCAAATTGGGCGAACCTGCGGGATGTCTACTAGCCTGTGGTCAAAACGTAATCTTCGACTTTATTTTTTCCAAGCCTCACAATGGCGCCTAGCAGAGTCCCCTGTTCATACATCGAGCCAGGATTAATGCAAAGTGTCTTTCCAATACGCGATGTGCCGCGTCCTTCGTGGATATGTCCATGCAAGCCAAGCAAAGGCTGAACCTTCTCGATCGATTGGCGCAACGCGGTGGAGCCAACCGGCTTCATCGAATTGCCCGCCAATACAGGGCGCAAATTCTTATCCAATTCAGGCGCTTCATCCAGATTTGATTTATGGGGCGGCACATGGATGTTGAATATGGCGTTATGCGGATTTTTCAACTGCGAAGTCATCGCTTCATACCTAACCTTGAGCTGATCCTCGTCCTCTTCACGGTGCGTATCCCAGGGAGTTCGATTGCTCCAGCCCGAGGAGATCATTTCGTGATGATCGTCCAGTTGAATCACTTGCCCCTCGACGAGAAGCACATGCTTGCTGGCACGGATGATGTCGTCCACTTCGTCCATATCGTCATTTCCAGGCGAGCAGTAGATATTCATCCCAGTGCCTTCGAGTTTTTTATCCGCCAGATCCATCCATTGCTTAACGACCTTGAGCACCTCGGCAAGAAATATGGCGCTGACACGGTCCGGGTTCTTTTCAAGTTCGGCAATTTCATCTGGGTTGGTCATGTATGGATAATAACCGCGGCTGCGCACACGCTTGAAAAGGTCTGTGAGTTCCTCTTCATTTGCAGCATCAAACACCTGTTCAAGCAAAGTGATGCGGTAGTTACTTCCACCCTGATGCACAAACGGGATCACCGCCTTACCCGTCATATCGCCGCCGAGGATCATCCTGTCGGCACCGTAGAATTTCCCCGCATTAAGAAACTTACTCCAACAAATATCCGAACCGTGAACGTCTGTTGCAAAAAATAATGTAGTCACATGCGAATCCTTAATTTTGGGATGTGGCTTGCTGCTTGCAGAGATGGTGCGGTATTGATTTCGCTGATTATACTCCCCGAAAAATAGATTGCAACGGTTTTACAAACAAAAAATCGCCCGTCTTACGACGGGCTTGCGAAGGAGGAAGAAGAAATCTATTTATTTACATCGAACGAATCTGACAGGAGATATTGCATATACGCGGCGCGTTCACGTTGTTGAAGAACAGATGAAATGACCCAGTGAACAAACACAAAAATAATATGCATCAGTCGTAGTCCTTAATCTATCAATTCCATTGATAATCAGAGTATAAGGCTGGGCAATTAACCGCGTATTGCGAGGACGTTAAGGGTGGGTTAAGGGTTTCAAAAATAGCACGTTCAAAACTGCATCTTGCCTGTTTTATGCCGATATTCATGACATTTGTTACACAAAGGAAAATCGGTTTGGTTGTAGAATTGGCGCACCAAGCAAACCAAGATTGAGCAAAAGGATATGCCACATGCCAAAACTGGGACGAGATGAAATACAAATTCTGCTTCAAGGCGCGGATGATGCATTCTCACACCGAGAATGTAATACCTGCGAATGCCTTCTTGGCTACATCGCCCAACTCCGCATTGACACAGACTCTGCCAGCAGGGATTTATTCATCCCCTACAAAGTTGACCGCGCCAGCATCCACCGCTGTTTGGGATGTGATCCCTGCCCGCCTGGGGATTTATATGCAGAGTACATGCTAAAGAAACAGACGCCCGCGCTAATTACAATTTAGCGCGGGCAATATAATATGCCAAATTCAGGATCAAGTCAAAGCCAGAAGCAAAAAGCCAACAAGTCCGCCCTTGTAATTTTGGTTTTAATGACCACAACAATCCTGGCATTGTACACTTATTATTTTGTCTTTGCCGATCAGGCAGGACAGCCTGTGTTGGTTTTAACCACAGACAAACAAGAATACCTACTGGGAACTTATCTCGAATACCTTGAAGACCCAAAAGGGGAATATACCTTCGAACAGGTTCGTTCCCCGGAATACGACGCAAAATTCAAAGCAGGCAATCAGGACATTCTGAATTTTGGGTTGACCAATTCTGTTTATTGGCTGCGGATTCGCATCCGCAATGAAGCACCCATCACAAAATGGCGTTTGGAATTAAACCGTCCCTCGTTGAATACAATCGTTCTTTATCTTCCTGAAGAAAACGGCACTGGATACACAGAAAAGAAGACCGGGTACGTGTATCCCTTTGCCACACGTGGCATTCCGCACGAGTCATTTGTTTTTAACCTTCCGATCGCTGTCGGGTCTGAACAGGTCATCTACTTGAGCGTCAAAGATGCGGCAATGGGCTTGCCGCTCAGAATATGGCAAACAGAAGCCATGGAACAGCGCGATCAAACCAGCCGTCTGCTGATCGGGCTTTCCTTTGGCGCGCTGGTCATCATGTTTATTTACAATCTTTTTCTAGCCGTTACGCTTTGGGACAAGGGATTTTTGTATTACTCCTTCTTCCAAATTTCGCTAATTTTCTTTCTCGGAAGCGTGCAAGCCTATACCCCGCGATATTTGTGGCCCGTGCAGACTCAAATTAACACCTTCGCCATTCCGCTTTTCCTCGAACTGGGAGTGATTGGAGCCATGCTTTTTGCTGGCGAATTTTTACAGATCAAAGAGCAGTCTACAGGCTGGAAGATTTCCTACCGCATCCTACTGACAGCGATAACATTACTTGTGCTTCCAACGCCATTCATTGGAGCAAAAGTACTGAGTATCGTGCTTCCGCTTGAATTTCTTATTTTTTTCTACATTCCTATTATGGCAATGTACAGATGGTTAAATGGGTTTAAACCCGCCCGTTTCTATTTGATCTCCTGGACTGTGTTCTTTGTGGTCGGCATTGGCTCCATGTTGGAAAGAATGGGTATTTTTACAGCCACACAATTAATTCCTGAACAGGCGCTCCAATTTAGTTGTGTTTATATTGTGGCATTCCAATCGCTTGCACTGGCAGACCGCTTCAACCTATATAAACAGGAAACCATCAACGCCCAGTCTGCTTTTATGGAGCAACAACAGGAAGCGTTAAAACTCAAAGACATCCTGACCCAGACCCTCAAAAATACCCGCGGCGAACTGGAACAAAAAGTTCTGGAACGCACTCATGCGATCACCGAGGTTAATCAAAAACTCGCGATTGAGGTTGAAGAGCGCAAGCGCGCACAAAAAGAAGCTGAATTACTGTCAAGGATCGATCCTCTAACAGGCTTGTTAAATCGCCGCCATTTCTCTCATCTGGCGCAACTGGAATTCGAAAGAGCCATTCGGTACAAGCATCCTCTTTCTTTAATTATTTTTGATATCGATTTTTTCAAAAGAGTCAACGACACTTTCGGACACCAGATCGGTGACAAAGCCCTTGTGCATATCACACGGGTTTTCCAACAACAGGCCCGCAATTCAGATGTGCTTGCGCGCTATGGCGGCGAGGAATTCATCAACCTGCTTCCTGAAACCACCCACGCCGAAGCGGAGCAAGCCGCCGAACGCCTGCGGCAAATGATTCAACAGGCAGACATGCTCATTAACGGTCAAATCCTCACGTTGACAGTCTCGATTGGAGTGGCAAACATAACGCCGCCTGATACAATTGAAAACTTGGAAGAGTTGCTCAAACAAGCAGATGAGGCTCTTTATCAGGCAAAAAATAACGGTCGAAACCGGGTTGTTGTTTTCGCTCGTTGATACACTTTCAAGAAACGCATGGAAAATGCAATACCTGCGAATATCTCCTTGGACATATTGCCCAAATCCGCATTGACTCAGACTCTGCCAGCAAGGATTTGTTCATCCCCTACAAAGTTGACCGCGCCAGCATCCACCGCTGTTTGAGATGTGACCCGTGCCCGCCTGGGGAGTTGTATGCGGCATATATGTTGAAGAAGCGGACATCAAATCTGATCCAATTATGGGACCTTCCACGCCATGCCCGCCCGACGGTAAACCGTCAGGCTATAATTACAAAGTCCGCTCAAGCGGACTAGCCGACTTTAGTCGGCTTCGTAACAATAGCGCGGGGATTCATCCCCGTGCGGACACCAATCAACAAAGGACAACACCATGAAAGTCTTCCTCAGCTCCACCTACGTTGACTTGATCGAACATCGCAAAGCGGCGCATGACGCATTGGAACGTCTTGGACAGGAAGTTGGGCGCATGGAAATTTTTGGCGCGCACAGCGAGGAAGCCACCAGCATTGCTCTCGATCAACTGGAAAAGTGCGAACTTATAATAGGGATTTACGCCCATCGCTACGGATTTATCCCCGAAGGCTTGGATGTTTCGATTACCGAGCAGGAATATATCCACGCTAAAAGCAAGGGGAAACCCGTTTTATGTTTTGTAGTGGACGAAGAACAGCCGCGGTCGCCAAAGATGATGGAGAAAGATGCGGGGAAAATCAAAAAGTTGGAAGACTTCAAAGCAAAAGCCTTGAAAGAAAAAACGGTGGATTTTTTCACCACGCCGCAAGATTTGGCTATGAAAGTCGCTACCTCGGTTCACAACTATTTGGAAGAACACAAACCACCCGTTGAATCTCCAATTACCAATCACCAATTACCAGTTACCAAACCCACAGGCTCCACCCTTCCTCACCAGGAATTTTTCTTCGGACGCGCGGAAGAACTCAAAAACATCGCCGCCGCCCTTGCGCCCGAATCGCGCACGTGGGGCGCGTTGATTGACGGACCTGGCGGCATTGGCAAAACTGCGCTTGCAATTGAAGCTGCACACCGCGCTCCAAAAGAACTTTACGAGAGAAAAATTTTTATCACAGCCAAAGCTCGTGAATTGAAACCAGAAGGTGAAAAGCCACTCACAGACTTCACTTGCGCCGATTATCTATCAATGCTGAATGAATTGGCTCTTGAACTTGGAGAAGATGGCATTCCCCCGTCTTGCGCCAGAAGGAAGAACTGACGCATTACGCCTTGCCCTGGCAGACAAAAAAGTTCTGATTATCTTCGACAATTTGGAAACTCTGCAACCAGAAGAACGCGATCGTCTCTTTCAATTTCTCGGACGCCTGCCGCAGGGCAACAAGGCGATTGTCACCAGCCGTCGCCGTGACAACATTGACGCGCGTGTAGTGCGCCTCGACCGTCTCTTGCATGATGAAGCCATGCAGTTGCTGAATGAACTCGCCGCGCGCAATCCGCTCCTCCAGCGTGCGACGCAGAAGGAGCGCGACGAACTATATGAAATCACGCAGGGCAACCCGCTCTTCATCCGCTGGATTGCGGGACAGTTGGGGCGCGATGGCTCGCAGTGCCGCACGATTGCCGATGCCTGCGCCTTTATCGAAAAAGCGCCAAAATACAATGACCCGCTCGAATACATCTTTGGCGATTTGCTGGAAACCTTCAGCGAAAGCGAGACCAAAGTCCTCGCCGCGCTGACCTACTTTACCCAGCCCGCCAAACTGGACTGGCTGGCGCAGATGACCGACCTGCCCCAACGCGCCGCCGAAACCGCCCTCGAAGATTTAACCGGCCGTTCCATCCTAATTACCAATTACGAATTACGCACTTAGCAATGAGAATTAAATAACATGCCCATACTGCTTGTTCAAAGGACAGTAGAAAAATAAGGTATCATCCCGTAGCCAAACAAACCTAACCAAACCCATCAGCAAAAACAGGATGTTATCATGCA
>Ga0335397_10009788_pt1 | contig 11936 bp, 8 predicted proteins | sample MAT04_FD_205740 | JGI IMG/M metagenome (GOLD analysis project Ga0335397, IMG submission 205740) | Freshwater microbial communities from Lake Fryxell liftoff mats and glacier meltwater in Antarctica - MAT-04 (spades assembly) (version 2) ...
ATAACCAGATTGGTGGCAAACAGAGCGCAACACAGCCATGATTACCGTCTTCTAATAGATAAAACCCTTAAAAGTCATAGATACGCTCTCGTGTATTACCAAGCTTATTTGTATGACTTTTAAATGGTTTGTCCATAAGCCGTCAAAAAGCTTTCAAAAAGCTCAAGATTGCGACAAAGACAAGTAACAGAAGTCGATTGACTGATAAACAGATTCTGCCAGGAATTTTCTGCCAAGCAATTCCATCTGCACGTAGTGGAGAGAAAAGCGGATGAAAATACAGCGGGACGATCGTAGCAATCTACTCCCCTAAAATTTAGGGGTGGGGTATTGCCCCCCCTGGGGAGGGGTAGACATAGAAAATAAAGCCTGTTCATCCACAAAAGTCGGTTTTTGCACGACAATCTTCTTTTATAGAGCTAAATTACTGCTTTATAACGGCTTTTTCACCCAATCACTAAAAAATCACGTCCGAAAGATAAATTTATGCTATTTGTTATCTTTTTCATCGTTTTTTATTAGCTTTTTCTAGGCTACATAGACTCTTTATTACAAAACTTACCCGGCTATTTACCCTCTATGTTTAACCATCTCCCCTATCTGTATTGGTACCCCTAATTTTCGTCTGCTTCAACGGACATGCTATACTCAGAGCAGGCAATCTCGATTGGTTCATTGGGCCACCCACGGCTGATGCTATTCACGATGGTGCGCAAGCAGGGTGGGCCACAGCGCAAGAAAGATAGTTCATACGTATGGGAAATACACCCTATAAACTGGCCGGTGTTGATATTGATGCAGGTCAACGCACAGTAGACTTGATGAAACAAGCAGTGCGCAGCACCTTTACGGCGAATGTCCTAGCGGACGTGGGGGCCTTTGGCGGTCTCTTTGCTCTGCAAAACCTGCCCAACCAACCGGTGCTTGTCGCATCGACCGACGGTGTGGGCACCAAAGTCAAGCTGGCCGCACAGTTGGGCCGCTGGGAGGGTATTGGGCACGATATTGTCAACCATTGCGTCAACGACATTCTGGTACAAAATGCACGGCCGCTCTTCTTCCTAGACTATGTGGCAACCAGCAAACTTGTGCCCGAAGTAGTGGCATCAGTGGTTACCGGTGTAGCCCATGCCTGCCGCGCCGTGGGTTGTGCTTTATTGGGTGGCGAAACAGCCGAGATGCCGGGGGTCTATGTCGAAGGAGCCTTTGATCTAGCGGGTACTGTTGTGGGGTTGGTCGCGCGCGAGCAGCTATTGCCCCAGCCGACCGAGATGCAGGCCGGAGACTTGTTGATTGGGTTGCCGAGCAGTGGCCCACACACCAATGGCTATTCTTTGATTCGCAAGTTGATCGCAGATCGTGATCTCAACCAGGTTTTAGCCGACGGGCAAACGCTCGCCGATGCATTATTAGCCCCCCACCGTTGCTATGTGGGCGAGATCGATCGCTTGCAAGTCGCAGGCGTAGCGCTGCTGGGCATGGCGCACATTACGGGTGGCGGCTTTATTGATAATTTGCCGCGTGTGTTGCCGCCTCATCTAGACGCGACAATCTACCGGCAACGCTGGACGGTGCCACCGCTCTTTCAACAGTTGGGAAGCTGGGGCGATTTGCCGGTTGAGGAAATGTTTCGGGTCTTTAATATGGGCGTCGGCATGATCTTGATTGTGCCCGCAACCGCAGCGGCAGCCATCCACGCACTCTTGCCCGAAGCGATCTTCCTGGGGCAGCTAGACGAGGCAGCCGAGCCGCAACCCATGGTACGCTTGGTGGATGCTGGGTAACCACAAACCTATTGCGCTGCTCCGCTCTCTGGGCATTCGCTCGCTGGGCAGCAATCTTCTATCAGATACACAACGCCTATATCTTTTGAGTAACAATATGCCTACACGACTTGCAGTACTAATTTCCGGCAATGGTTCGAATTTACAAGCCCTCATCGACGCCATCCGCATGCGGATGCTTGACGCAGAAATTGTGATCGTTGTGTCAAACCGCAAGGATGCCTATGGGTTGGAAAGAGCCACCAAGGCGGGCATTGCGACGCGCTATCATCCCCTCCAGCCCTATCGCGCGGCAGGCCAGGAACGAAGCGAGTATGACGCGGCCTTGGCCGAAATTGTGGCCGCCTACAAGCCAGATTGGATTGTGTTGGCCGGCTGGATGCACATTCTGAGCGATGTGTTTCTACAACGCTTTCCCTATCGTGTTATCAATCTACATCCAGCGTTGCCTGGTCAGTTTCCGGGGATCAATGCCATTCAGCGCGCCTTTGAAGCGTATCAAGCGGGGAAGATCAAGAAAACCGGCATCATGGTACACTTGGTGCCCGATGAACAGGTGGATAGTGGTCCCATCCTGGCAACCCAGGAGGTGCTCATCTATCCAAGCGATACCCTAGAGATGCTAGAGAAACGCGTTCATCAGAGCGAACATCAAGTTTTGGTCGGTGCGATCCACCGCTTGATCGCCGGTGATGGCGACGAATAGATTGGCTGTGGGTAGGCTGAGCATGTTTAGCCGCCAGTTCTACAGCATGGCCATTACACGATAGACATGGGTTGACCCAGAGAATGGTCGGCATGCCTTTCCATTACGACCATTGTTTTTTTGTCAGGGCAAAGTTCCCCCACCACTGCCTTGTCTGGCCGGCCAATTGCTCTTGAGAAAAGTACATCACATAGATGGGAAACGCCGAGAGCAACATCCCTTTCCAGCCAAACATGGTGTAGACAATCGCAAAACATAGCCCAATCAGCGAGAGTAACAGATAATATAGGGGGAGTTGTTGATACTCTTCCTGCCACACTTCTGTCAATCCTTTGCCGGTGACGATGGTGTGTGCAAAAGCGGTTAACCCGATGGTTGTATAGCTGTAGGCCAAGGCGACAATGAGAAACGGAATGACAAAAAGCAACACATGGTTGATATGCAGCGAAAAGGTCAAGATCGTGGTGAGCAGCGCCGGAGCACAACAAGCGATAACGTCAGTCGCCCACTGGTAGAGCACCGCGCCATTGAATCGTTTGGGCAACGCTAACTCTGTCTGGGCAAAAACCCCGGCCAGGACACTGGTAGCACTCACCAACGCGACTCCAGGCAATCCAGTTAATAAGCTCGCCGTAAAGAGAAAAGCAGCGACAACGGGAATGTGGACCACGGCGAAGAAGTGTACACACAAATATTGGGTAATGCCAGCCAAGGTCATTAAGCAGATCACGGCGGTCCAATCAACCGGTTGCTGCCAAACAGCCCCAAAGACAACCAACAAAGCCGCCAATAAGACTGCACCCGTTTTGACAATAAATGGTGATAACCACTGAGCCAAGGGCGACACTGGCAAACTTTGCACCGGAAATTGCATGGTAAGTTCGCGCGCGCTTGGTGGTAGGGGACGAGCATGCTTCTGGAGCAATTCGGCAGAGGCAACAGCAGAGCCGTCTTCTGGCTCAGCGGCCAATTGGAGCGCTTCGTCTTTAATGCGATAGTAGAGATCATTGGCAGAGACAATGCGATTACGCCCGTCCATCTTGGCCTGATAGACGGCAACATCCGCTTGATGCACCAGCTCGGTTATCGTTTCCCCATCTTGTGGATACGAAGCGATGCCTAATGACATGGTAGTTTTGAGTGGAGTCTGGCTCGTTGGCACCTCAAAACACCCAGCCTCGATAGCAACACGAATTCTTTCGGCGATAATATAAGCTTCTTCTTGCTCGACGCCGGGTAGCAAAACCGCAAACTCTTCGCCACCAAAACGCCCGACAGCATCTTCGTGGCGCACCGTGTACTGAATAATTTTACTGACCCCAATCAATACCATATCGCCAGCCAAATGGCCATAGGTATTATTGATACGCCGCAAAAAGTCCAAATCTGCCATAATGACCGAGAAGGGACGTCCAGTCTGCTTGGCGCGCACCATTGCTTCTGACATCAGTTGGTTAAAATAGCGAATATTGAGGAGGCCGGTCTTGCTATCCGTTTGGGCTTCGTGGCGCAATTTGGGCAACATCAGAGCTTTTTGGATCAGCACCAACACGCCTAGCATGGGCACGATCATCGCTGGATTGATAAACCAGAGCAGGGCAACGATATAACCAAGATAGGCCATCACAAATTCGGCCCACAAATTATCGGCGATCCACAACCCGGCTTCACGCCAGGTGCTTTTATTGATCAAGACATCGGCCACCCGCAAGATGACATGATTGCCCATAACATAGACGGTTGCCGCGACAAACACCGCAAAAACTTGACCAACTACCACAATCTCATTCAGGTGGCTATTGAGCGTAATATACAGCCAGTGGGCGCAAGTGCCCACCAATGCTTGGACAGCCACATTGATCGTGAGATCGCACCACCAACCAACATAGGTGCCTTCGGCCTTTCTGGTACGGATTGCGGCCAAGATCAGTGGAATCGCAAAGAGGGGCAGTAATAGAATAGGTTCTAAGAGAAGAACGCCCGCAAAAAAGAAAACGCTGTGCGGATAGTAAGAGCGCCCATCGCTAAGGCGAACTTCAAAAAATTGGGAAACAGTGGCCATTGCCCCCAAAACCAATAAACTCGCAAGCTTATCGCCTGGGGACAACGCCGGAAAACGAATCACAATTGCAACCACTACGGCCAATATGGCAAGGCTGCCAATATAAATTCGATCGCGCAACGTCATGAATTATTACCTTCCATGCCCAACCGGCTGTACTGATGGACAAACGATGGAAGCGTCGCACAATGGATCAATGAAGCAGCCAAGCAACTCGTGCAACGCTTACGGGTTTTATCGATGTGGTATACAACAAGCCATGACGGTTGGATAGGTCACAGCGTACACCCCAAATAGTACAGTGAACTGTTTAGTAATTTAAAGCTAGAAGTTGGCAGATCAAGCTGTATCGGACCCCCGGTGAGATAACCAGATGATATAAAACGATATAAAATGCTATAAATTGTCTAGTTATCTATGGTATCCCGACAGAACAGATAGAAATATTGGTTGGCAAGAAAGCCTGCTAACGGTTGCTTATCTGTCTTTTGTCACACTCGTATCGTGCCTAATTGACATTGTAGCATTTGTTTTTTCTACGTCAATAGAGCTAATTAACGGTTTGATAACAAATTATTCGCAGCAGGCACGAATCATTTGTTATGCCAGGGAGAAGCTATAGAGGAAGTTCCATATACTTGTCGATTGGTTTACGTTGCCCACCAGCCAGGATCAAGCTTGCTTGGCCGATAAACGCGCAACAACCCCACGGAAACGTCGCCAGTGGAGGAAAGCCGTAACCGGGGCAGTCAGCAAAAACGCGATCCAGATGATGCCCAGGTCACCCGGAAAGAGGCGGGAAAAGAGCCAAGCCAGGAGCACAGCCGTCCAACTGCCAATGGTGTTAACATAGAGCGGGTACCGCGTATCACCAGTGCCGCGTAGTGCGCCTGCCTGAATAAAAGAAATGGCCCAAAACGGTTGTGCAATCGCCACGGTGCGCAGCGCAATCGCCCCAATCCGAATCACATCTTCTTCTGGCGTAAAGAAACGAATCAGCGCTTCGGCTTGCAGGAAAAAGAGCACACCCAATACGCTCATCCAAACCAACCCCCAGCGCGTTGCAATATTGCCGGCCACGGCCCCTTCGTGGGGTGCATGAGCACCAATACTTTGGCCCACAAGCGTGGTAGCCGCCAGCGCAAAACCGATCCCCGGCAAAAAGGAAAGGGACATGGCATTAATGGCAATGCGGTGGGCAGCTAGCGCTTCTGTACCTAAAACGCCCACAATGATCGTCAAGCCCAAAAAACTTAGCGAACCCAACAACTGCTCCAACGCAGCCGGAACGCCAATGCGCAACATCTGGCGCGCGGCGCTGAAATCTGGCCACCAGCCCAGGCGACCACGAATTGTTACACCATTGCGCCCGCGCCACATCACAAGAAAGAGCAATAGAAAACCCACCACGCGTGAATAAAAGGTACCCCAGGCACTGCCAACCGCCCCCAGCTCGGGCATGCCTAATTCGCCGAACACTAGGCCGTAGGTGAGCACGACATTGACCACATTGGCTAACAAAGTCACCAACATTGGCGTGCGCGAATCGCCAGCCCCGCGCAATACGCTACTGCTCAACAACATCAACGTCAGGACAACTACGGTGCCCATGACGACGCGTAAGTAGTCAGCACCAATCTGGTTGACCGCTGGCTCCATGCCAAAGACGCGCATTAATGGTTCGGCAGCGAAAAGCCCAACCAGCGCAAGCGGAATCGAGATCGCCACACTCCACACCAAGGATTGACGCGCCAACGAGCCCGCCCGTGCATAGTTCCGGCCACCCACAGCTTGCGCAACCAAAACGGCTGTACCCACCGAGACGGCACTGAGCACAGCGATCACAAAGAACATAACTTGTAAGGCCGCGCCAACCCCGGCCAATGCTTCAGCGCCTAGCCGCGCAACCATGACCGTATCCACAATTCCTAACATGGTTTGCAGAAAATTTTCGCCAATCACGGGCCAGGCCAACGTAAAAACACGCCGCCGCATGATAGGCATGTTGACGACCGTCGAAGCTAAACTACTTGCATGAATCGACATCGGGAAACTCTTTCATTTTTGCGTGTTGTGAGTAGGCGGCTTGGTAGAGGTGGCAAAGACGATCACCGAAATCCCCACCAGTAAATTCCTCGACACTATGCGCGACTTTCTCATAGTTTGTCCAGTCGGTAGTGCTAGGAGATTTAGTAATTTGTTTGCTATATCGGCTGGCACGCGCACAGCCAACCCGTTACCGATAGCGACGCCGTAGCCGCCACAGCGAACCAGCACAAAGCCCCGCGCCACCAAAGCTCAATACACCGAGAAACAATAAGCCGGTGGGCTGTAAACGCTGGGCGACATCCAAAACCTGTGTTTCGACCATGGCCGGATCCAAGGGTAGTCCATTGGCTACACTGGCAGAACCATCAGAGGTAGCCGTCGGCCAAGGCGTCCAAGTCGCGGTCAAGGTTGGCGAAGGCGTCGCAGTGGGCGTGGGGGTTTCCGTAGCGGTAGGTGTCACGGTCGGCAGAGGAGTTTCTGTCGGTGACGGTGTGGGTGGTATGGGTGTGTCGGTAGCAGGTGGTGGCAATGGCGGTGCAGACACAGCCGCAGCTTTCGCCATTTCTTGTTCGGCTACAGATTGTTCTACCCCTTGTTCTGCAACCTGTTCCGCCACCTGTTCTGGGGGCGGGGGCAGGGGTGTTTCCGTTGGCACTTCGACCACGGGCGCGGCAACAGCCGGTGCGCTCTCGTCTGGGTAAAGCGCAATGGCATCTACATAGATCAAGTTATCGCCGGTGCTCACAGGATGATCGGTAACGAAAAAGACGGTTACAGTACCATTAACCGCCCGCGCCGTCACATCGACATTGGGTCCTTGGCCTACAGGATAGTTCAACATCCGCCCTTCGCCCCAGTGCATGGGTCCCCAAATAATATTCGGGCTATTGGGATCGGTACCGCCAGTTGGATCAATGCCCAACTGCCGCCCAAAGGTATCGGGTGCATTGGGCGCGCCCCACCCAATACTGGCGCGATAACCAGCGCCTGGTGTTACATTCACTTGGGTAAAGATGCCCGCTTTGAAGGTGCCACCACTGCTCCAAATACGCAGCGTACCACTGCCAAAAAATGAGTGAGGATCATTCATAAACGAAGGTTCGCCATATAAGACAAATTCACTCCAACCATCCGGCACTTGGCGCGGTGGATCGCCATGGAACGAGTCCATGTCGCACACTGGCTGGGGAATCTGGTTGGGTGGGTTACACGGATCAGAGGCAAACACCGGAGATTGCGACAGGCTCAACAGAATGCCCAGCAACAGAACAGTTCCCCCCAGGTGAAAGAGGCGGGGTGGTCGTTGCGTACATCGTTGTGTACATTGGGCAGAAACTTGGAACAATGAAGAGATCCTTTTTATCATGAGTAGTTTAGGTCCACTTAATCCACGATTAATTTTTGCGCCCTATACTGAGGGCGCGCTGTTGTGTGAATGCGATTGACCCTCCTCAATTCGTATTCACAACTGCGGGGGTCTAGGCCAACAGGCAACAGTGGTAATCGTCGCTCGATAGATGCTGCTTTACTTGCTTATTGACTGCCATCCGCTTAACCCAGTGTGATGCGCCCCATCACACTGGGTTTTTCTTTGCCCATTGCGCCGATTGGGCTACCGAAAAGCCACCTCGCTCGGCGTTGCCAATTGTGTGCGAATCTGGGCTAGTTCTTGCAAAATGGTCATGGCTTCGCCCGGATCAGCATGGCGCAGGCGGTATTTGCGTAGCGCCAATTCCACATACAGATGCATGCGATAGGCTTGCGTACGGGCATGTGGTCCGCGTTTGCGCAGTGGATTATGCCAGCGCTCAGTCAACTGTGCATACTCGTCATTGGAGAGAATGCTGCCCACTTCTTCGGCCAATTCACTGCGGATACAAGTTCGTTCATATTGCCAGGCCAGGACAACCGCAGTCACCACCAAGCCAATGCCGGCCAGCGCGACCAACAGACTCAGCCCCAAGCCAGAAACATCAACGGCGGCCAGGGCTGCCCCCAAGTTATGCAGACTATGGGTTGCGATCGCAACAGCCAGCCCCAGAACGATCCAAAACACCTGGGCAATCCGCGAACGAAAGGTGCGCGCCAGGCCAAAGCCAATTCCCGCCAGCCCAGTATAAAACGCATGATTTAAGCCAAACAACAGCGCACGCAAAAAGATCACAACAGTCAATTGGGCAAAGCCACCGTTATCATAGGCACCGACAAAATAAAAAAAGTTTTCGGTCATGGCAAAGCCAAACCCAATCAATGCGCCATAGACAATCCCATCCAAGACACCATCAAACTCGCTGCGCATAAAGAGAAAGATTAACAACAAGGCCAATCCCTTGGCCAGTTCCTCCACAATTGGTGCAATCACGGCCCCTTGGATGATCGAGCTGGTAATGCTCTCAGGGGAATCGACAAACGGCATACCCAAGACCTGCTCACCTATCAGGCTGACAATGATCGCAGGCAGCGCCCCCCAAACAAATGCTACAACGACGAGCCAGACGGGTTCGCGTTCGTAGCGATCGGCCCAATAGAAGATCAGCACGTAGAGAATCGTCGGGATAATCGCCGCGGCCAGACTCAAAAGTAGGGGAAGGGTCATGGGTAACGATCATCCTAGACAGGAACGGGTGGCAAGACCACCGGGGCAATACGTTTTCGCCATTTGGCGTAGGTACTGGCAAAATGCGGCCAGAATGCGCTGTTCTGACCGCCAACCTTGGCCTGCGCCAACGCGGCCAGAAAACTCTCGGCGTTATCGTCAAAAGGCGGCAGTTCCAGATAACAATGGCCCAACTCTGCCGGAATATGGGCATCGCTGCCAGCAGTCACCAATTTGCCGTGGGCTTTGGCCAGCGCCGCCGCCGCCAAATTGTCGCGCCCGCGCACACAGCGCGCGTTGAGCGTCTCCAACGCATCGACCTGATCGATCACAGTCAGGACATTGGCCAACCCCATGGCCGCATGCCGCAACGAATCCAGTGGATGCGGGATACTGATAACTGCACCCTGATCGCGCAGGCGGGCAATTGTTTCGGCAGGGGACAGACCGCGCGGCACTTCTTCTTTGACAAAGTACGCAATCAGCTCACCGTGGGTCGTCATAATCTCTTCACCCACGATCACCAGATCCGGGGCCATGGCTTTGGCAACCAGCGCGCCATCCAGCCGATTATGTTCGGTTACGGCAACTTTGTTCAACCCCAAACGGCGCGCCTGTTCGATCAAGTGCGCCGTTCGAGTCAAGCAATCTTTGCTATAAATTGTATGCGAGTGTAGATCAACTTTCCACATCATCCGTAACTCCCCACCTTCCTAGCCTTCTCGGGCGCGCAACTTAGTCAGCCGACTCGGCGGCCAATCCCTCTTCGCGCCGCGCCGTCTCGGAACCGGCAAGCAGATCAGGCCAGCGCGCAAAACTGACAACACCAATCGTAACGCCAAGCCAGAGGGTACAGAAACGCACCAAGAGCGCCGCCCCAGTCGCCATGACCGTGGGCAGGCTGAACAGACGCACGGTCAATGCCACCAAACTACCTTCCACACCACCCAAACCACCCGGTGTGGCAAAGAGCGCGCCGATCACGGTGCTGATGCAGAAGATAAAGACGGCAATTAACACAGATTGGCTGCCCGGCGTTGCCCCAAAACCGACCAGCACCAGATAGAAGGCAAAGCCTTCGGCGACCCAACTCACCACGCCAATGCCCAGCGAAATCAACAGATTGCGCGGACGGAAGATCAGATAGCTGCTTTCGTAAAAGCTGTACAGATGATCGGCAAAGCGGTTGATTACGGGTAAACGTTTGCCAATCCCCAGCACGCGCATAGCCAATGGGCGGATTTGAATAACCACAATCGTGACGACGGATGTCAGCAGCACCAACAGCGCCACCCAGCGCGCCGTCGGGTCGGGAAACGCAAAGAGCCCCGCACTGGCCAACAACAACATCGCCATGCCATCTGTCATCCGCTCGGCCAACACCGCCGGCGCGGTAACACTCATGGGGGTGCCGGTCACGTTGCGTACCATGTAGCTTTTGAGAAACTCGCCGGCTTTGCCAGGCGTCATCACCATCAGCATCCCAATCCCGAAGATGCGGGCACTATCATGCCGTGTAATTTTTACACCCAATAAGTTCAGATACCACTGCCACTTGAGCAAGCGCCCAATATAGTTAACCAGGGTTAGGCCAATCACCAACGGTAGCCAACGCCAGGGGAAATCAGTCAAGGCTTGAGCAAGCGCTTGCCAGTCGCTCCACAACGCCAAAGCGATATAAAGCAGCAGTGCAAACACAAAAGACAATAAAATTTTTCTTCGTAAATCGTTACTCATAAGGGGTAATTATACCCGCAGCACAAGGAAATGGGGAAACAGGGGGCAGAATGATTGCGGATTGGTAGCGCCAGTAAGCTTCAATTACCCAGCAGCCAGCGCAGCAGGCGTTGGGGCGCGCCCGCGGGTGGGGCTTCGAGGTGAACTTGATCGAGCGCGGTGACCAGCTCCGCGCCGGTTTGATAACGCGCCGCGGGATCTTTGGCCAGCAATTTTAGCAAGACCACTTCAAGTTGGGGTGACACATAGCCTACATCACTGGGCGGGGGGGGCGGCGTAGAAAGATGGGCTTCCAATACATCTTCGCGCGTGCCATAAAAGGGCCGGCGCCCCACCACCATACGATAGAAGATCACGCCCAACGAGTAGAGATCGGCACGTCCGTCTACCGCATTACCATTGCGGATCTGTTCGGGGGCCAGAAAGCCAGGGGTGCCATAAATGCCGCTGGCCGGCTCGGTGGGCGGATTGCGCAGATCCAGCGCCGCGCCAAAGTCAATCAGCAAAGCGCGCCCATCTTGGGTGACAAAAATATTGGCAGGCTTCAGGTCGCGGTGGACGATCTGCTGTTGATGGACATAGTTCAACGTATTGGCCAATTGGCGCACCAAATTGACCGATGGCGCTTCGCCCAACCCTTTATCCTTGCCCATAAAATCTTGCAAGGTCTTGCCTTCGACCACATCCATGGCAATGTAAGGATGACCATCGATCATACCGGAGTCCGATACCTGTACCACGCCAGGATATTTCAGACGCGAGGTAATGCGATATTCATTTTGAAACATGAGGCGGATCTTGGGTTGCGCGGCGGCCATATCGGTCAGCACCTTGAGGGCGACTACTTTGCCTTGTGGCGAGCGGGCGCGATAAACAATCGCCACTGCGCCCTGGCCCAAGACAGTGTCGATGACATAACCACCCAGCCGCTGCAATAGGCGCTGCGGCGGCTGCATTGGATTAGGACCACCATAAGAGGAATACATGTACAACCAGGTTTTT
>Ga0335397_10009791_pt1 | contig 11935 bp, 11 predicted proteins | sample MAT04_FD_205740 | JGI IMG/M metagenome (GOLD analysis project Ga0335397, IMG submission 205740) | Freshwater microbial communities from Lake Fryxell liftoff mats and glacier meltwater in Antarctica - MAT-04 (spades assembly) (version 2) ...
TGCCTCATGGCGGTTTTTTCTACGCGCCCAGACACCCCCCGCGCCCGGCACGCCCCTCACCGCCATCCGCCTCCAGCTCGATGGCTACCGCCAAACCGCCTGGCCCGATGGCTCCGGCTGGTCAGTGGTTGAGATTGGCCCCTTTTTGAATCAATAACACCGCAAGAACAGCAGACGTTCCGCCTGCGTATAGACGCCTGTGTTCCTATGATGAGTATCGCGGGTGGAATTACCGCTCGGCCTTGTGCCGCGCTTCCACCCCCTGCCCCGATGCGCGGCTTGCGCGTCAGTGCTGCAACGCGAGGCCCTGCCTCGGTGCGGCCCTTGCGTGTTGAAGAACCTCTTCCGCACGCTGCGGAGCGGTGATTCATGTCGATTGAAGTCCTCGCAGCATCCCCGCCTCCGGAGGCGGATGTCCAATCGAGCGAGCCAATCCCAGCGGAAGGAAAGGGCCAAGCCGAACAAACGGGTCCACACCCGGCCGCGAAGCCGCGCCGCCTCACCCCCGGCGACCGGCGCGTCCGCATCATCAACCTCGGTGCCATCATCATCCCCTTCCTCGGTCTCGCCACGCTCGCGTGGCTCTCCTGGGGCACCGGCTTTGACTGGACTCAGTTTGGCATCATGTGGATCATGGGCGTCACCTCCGCCATCGGCGTGACGGTCGGCTATCACCGCCTCTTCACCCACAAGGCCTTTGCCGCCCCGGCACCCGTCCGCTACGCACTTGCCGCCATGGGCTCCATGGCCGTTCAAGGACCGGTCATTGAGTGGGCCGCCACCCACCGCCGCCACCACCAGCATTCCGATGAATCCGAAGACCCGCACTCCCCCCACGCCCACGAGGGCGGCACTTGGGGCGACGGCATTCTCGACACCCTCCGCGGGTTTGCCCACGCTCACTTCGGCTGGCTCATCGAAGGCCGCCAGCGCGGCGGCGGTCGCTACAGCGTTGACCTCCGCGCCGACCCCGTCCTCGTCGCCGCCAGTCGCCACTTCAAACTGTGGGTCCTCATCGGCCTCGTGGCCCCGGCCGTCATGGGCGGCCTCATCACCATGACTTGGTGGGGCGCGTTCCTTGGCTTCCTCTGGGGCGGCATGGCCCGCGTCTTCGTGGTCCACCACGTCACGTGGAGCATCAACTCCGTCTGCCACCTCTGGGGCACCCAGCCCTTCCGCAGCCACGACGAAAGCCGCAACAACGCCCTCTTCGGCGTCCTCGCCCTCGGCGAAGGCTGGCACAACAACCATCACGCCTTCCCCACCAGCGCCCGCCACGGCCTGCGCTGGTGGGAGCTTGACATGAGCTACATGATCATCCGCGGCCTCGGCCTCGTCGGCCTCGCCCGCGATATCCGCGTGCCATCGCAAGAGCGAATGGACGAGAAGCTCAAGACCAACGAACGCTAAGCGAGCGCGGCAACTTTTTTGTAGCGGTCCACCACTCAAACCGGCAACGTGATCTTCGGCCACAGCCAACTGAACGTCGTCGCCGTCAGCAGCGTATACACCGCTGCATCAAAGAATGCGCCCGGCAGGTGCGACCACGGCCGGCCTTTCCAGATCGAATCGGTCAGCATGCTCCCGCCGTGTGCCAGCATGGCCACCGTGCACACGATCTGGAACACCTTCATGAACTCCGTACCTTGCGGCAGCGTCGCCGCCGCGACATAGGCGATCAAGACCGTCACGACCGTCAGATTGAACACCCACGCCCCCAGCATTTTGCCCATGTTGGGCACACCGGGCATGATGCAGACAGTGCCAAACGGTCCCGACTTGAGCAGTTCGGCCCGCTCGGGCGAAGGCGGCGTTTTGCTGTGGTCGTTGTAGGGGAACATATAGAACCCCGGCTTCAGCCCGCCCGAGCGAACCAGGTCGAGCATCTTCCCCTCGTGCTCGCCGAGGTTGCCATAGTCCTTCTTGTGGATCGGCAGCATCATCCAGATGACGCTGCTTGCGACGAACAGCGCCGCCACGGTGACAAGAATCGGCAGCCAGAGTGAAACAAGCGAAATGGCCATAGAGAACCTCCAGGCAAAGCCTCGTTAACGGGTGAGCGGGCGGGTACAAATCAACTTCCCGCGGCTGTGCGGCCCGCAGGTAATCCTTCGATACTACCAGATTCTCGGCCAGAACGCGACAGAACCATTACAGATGAATGAACGGTCGGCAGCCGGTTTTCGCTCCACTGCCGAAGACGCTCACGGATGGGTGGTGAACAAGGGTCAAGCACCGCCGCGCAAGCCTCGCCAGCAGCGTGTACGGGTTTGAAATACCATATCTTCCGCATGGCTTCCCTCCACTCGCACGTTATGGCAGTTCATCGCGTTGAAGAACGTCTGAAGCGGGTCACGGCGGCGCTCAACGCGGCCGGGGTGCCGTGCGCGGTGGTCGGTGGCAACGCGGTGGCTGCATGGGTCGGCAGTGTCGATCCCGGTGCGACGCGGGCAACCAGGAACGTGGATCTTCTGGTCCGTCGCCTCGACGCCGACCGCGTCACGACTGTGCTTGAATCGATCGGGTTTGTCCGCGAGAATCTGCGCGACATCGTCCTGTTCCTTGATCCTGCTGAGCCCAGCCGCAAATCCAGCGTCCATCTGGTCTGGGCGGCCGACCGGATTCGCCCCTCATACACCGTGATGTCCCCGGATATCACCGAGGCGCAGGCCGTATCAGAAGGCTTCACCGTGGTGTCCCTGCCGGCGCTCGTGCGGATGAAGCTCACAAGCTTCCGCGATATCGACCGCGTGCATGTCGCAGACATGCTCTCTGTCGGGTTGATCTCGCCCGCCGTTCGTGCGAGCCTGCCTGCTGAGTTGCTGGCCCGGCTGGATGAGATCATTCGGTCGGGAGAAGATGAACGCAACTGACGCACCCGGGTCATTCGAGCAGTACGCTTGTGCCCATGAACTCCATCCGTCCCGCCACGCCTGCTGATCTGCCGCTCATCCTCGATCTCATCGGTGAACTCGCCGAGTATGAGCGCGAGCCGCAGGCCGCGGTCGCGACGATTGAGTCGCTGTCGCAGCATCTGTTTGGCGCGGGGCTCGGGCAGGGGCCGACGGCGCGGTGCGTGATCGGCGAGATCGATGGGGAGCCGCAAGGGTTGGCGGTGTTTTTCCATAACTTCTCAACATGGAAGGGCAAGCCGGGTGTGTATCTGGAAGACCTGTTCGTGCGCCCCGCGGCCCGTGGAAGCGGGCTGGGCAAGGTGCTGCTTCGGCATGTCGCCAAGGTGGCCGTTGCGCTGGGTTGCCCGCGCGTTGAGTGGGCGGTGCTGGACTGGAACGAACCCGCCATCGGGTTCTACAAAGCCTTCGGCGCGATCGCCATGACGGAGTGGACGACGTTTCGCCTGACGGGCGAGGCACTGGCGAACTTTGCCGCCGGCGAGGCGTGATGTGCTCGGTCGGATTAGACCTTGAGCGACGCCATATCGATCACGGCTTCCTTGCCTTCGCTCAAGGCCTTGCATGCTGCGAGCATGACGACGGCGGTCTTGAAACCTTCTTCGGCCGTGCACGCGGCGGGCTTGCCGGAAGCCGTGGCCTTGATGAAGTTCTCAAGGGCGTAGTAGAGCGGGGTCTGCTGCAGGCCCACGCCGTCTTTAAGCTTGCCCTGGCTGGCGAGCTGGGTGGCATCGGCGATGAGCGTGATGCCGGTGTCGGTGTGGAAGGGCTGACGGTTGGCGTAGACCTCCCAGCCCTGGGTCGGGGCATCGCTCTCTTTGAACATCCAGCCGTGCGTCCACGCGAGCTTGATGGCCGAGGCCGAGCCCTGGAAGAGTTCGTACTTGCCTTCGTAGGAGTTGGCGAGGGTTGCGAAGCTGGTGGCGTGCGCGCCGTCTTCAAAGACGAAATCAACGTGGACGGTGTCGGCCACTTCGCGGCCGTCGGTATGGAGGCGAACGCCGCCGCTGGCGCGAACGCTCACGGGCTGCTTGCCACGGTACCAGTGGAGCACGTCGAGCTGGTGCGAGATGATCTCGCCGATGAGGCCGGTGGAGACCGCCTTGTCGAGGCGCCAGTTGAGCACGGCCTCGCGGGCGGAGTCGCTGGCGGCGACGCGCCAACTGGTCTTCTGGGCGTAATGGGTGCGCATGGCGGCCATGTCTTTGAACGCGTCGGTCTTGAAGAAGGAACGGGCGAGGCCATAGACCGGGTTGCTGCGGCCTTCGTGGCCGACGGCGAAGATGGTTTTGGAACCGCCCCCCCCACTGCCGGCGGCCTTGGCGATGGCGCGGGCGTCTTCAACGGTGGTTGCAAGCGGGCCTTCGCAGTAGACGTGCTTGCCGGCGGCGGCGCAGTCAACGGCGGGCTCGCGGTGCATGTGGCTGGGCGTGGCGATGATGACGGCGCTCAGGCCCTTGGCCTTGTCGAGCATTTCTTTGTGGGTTGCGTAGCCCTCGGACCCCGGCGCGCGGCCTTTGGCCGATTGCAGGCGTGTCGCATCGGTATCGCAGACGGCGACGACGGTCACGGCCTGATCCATCTTGGCGAGTTCGGCCAGAATGGCCCGGCCCTGTTTGCCACAACCGACAAGCCCGACCTTGAGCGGGTCAGCAAAGCGCGGCATGGCGGGGGCGAACTCGGGAAGAATGGCAACGGCGGCGAGGCCACCGGTGGCGACGAGGAACTGGCGACGGTCGAGATTGTTCATGGTGCCTTTCAGGAGGTGGGAAGTTTACGCGTTGCGCGAGCAAGTAGGGCGGGCGGAGGCTGCGGGGTTACGCGGATCGCGCTGGGGGGTGGCGGGGGATGAGCCGGAGCAGCCGGGGAGGGGATGAGCCACAGAAATTCCCAGACGGCCCAGATAGCGTTTTGGAGGACGGTGGTGGGATGGAAGGTCGGGGCGGGAGGGGCGAGGCGAGTCGGTCTCTGTAAGGTTTCCTTTGAGTCCACCGTTCGTGGGTAGGGTCAGGTCAGTCTCAGTCTCAGTCTCAAGTCTCAGTCTCAGTCTCAGTCTCAGTCTCAAGTCTCAAGTCTCAAGTCTCAAGATTTGAGACGACGAAGGCGCTCAGATGCAGCGGGACTGGGATTTTTCATGCGTTATGGGACCTGTTGTTGGGCTGACGATGGGTCCGGACGCGATTGGGCGTTTAGATTGAGATTTGAGACGGGGTTGAGATAAGGTCTGATAATGTCTTGAAAGCAGGAGTCAGTGAGGCAGGTGGGACCTGGGCCTGGCGAAGGAGGGATGTTGAGTTTAGAAAGACGGCGCGTCTATATACATGGGGGTGGCGGGGCGGCGGGGCGGGCGCGGGGTGGTTGAAGAGGGGGGCGTGGTTGGTCGGTCGGTCGAGGGCCGCGGGCGGTGATGGCGAGGGACGGGGGCACGACGGATTTGCCGCTTGTTGCATTCTGGCGTTTTTCATGTAGGCTTGGGGCATGGGAATCACCAGCCAGCGGTCACCGGGCACGCAACTACTCCAGGCGATGAGACTGGCCGGGCTGGCGGGGGCGATTGTCGGGCTGGCTTCGACGGCGTGCGTGGCGCAGCAGTTTGCGACATTTACGCGGGTGGGTGATCTGCCGGGCGGGGCGTTTTTGAGTGAGAGCTGGGCGATCTCGGGCGATGGCCAAATCGCGTGGGGCGGGAGCGTTGAAGGCGGTGGCGGGTTCAGCCCGCGCTTTGCGGCGTGCGGGTTTGGTGAAGAGCTGGGGCTGTTCTCGATCTTCAGCGATGCCTCGGGGCCGAGCATTGTGGCGTTTGGCGCGAGCTTTGACGGGGGCGTGGTGACGGGCAAGGCCGATCACGGGTCGTTCAGCCCCTTGGGCGTGCAAGCGTGGATCTATCGGCCGGGGATCGGGGCGGTTGAGATTGGTGACTTGCCGGGCGGGGCGACGGGTGTGGCACGGGGGATTGGGCGGGCGGTTTCGAGCGATGGTGCGTTTGCAGCTGGAATCGGCGAGTCGGTGCGCGGGACGGAAGCGTGGCGGTATGAGATTGCGAGCGAGACCTTTGTGCCGCTGGGCGACTTGGCGGGCGGGCCGTTTGCGAGTTACGCCATGGGGATCAGTGGTGATGGCGCGGTGGTGGTGGGTTCGAGCAGTTCGTCGGTAGTGCAGAGCCAGCAGGCGTTTCGCTGGACGGTCGCGACGGGGATTCGGCCGCTGGGATTTTTGCCGGCGCCGGCGGGGACGACACCGAACTCACTGGCCGAAGCGGTCTCTGCCGATGGGCTGGTGATTGTGGGGCAGAGCAGCAGCGCGGCGAGTTCGCCCAATGGGAACGAAGCGTTCCGGTGGACGGCGGCGACGGGGATGCAGGCGCTGGGCGATTTGCCGGGCGGAGGATTTCAAAGCTGGGCGTATGCGTGCAATGCGGATGGATCGGTGATCGTGGGGCGGGCGAGTGTGCAAGGCCCGTGCGGGCCGTTTGGGTGCGGGTCGCTGGGACGGGCGTTCATTTGGGATGCGACCAATGGCATGCGCAATGTGCAGCAGATGCTGGTGGATGCGGGGATTGATATGACGGGGTGGTCACTGCTTGAAGCGCGCGGTATATCGGCGGATGGAACGGTGATTACGGGGAACGGGATCAACCCGATGGGTTCGGTGGAGGCGTGGCTGGTGCGGCTATCGCCGCCGCCGCCGCCGGTGTGCGCGGCGGACTTTGATGGCGATGGGCAACTCACGCCGGATGATCTGGCGGATTACATCGGGGTGTTCTTCGGCGTGCCGCCGGGTGTGGAAGCGGATTTCAATGGGGATGGGGGGGTGGATCCGGATGATTTGGCGGATTTCATCAGTGGGTATTTTGGTGGGTGCTGATTGAGTGATGCCAGCCAAGGAGTATTAGAGGTCCGCTACCGTGCGTCGGCGATAGTTGGCTCAGCAAGCTGGACTGACCCTCGACCCTTATCGTGGCACAATGCGAGCGCCAGCAAATGCAACGTCGCGAGCACGAAGTTCCTCGCGATGGGATGCACGGACGTTATGGTATCGCCCAAACGGAATGGGAGACAACCACACGGGAGCCGCCGATCCGCTGGCCAGAGCGTCAATCCTAATGAGTAAATGCAAAGAAGCGCCAAGCCCAGTATCGCGCCCGCTCGGACTTCGCCCGTCCAGAGCAGAATCGCTGCCAGCTTCTCGGCAAGAACCACGAGCCACAAGAGCGCTGGTGCGAACCCGCTCGCCCACATCGGACCGGCCCGCGGAACACCGAGAGGATCGGCCAAGAGTTCGACCGCCATTCCGGCCGATGCCACGCTCCAGAGGAGGCCCATTAGAAGCGCCGGCCAGCGATGCATCTTCGACCGTTTGGCGATGTGATTGAGCCAACAAACCAGCACGGTCACGCCCTCCGCCGAACATGCCAGATCCAGGCAACGAGACCCATCAGCACAACGCTACCCGTGACTGTTGTTAACGTCCCGTTGCGCCTCCAAAATCCCCCAATCGGGGTAACGCTCGGCGGCGGCGGCGCTTCGCCGATCAGTTTGCCGGTTCCGTCGGTAATCGTGTTATTCGTTCGATCATGTATAACAGTGTTTGCAGGGAACACGGCTTCTGAGGGCTCATCCGCTGCTGCAATAGGCCGAACAATATCGATAATAATTATGCTGGTATTGTCAGGACGTTCACCACCGTACTGGCTGATCAGGTCGATTCGGCGCGGATATAACGCGTTACCCTCGCCGCACGGCCCGTACTTGGAATACTCAAACCTGGCCGTCACGTTCCCCGCCAAGAGGCGCACAAGCGGAATCGTGCCTGTCCGATTGTCGAAGGTGACTTCAACGGTTGGCCGACCCGCCATCGCAGATGTCACGATCCTTGCCTCGGTGCTCTCAGTTGTCGTTTGGGTTGCTCCCCGGTCGCGGTGCAGCCGGAGCTCCCTGAGAAATCCAAGCGGACCGGCCGAACCCTCGAATACTGAGATTCCGTTTGCACCGAACTCGGTAGTCCGCATCGCCCGATTGGATGAGGGCGTGTACCGAACCGAGGATGCGATGGTCTCGCGAAAACTCTCGCCCGCAACGAAGCCGAGCGAACCGCGGTGATACTCAATCACTCCCGCGACGTTCGTCGGCCGAATATCGATGACCAGTCTTGAAAACGGAGGGGCATGCAAACCGTTGACAAAGGTGCGCATTTCGACATGAACCGCAGCAGGGAGTAACGGAGCCGAGAACGGGTCGGGATCGGCCACCATTCCACTCAAAACACAACCGAGGGCGAGCGCGGGCAAAAACATATTGGCTCCTTCAGCATCGGCAGTGAGTCAGTTTTCGTCGCCAGGTTCGCCAGCCCACCAACTGCACCCGCCGGCAGGCGTAACAAACGATTTTGATATGTTGCCCAGGAAATGGCCAGTCGGGGTACCATTCTCGCAGCAAAGCGAGCCAACGATCGGCGTTCCGCCCTGATACTCGTCGCATGAGACCGTTGTGATGAGCGTGATCGGGCACGTGTCGTAGCCGGTAGCGTACCAGCCCGAGCAACTCTCATTCGGCGGACAAACCGAATAATAAAGACAACTGCTTGTTGCGGAAGCCGTACAGGGCGCGGTCTCAAGGGAACTCACGACCGGCGGATCAAGATTTACGCACGCCAACGCGGCAGTGGTCGCGTAAAAAGCTACAGCAGCCAACGTCGTCGTCAAGATTCTGTGTTTTCTCATTGCTCGGTTCCTTGGGCGCCTGCCAGTGTTATTGCCCGGTTATCTTTTATCATGCCAGCCAGAATCGTGAAATCAAGCCCAAAACAACTTTTATTGTCGAATGGTTTGAGTTTGATGGTACCCTGTAGTCGATGACCCAATGCTGTGCGACGAGTTCCAGCGCTGAAAGACCAAGAGCATTTTCGCTGCTTGAACTTCTCATTATTGTCGTGATCATGGTGCTCTTGATCGGGATACTCATTCCGGTACTCCGTCGCGGCAGGCAGCAGGCCAAGGCCGTCGAGTGCCGCCAGCAGATGGCCGACCTCATGCGGATCGTTACGGGCTACGCGACCGACCATCGCGACTTGTTTCCATTTGGACTGCGTGCGCCGAAGGCGCCCGGACAGTATGAGATGGGGCATCCGCCACAGCCGGTTGACTACGAGGTGGCCGGCGGAATCTGGCATTTTCCGGTCATCGACGCATTCGGGTATCGAACGCTCGACCCGGCGCTCATATGTCCCCTCGACGCAAACACGGTGCAAGATCTCGAGGCGTTCGCGCAGCGCACGGGCACCGATATTCGAAAGTGGGGCGGAACGTTGACGCGGCGTATGTCGATGGCGATGTATCTGACGCCCGAATCACTCACGCCGGAAGGTTGCTTCTGGGGACCTCGGGCGTTCAAAGTGGCACGCTTTGCAGACGTGGCGTTTCCTTCGCAGAAGGCCGCGCTTTATGAGTCGCTCCCGTATCACGAGCCGGAGAAGATGGAGAATCCGCGATCCCCGCAGCCGCCGCCGTGGCTGCTTGTGGTGGCGGGAACTGATGGCGCGGTTGAGATGCGGAACACGGCCGACGCGCTCGCGGCGGTGCTGCCGCGCGGGGCGACCCGAAGTGTGACGGCGGGCATGGAGGCTGAGCTGGCCAAGTTTCGCTTTACGGCTCGCGGAGTGGCGGGGCGCGACTGGTAGTGCGCGTTGGCGGGAGAACAAAGGTTGTCACGGAGTATGGCAGACGATTTCATCGGGACGGCGTGTCATCGATCCAGATGATCTGTCAGGCTACATCAGGGCGGTTTCTGAGGAGTGTTGATTGAGCGGCAGGCGAACGCACGGTGTGACGTGAGGCCAGCTCCAACTTGTCAGGCAGCAATCAAAGGCGAGCCGTTCGACTCGACTGACTGCATTGCCATTTCGACCAAGCTCGCTTGTGCTGCTTGCGATAAGGTGGTATTTCTCGCCAATGCCGCGGCGACTGCGGCCCGCGATGAGCCGGCGATTCCTGGCCCGCCGGAGAAGCGCAGGTACCGCGAGAACGCTTCCATACTGCCAACATTGTCTCCGGCGTCGGCAAGGAGCATTCCGAGCAGTCCATAGCCACCGGCAATGACAGACAAAAGCCGATTGCGCGATCCCTCCTCATTCAAGAGCGCGTCACGCAGGGCGTTGATCCAGTCAGCGAGAACCAACTCGTCGCGTCGTTGGCAGCGAATGAGCACGGTCGAGGCAATAACTTTCAACCGTGGCGCGGCGCTTGGGTCTTTGAGTGCCTGCGTCGATTCCTGAACGGCCCCTTCGATGTCACCGGCGCGCCATCGTCGTTCGAGAGCCATTGCTGCGAGATTTGGGTTACCCGAGTCGATTTTGGCGGCGAAATCCATGAACGCCCATGCCGTCATGGGCGCTTTCAGTTGCTCGTAGGCGCGAGCGCGGATATAGGCCACTTCAGGCCGGCGTACCGCGGCACAGTGATGCCTGAGCAGGTCAAGCAGAGTGGCCCACTCCTCCTGCGCATAGGCGACCAAGATTCGGCGCGCCAGTTCCGGCTCAGGCATACCGGCGGGTTCGAACACTTCTGCTGACTCAAGCATGTACAAATCACCGGAGATGTCATTTGCAAGCGCCAGTTCTTCGCGCGACAGGGCGAAGCCCGACTCATCCATCTGCTCACTGATCGTTTCACACAGGGCTTCATCTCGCGGGCGAGCGACCATGGCCTGCGCGAGTTGCACGAGCAGACGCTCATACCGCCGGAATGAGTCGGAACGCTCAATCATGCTCATCGATCACCCAGCGTGGTTGAGTCGCCGCGATCGCGGCCTGGTAGTCGAAAAGGCCCGTCGGTCCGTCGGGCCGGATGACACCATGCGTGGGCGAATCTATCAAAAGATCCAACTTGTCCGCAGCGGGCCCGTCGGCGAACGCCGCATCGGCGAGTCGCCAGACACGGAGCGGCGGGAGTGCGCGGGCACCGCGCAGGGCCCGGTGGCCGCGTCGAAGGTGGTCGGGGATAAGGTGTGTGGGCATGGTGGCAATCGACGCAGACACAGATATGCCAGCGCGCCCAACGACAACTCGACCGTCGGCCCCGACCTGAACATCGGCGTGCCGGCCGGGCGGCTCCCGCACGCCGAGCATGCGAGCCGCGCTGCCAATGGCGGGTTTGCCCGCGTTCTCTTTCATTGATCGGAGTACCTTCGACGTCGCTGGGCATTGTAAGCGGCCAAAATGCCGGGGGCGAAGTCGGCCCTCCGGGCCTCAGGACGCGCGTCGTCAATCCTCACTCGTATCCAACACCGCCATGAACGCCTCCTGCGGGATTTCGACGCTGCCGACGGACTTCATCTTCTTCTTGCCCTTGCGCTGCTTGTCGAGGAGTTTGCGTTTGCGGCTGATATCGCCGCCGTAGCACTTGGCGAGCACGTCTTTGCGGAAACCTTTGATGGTTTCGCGGGCGATGATCTTGCCGCCGATGGTGGCTTGGAGGGGGATCTCGAACTGGTGGCGGTCGATCTGCTTGCGGAGTTTGCTGAGGAGCAGCCGGCCGCGATACTCGGCCGTGAGCCGGTGGCAGATGAGGGCGAGGGCCTCGACCTTTTCGGAGTTGATCAGGATGTCTACCTTCACCAGGTCGTTGGCCCGGAAGGTGATCACCTCGTAGTCCATGGTGCCATACCCGCTCGTCAAGGCCTTGAGCTTGTCGTAAAAGTCGTAAATAATCTCGGCCAGCGGCACCTCAAACGCGATCATCTGCCGCGTCTCGCCCACCAGCATCTGATTCTTAAACTCGCCGCGCCGTTCCGCACAGAGTTTCATCACCTCGCCGATCGAGGCGTTGGGGACGATGATCTCGACCTTGCAGATGGGTTCCAAGATCTCGTCATAGGTGCCGGAGTTTGGCAGTTCGGCGGGGTTGTGGACTTCCTTCATGGTGCCGTCGTGCATTTTGATGCGGTACGTGACGGTTGGGGCGGTTTGCACCACCTCGGTGTCGAACTCGCGCTCGAGGCGTTCCTGGATGATTTCCATGTGGAGCAGGC
>Ga0335397_10009792_pt1 | contig 11935 bp, 9 predicted proteins | sample MAT04_FD_205740 | JGI IMG/M metagenome (GOLD analysis project Ga0335397, IMG submission 205740) | Freshwater microbial communities from Lake Fryxell liftoff mats and glacier meltwater in Antarctica - MAT-04 (spades assembly) (version 2) ...
TGCCGGCGCCGGTCCGGAGCAGGCCGTCGACCGCATCCTGAATGCCTACGACACGAAGTTTCGCCCGGAGATGCACGACACGGAACGCCGCTTGGTGCTGGACACCATCGACGGCGCGTGGAAGTCTCATCTTCTCACGATGGACCATTTGCGAAGCGTCGTGGGCTTGAATTCCTACGCTCAGGAAGACCCGAAGATCATCTATAAGCGCGACGGCATGAAGCTCTTCGACGCGATGTGGCAGGCGATCCAGGACCGCATGAGCGAGAACATTTTCCGCATCTCGGACATCGCCGACGACGAAGTCCAGAACGCCCTCTGGGCGGGTGCCCGGGCGCAGCAGCAACAAGCCACCAGTGCGATGCAGGCCGCCACCGCCCAACAAGCCGTCGAAGCCCGCCAAGCCGCCGCAACCGACGACCAATCGACGAACAGCGGCGACGTCAAGAAGCCCGAGACGATCCGCAACCTCGGCAAAAAGATGGGCCGCAACGACCCCTGCCACTGCGGCAGCGGCAAGAAGTACAAGAACTGTCACATGAAGTTCGAGGGGAAGTAGGTTTTGGGCGAGCGTGCGACGCATTCGCGATTCGCGACAAGCGTTTGCAAGCCGGTAGTCCGTCACACCAACCCGTGGCGGGCCAGCATCGCTTCATCCGCCAGCAGGTTCTCCAGCGGGCCCTCGGCTGCCAAGGTGCCCTCGGCCAGGACCAAGGCGCGTGTGCAGGTGCGGCGGGCGAATTCGAGGTTGTGGGTGGCGATCAGCATCGTGCCCGGCAGCGCGTTCAACAGATCCGCCAGTTCGCGGCGGCCGCGCGGGTCCAGGGCCGCCGTGGGTTCATCCAGCAGCAGCACCTCGGGGGAAGTGACCAACACACCCGCCAAGGCCGCGCGTCGCTTCTCCCCACCGGAAAGGCGATGCGGAACCCTCTCCCCGAAGCCCGACAGGCCGACGCGGGTCAGGGTCGCTTCGGCGATCTTGCGGGCTGCTTCCGATGCTTCACCCAGGTTCAGCGGCGCGAAGGCGACGTCGTCCAACACCGTGGCCGCGAACAGTTGTTCATCCGGATTCTGGAAGACGACGCCGAGTTTCCGCGGCAAGGCCAAACGATCCGCCGGCAAGGCCGGGTCGAGACCCGCTGCGATGACGACACCCGGCTGATTCCGAAGCACGCCTGCCAGGCAGAGAAACAGTGTCGTCTTGCCGGCGCCGTTCGGCCCGAGGAGAGCAACGCGCTCCCCCGCGGCGATCGCGAACGACAGCCGATTCAATGCCGAGCGGCCGTCGGCGTAGCGATATGACAAATCGCGGACGAGGATGCTCACGGGTTCAACCAACTTTGCGGGACGAACGTTGCACAGGCCAGACTGACTCCGATGACGAGGAACAGGATGGTCGTCAGCACATCCGCCGTCCGCGTGTGGAAGGGTGTCAGCCGAGGCAGATGCCCATGGAAGCCGCGACAGGTCATGGCTTGGGCGACCCGTTCGGCCCGCGCTTCGCTGCGGACGATAGCCCCGCCGACCACAGCACCGAGCGTTCGGAACGTATGGGCATTGGAACGCATCCTGAATCCGCGCGTGAAGAGGCCAATGCGTAATCGACGCAGTTCGGTTGTCAGCACGAAGGCGAAGCGATAGGCGAACTGCGCGACCCGAACCAGCAGGCCGGGCACGAGCAAGGCCGACGCTGCCTCCAACAGTCGCGGGATACCCGTCGAACGGATCAGCATCGCTCCGAAGCAGGCGACCGTGCTGAGGCGAAACAACCACAAAGCAGCTTCGGCCGCGCCGGCCCAGGAGTTCAGAATCGGCAGCAGCACGAACCACGGGGCCACGGGCAGCACCACGCCCACGACGGCCTTCGCACTGACCAGCAACGGCAGACGGGCCCAGAGCGTGGTGCAACCGGCGAAGGCGAAGCCCACGACGGCCGGCGGCCAATCGTCGATCGCGGAAATCAGCATCATCGACGCGGCCACGGTCGCCAGCTTCCAGCGGGCGTCCCAACGGGAAGCGGGCGACTCGAACACGCGGATTTCCGGCAATAACCAGGACATGCTCGCTCACCGCGTCGACGTTTGCGTGAAGCGACATTCTACGAACGCAACCGGGGAAAAGCACAACGGGGTCTGGCCCGTCGTTCCCGCATAGAATAAATCAAAGGGATTCGCTCCGGCCGCTGGTATCCGTTATGACCGAAGCCGACTGGCTGGCCTGCAAAAATCCCGAGTTCATGGTTGCCGCTATCGGCGAGCGATTGACGCCGCGTCGACGGCACTTGTTGGCCGCGGCGGTTGTGCGTCGCGTCTGGGAGATTCTTCCCGAAGGTGACCTTCGCAACGCCGTCGAATGGTGCGAGAAGAACGCCGGCAAAGCCCACGCGGACAAGAAGGTCGAAGACTGGGTCGATAAAATCAACACCGCCGCCCGCACTGGGCTGGAGTTCGCGCGGACGACTCAGCACGGCATCGTCCTGAGCGCGGACCCGGATGCCGAGCCGGAGAGTTTCCGGCTGACCGAGGACGACGTGGTCAACCCGGCGGCCGTGCTGTTTCAGGCCGCCGCGCGCCATGCCGGTGAGAGCGTCGAACAGGCGGGTGTCGCGGTGCTGCACGCCGCTCAAGCGATCGCGATGCTGGCGATGATGCCGCCGGACGACGCCCAGTTGGACGAAGTCCGCCGACTTGTGATCGAAGCCACGCAGGCCCGCACCGGCGCCGGGATGCTTTCCTCCTATGCTTTGAAGCTCAAGTCGATGGGCGACGAGGCCGCGGATGCCGACCCGCGCCGTAACGTCAACGTCCGGTATGCCGCAAGCCTGGAGACGGTGACGAAGGAAGACGAAAGCCTGACGACCAAACTCGGCGACCTGAACGAGCAGAAAGTGAAGGCGGACCGCAAGGCCCTCGGTCGCTTCCTGTTGGATCTGTGCGGCAACCCATTCAAAACCTTCCGCTTCGAGCCGGCATGGCGGACCAAGACCGTGCTGGGCTTGGCCAAGACGATCTACTCCGAGCGACTGTTCGACCGGATGCCGATTCTCGCCGATGCTCTGCTGGATGCCGACTGCGACGAGGAAGCCGTGCTGCGGCACTGTCGCGGGACGGAACATCACGCGCCCGAAGGTGCCGCGCACGGTCGCGGCTGCTGGGTGCTCGATTTGATTCTCAAGACGGAACCGGCCTACTTTAAGGAAGTCCCGCTCGAAGAGCCGAAACCCGAAACGACGGCCACGCCACCGACAGCAGGCGGACGACGGCCCGAAGCCGCCAGCTGGGACCGGCTCCTGCGTGCCCTCGAAGAAGCCGGCCCCGGCGACGCGGATGACGATGCCCCACCGCCCACCCCGCCACGGACTCGACCCGGATGACCGCTTCGTCGACTTGCCCTTTCTGCGACACAACCGTCGCGTACGATTTGCCTCCGCATCGGATTGTCTGCACCCGCTGCGGCGAGTCCTTCGTACCGACCGAAACAGCCGTTGAACCGACGTCAGAGGTCTTGCCTCCGATCGCGGCGACACCGACCTGGAAAGCGTTCGTCGTGCCGGCTGCCATCGGCGGCCTGATGCTTGCGGGCGTGTTCTACTTCGGCGTGACCGCGATCCTGAAACCGAACGCGAGCCGGGATGCTGCCACCACGGATGCCGCAACAACGACCGAACCGAAGCGAGCATCGCTCTGGCCGCCGAGTGCCCTCAGCGGCTTGAAGTACTTGCCGCGAAAGTCCGAACTGGCCATCGCCGTTCAACCCGCCGCTTTTGCCGAGTATGCCGCGCGGGAAGGTAAAGACCCGGTCGAGATGCTCGCCGGCGCAGGAGTACCGAAGGTGCTTTGGGAATCGCTCGGAGTCAAATTCGAAGACGTCTCCCAACTCGTCGCCGGCCTGACGCTGTCCGACGACGGACTTTTTCCTCGCGGCGTCATCGCCCTGATTCTCCGCAAGCCGCCTGCCGATGAGGCCGCATTTTTGAAAGCGCTCAAGTCCGAGCCGATCACCGGCGGGAATGGCGTCTTCCGCGTCGCGATCCGCAACGTGCCGCTGGTCATGAAGCGCGAAAACGAGACGACGTACCTGTTCGCCTTCGAGGTCGACGACTTGGCTGCCAAGCCTGATCTCGGACCGCTGTCGCCGAGCCTGCAGGCGAGCCTCGGTCAACTCAGCCCGTCGTCCTATTTCTGGATCGCCGCCGACGAACGGAACTGGTCGAAGAAACCGCTGATCGCGCTTTTGGCCAAGTCCGAACTGTCCGCGAAGTTACCGAAACTCGACGACCTCCGCGCTGCCGCCGTCGGCCTGTCGCTGGAACCGAAGCCGACATGGACCACCGCCGTGAAGCGCGGCAGCGGAGACTGGCTTTCGACGGCGAAACCGGTGGAGTGAAATTTGATGAACAATCCTTACGCCGTGCGGTAGGGTTTACCGTCGCGGTAGAGTTCGATGCGGCTTTCGTAGTCGGCGGCTTGGTCAGTCGGGGCCAAGTCGCGGGCTTTCGTCTGCCACTTCACGGCATCGTCGAAGTCGCCGCATTCGGCACAGGCGGCGGCAAGCGTGTCGAGGAAGCCGCACTCCTGCCACTCAGTCAGCTCGCAGGCGCGCGTGGCGCATTCCTTGGCCTGCCGGCCGTTGCGGATATCCGGGTCCGGGGCGGTGGCCCAGATCCATCCGAGCTGGTTGAAGGTGCTCGGGCTGCGCGGATCGCGCTTGAGCGCGTCCATGTGATCCTGCACCGCCCGGCCGTATTCGCGCTGTTGGTAGAAGACCGCAGCACGGAGGTTGAAGGTGGCGGGCGTCTCCGGGTTGTGGCGGATCGCGGCGGTGTAGTCGGTCACGGCACCGGCGAGATCGTCCAGCCGGCGGCGAGCCATGCCGCGCAGGCTCAGTGCCCGCGGGTTGTCTCCTTCCCGCGTGAGCGCCTCATCGCAATCGGCGGCGGCAAGTCGCGTTTTCCCTTGGTCGTAACGCACGGTGGCACGGGCCAGGTAGGCCATGGTCGCGTCGGCATCGAGCCGGATCGCTTCGCTGAAATCGGCCTCGGCTGCGGTCAGGTCGCCGAGTTCGCGGTGGGCCAAACCTCGGGTCTGAAAGGCACGCGACGAATCCGGCTTCCGCAACAACGCGGCTTCGCAATCCGCGATCACGGCGACGAAGTTTTCGCAATCGAGGTTCAACTCGGCCCGGCTCAGCAGATAATCCGCGGCATGATCGGGATCCTGAGCGATGGCCCGTGCATAGTCCGCCAGAGCCGAGTCGGTGTCCCCCAGCGCCGCTTGGGCATTGGCCCGCAGGCCGAAGATCGCCGCCCAGCCGTCGTCGAGCGCGAGCACCTTGTCGCAATCCGCGATGGCGCCCGTGTACGCCTTTTGGCGATAGAGCAGTTCGGCCCGCTCGGCGTAGAGCGCAGGATCGTCCTGCATGAGGCGAATGGCGCGATCGAGATCGTTCAGTGCATCGGTCCGTCGGCCGAGTTGTACGTAGGCCTTGGCCCGTGCCCGCCAGCCGGCGGGCACGTCCGGGCGTAATGCGATGACGCGGCTGAAGCATTCGACCGCTTCGCGAAAGTCCTTTGCCGCATGCTTCTCCGTGCCGCGTTCGAAGAGATCTTGGGCATCGGCGCCAAATCGGTCCATAACCATCGCACATCTCGTTCGGGACGTCGGGATATGGTATTTTAGCTCGCCACGCCGGAATGTCATTCCGCAAACGGGGGAAGTTTGCGGTTGTCTGGACGGTGTACGGGTGCATCGCCGGGCCGCGTCACTTCTTCGGTACGTAGACCGGCGGCACACCCAGCTTTGCGGCGGCGGCGTTGAGTGCGGCCAGGTCGGCCCCCGCGACGGTGTCGAACTCGGCCGCGAGTTTGTCCAGTTCCTTGGACAGTTCGACTTCGAGTTCGATCATCGCCTTGGTCGGCAGCCCTTCGCCCTCAGTACTGTTCGCGAGCAGCCAAGTGAACTGGGAGTAGAGCATGGCCCCACCCCTCGCGCTGAAGATGTCATAGACGATCTTGGCCTTCGGGTTGTGCAGCTTCTCCTCGAGGGTCGAGAGTTTCTTGCCGTAATCGTCGGATTGCTGCAGCAACTCCTTCATGGTGTCGTCCTTGCCGAGCAGCTCCTTGCGGAAGGCGAGTTGCTTGCGCATGGCTTTCAGGCGGTTGACCGTCGTCGCGAGCTTGGTGATCTGGTCCCGCACCTTGAGGGCGAAGGCTTCCTGCTCGGGCGGCGGCGGGGTTTTATGCCGCGGGTCGGCCTTCACCTCGACGGTGGTGGTCAGCGTCTCCTTGCCGAAGCTGAGTTTGATGGTGTAGACACCTGGGGGCACCGGGATGCTCAGGGCGGGGTTGCCCGCATCGACTTGGGCACCGGGGATGACCTCGGCGCCGTCGTGGGTCAGGTCCCAGACGAACCTGTTCAAGCCGGCGGCGACGGCCAGTTTTCGTTCCTTCTTCGTCGGTACGGCATCGTCGTCGTCCTCCTCATCGGCGGCATCGTCGGTTTTGCCGCCGGTGGCCTTGCCCGTGGCTTTGATGATGCTCTTGGCCTTGGCGTCGAAGATCTCCAACGTGACTTCACCCTTCAGCGTGTCCGCGAGGTGAAAGGGGATCACGGCCCCGGCGGTGGGGTTGGGTGTCGTGGTGCCGCGATGCTGGACGCGGATGTCACCATTGTTGCCGGCCCACTTCGTCACGGCGCGCGGTGTGAACAAGTGAAGGGGCTTCAGCTTGTCGATTTTGGCGAAGTCGCGCAGCGCGGTCAGGTCATCCAGAATCCAGAGCGAGCGGCCCTGGGTGCCGACGACCAGGTCGGCGTCCTTCACCTGGAGATCGGTGACGGGGACGGTGGGCAGGTTCAGTTGTAGGCTCTGCCAGGTCTTGCCGTCATCGCGGCTGAAGCGGATACCGGTTTCGGTGCCGAGGTAAAGCAGTCCTTTGGCGGTCGGATCCTCGCGGACGACGTTGCAGAAGACGTCCTGCGGCAGCTTCTCGGCGAGGTTCGTCCAGGTCTTGCCGAAGTCGGTCGTCTTCCACAGGTACGGCTTGTTGTCGTCCATGCGGTGGTTGTCGACGACGACGTAGGCCGTGCCTGCATCGAAGGAACTCGGCTCGATGCACTCGACGGTACCCCAATCGGGCAGGCCGGTCACGTTCGCGGTGACGTTGCTCCAGGTCTTGCCGTCATCCTGAGAGACGTGAACCAGGCCGTCGTCGCTGCCGGCCCAGAGGATGCCCTTTTGCTTCGGGGACTCGGCCAGAGCAAAGATGGTGCAGTAGGTCTCAGCACCGGTGTTGTCCCCGGTGATCGGTCCGCCGGACCATTGCTGTTTCTGCTTGTCGTTGCGGGTCAGGTCGCCGCTCGCGGCCGTCCAGCTTTGCCCGCCGTCGGTGGTGCGGAACAGGACGTTGCCGGCATGGTAGACGGTCTTGGGGTCGTGTTTGCTCACCAGAATCGGCGCGGTCCACTGGAAGCGAACCTTGTGCTTGGCCACGTCGATGCCGCTGGGGTTGGTCTGGTTCACGGTGATGTTGCGGCTGGTGCGGGTACGGTGATCGTAGCGCGTCATGATCCCGCCGTATTCCCCGGCATAGACGATGTTCGGATCGGTCGGATCGCTCACCGCGTGGCCCGCTTCGCCGCCGCCGACGGTGTGCCAATCGCCGATGGCGATGCCGCCGGGCTTAAGGGAGTTCGATGGCCCGCGACTGCTGCCGAGGTCCTGCATGCAGCCCATGATGTTGTAGGGCACGGCATTGTCCGCATGGACGTGGTAGAACTGCGTGATCGGCAGCGGTGGGGCGAACCAGGTTTTCCCGCCGTCGGTAGTGATGTCCACGCCGCCGTCGTTGGCGTTGATCATCCGCTTGGGGTTGGCCGGGTCGATCCAGAGGTCGTGATGGTCGCCGTGGTGCGGCCCGCGGACGCCGGAAAACGTCTTCCCGCCGTCGCTGCTTTTGAGCAGGGGCACTTGCGGAAGATACACGACGTCGGCATTGGTCGGGTGCAGCGCGATCGTGTTGTAGTACCAGGCGCGTTGCCGAAGCGGCCGGGTGTCGTTGACGAGGCTCCAGTTGGCGCCGCCGTCGTCCGAACGAAACAGCCCGCCCTTGTCCGCTTCGATGATCGCGAAGATGCGGTCGGAATTCACGGGCGACACCGCCACGCCGACCTTGCCCCAAAGCCCTTCCGGCAGGCCGTTCTTCTTCCCCTTCAGTGTCGTCCAGGTGTCGCCGGCATCCGTGCTGACGAACAGATCGCTGCCGGGGCCGCCGCTGGTCATCTCCCACGGCCGGCGGCGCGTCTGCCAGAAGCCGGCATAGACGACCCGCGGGTTGTTCGGATCGATGCAGACATCGGAGGCACCGGACTCGTCGTTGACCTTGCAGACCTGCTGCCAAGTCTTCCCGCCGTCCGTGGTGCGGCAGATGCCGCGTTCCGAGTTCGGGCCGAAGGCATGACCCAGCACGGCCGCATAGGCAATGTCTGCGTTCTTGGGGTGTACCGCCATCGTGCCGATCTGACCGACCTGCTTCCAGACGTGCTTCCAGCTTTTGCCCGCATCTTCACTCTTGAAGATGCCCGCGCCGGGCGAAACGTTGCCGCGGATGTTCGCTTCGCCGGAGCCGACGTAGACGACGTTGGCATCGCTCGGCGCGACGGCGATGCTGCCGATGCTCGCGGTCGGCTGGTCGTCGAAAATCGGCTTCCACGTGATGCCCGCATCGCCGCTTTTCCAGACGCCGCCGGACGCGGTCGCAGCATAGTAAGTCAGCGGTTCGCCGGGGACGCCCACGGCCCGGCTGACGCGCCCGCCGCAGAACGGCCCCACCAAGCGATACTTCAGGATCGAGAAGGGCGAGTCGTCCGCTGCATACGTGGCCGGCAGCAGAGATAAGGACACGACGAAACACGCGACGAAGCGAAGCATGGGTCAACCCGTGAAGGCGCGGAGATTCGAGAGGAATGTCAGCTTAAACCGTCGCAATCGCAACGGCATCACCGCGAGAATCGAAAAAGGGAACGCAGTTTGCCGTGCGGTGGAACAACCGGAATCAGTTCTCCGGCGCTGCAATCCCCTGCGCCTGCAGCGAGCGACGCAGCGCCTCGGCACTCAGACTCGGCTCGTCGAGCAGCAGATTCCCCATCTCGGTGAGGATGAAGCCGTTCAGGTCGTCGCCCGTCCAACCCTGATCGGTGAGCCGATCGCCGATCCGTTCGAGGGCCGTGTCCCGCAGTTTGTCCGTCCGTCGGGAGACGGTCCCTTCGTGGACCTTCAGCAGAACCGCCGCATCGCGTTGGCTGAGTTTGTAGCGCCAGCGCAAGCCCAAGAGCAGCCGCTCGCTTTCGGGAAGTTCCTGCAACCATTCGCGGCCCGCTTCCAGGAAGACTTCATGCCAGCGGCTTTCGGCGGCCGTCGTAGCGGGCAACGGCAGTGCGTAGTCGCCGTCCGTCAGGCTGACGATGTGGGATGATGACCGCAGTTGCGAGAGATGCCAATTCTGGAAGACGCGGATGAGCCAAGGTGCCAACGGACGTTTGCCGTCGTAGCGCTCGAGCACCGCAGAGCCGTGGGCCGTGTCCGCGGCGAGCAGCCGGCTCCAGAATTCGCTGACGGCATTCTCGCGTTTCTCCTCATCGCGCGGATACAGCCGGCACGCCCGCGCCCGCAAGGCATCGACGAGCAGACAATCGGAACGTCCCGTGCGGGCCTGGAAGAGCAGTTCCCACGCGGCATTCACCCGTTCCAGGCAGCCGACCGCGACCAGCCAATCGAGGGTGTAAAAATCCGTCAGGAAGTCGGCCCACGTCGGCGCGGTTGGAGCTTTGGCCGCGTAGAGTTCGAACGCTGCGCGCAGCCGCTTCATCAGGATCGTTTCCGTCACGGCGACCTGCGGCAGTTGCATCCGTGCCGTGATGCATGCGACCCGCATCCGCACGACTTCGGCGACCGTCGGCTCGGGGATCGGCAAACTCGTCGGCATGCGCGTTCGACTCCATCCTTGCGGCTCGTCCGCCGCTACGGCTTGCTCGGCGTGAACAACAGGACCTGGAGATAGTTTAACGGAAGCGGCGCCGCTTCGACGACTGGAGAAGCGGCCGCACCCAAGCCAAGCGGCGTCATTTTCCGCCGGGCGAAAACGCCGGTCTTGTGCACACCCTGCACCTTGAAGTAGTCCAGCACCGCTTCCGCCTGCCGTAGCGTCAGTTCCAAAGCTCCCGAAAGTGTCACGGCCTTGGAATTGGGATCGCTCGCGGCGAGCACAACCACATCCGCGTCGTCGTCCTTCACTTCCAGCAGTTCCGCTGCGATCGCATTCAGATGCACCTTGCCGCCCTCGGCGATGATCGCCGTGCCCGGCTCGAAGAGGTCGTTGGCGTTATAGGTGAACGCCCGCCGCCGCGCCTTCGGCCGAATCAGAAGCACTGTCGCATCCTCCGCAACGTAACTGCGGATGAGCGGCATGCGGCCGAGCGCGTCGCTGCCCTGACGCACCGATTTCAGCGTCGCCCGGCCATCTTCGACGAAGGCACCGACGTTTTTGACCTCGTCGCGACCGTCCTTCGCCAAGGCTTTCAGATCGTTGAACAGGGAATCATCCTGCACCAGTTTCCCGAGCGTGCCCTGCCCGGAACGGGCATCCTTCAACAGTCGTTCCGCTTCCTCCGCCGCCGCCCCGAACTTGGCTGCGGCCGCTGCGAGATCCGGCTCGATCGTGGCCCGCAGCCTACCATCCCGCAATGGCCCGGCTACGGGCGAACCCGGCGCGATGGCCACGACTTTGGAGCCCAGCAGACCCGTGGCATGGAGCGAGGCGGCGGCGTCCGCGTAAAGACGGTCGGCGTAAGCCGAGTCGAGTTTCAAACGCAGAGTGACGACAGCATCCTTGTCGTCGTGATCCGGATACTCAATGGCGATCACCTGACCCGCGTTCATGCCGCGGATGCGGACCGGCGTACCGACGGCGACATCGTGCACTTCGGCAAAGCCGACGGTCGCTTCGAACGACGACGACCACAACCCCTCGCCGCGGCCGATCTGCCGCAATGCAAGGCAGGCGATGCCGAACGCGGCCATGATGGTCAGCCCCAAAAGTGCCGAGCGAAAGCGACCCAAGGGCGAAACCATGACGATGCCTCCCGGCTTGATCCGCGGCTGAATCCAGTCGGGAGATTATAGACATGCGAAGAATTATCATTCAGGGACGAAAATTAAGACACCGCATGACGCGGTACATAGTCCTGAGAAGCGCTCTTCACGACGACGGTCGTTTCTGACCAAGGTTCGATACTTAAGAGGAGGAGTGATGCATGTTGGTGAAGAAATTGCTGGCTGAAATCATCGGGACGAATCACCTCGGCGGAGACGCCAAGGTCCAACTCGGCATCGGCTTCCTCGGCGTCTCGTTCGCCTTCGGGTTGACGGTCCTGACGATGGCCTACGCCATAGGCCACATCTCCGGTTGCCATCTCAACCCCGCGGTCACGGTCGGCCTGACGGTCGCCGGACGGATGCCTGCCGCCGAAGCGATTCCCTACATCATCGCCCAAACCATCGGTGGCGTCATCGGTGCTGCGGCCATTTACCTGATCGCGATCGGCAAGGAAGGGTTCAGCATCGGCACCGGGGCCGGCACCTTCGCCACCAACGGGTTCGGCCTCGGCTCGCCGACCGGTTATACCATGGTCTCCTGCCTCGCTGCCGAAGTCATCCTGACCGCATTCTTCCTGTTCATCATCCTGGGCGCCACCGACAAGCGTGCCCCGGCCGGCTTCGCCCCCCTGCCCATCGGGCTGGGCCTCACGCTGATACACCTCATCGGCATTCCGATCACGAACCTGAGCGTGAACCCCGCCCGCAGCACTGGGCCGACAATCCTCGTCGCCGCCACCGCGAACCACACCTTGCCCGTCGAATAACTGTGGCTGTTCTGGGTCGC
>Ga0335397_10009796_pt1 | contig 11932 bp, 7 predicted proteins | sample MAT04_FD_205740 | JGI IMG/M metagenome (GOLD analysis project Ga0335397, IMG submission 205740) | Freshwater microbial communities from Lake Fryxell liftoff mats and glacier meltwater in Antarctica - MAT-04 (spades assembly) (version 2) ...
GTCCACGCGAGACCGGTGGCGACGCCGATGGTGTCGACCTCTTCCAGGTGCTCGAGCGGACGCGGTGGCCCGAGCAATTCGGCCAGGCCCCGCTCGGTGATCTCGACCGCGCGATCGTCGCCCTGGGCGAAGCGGCGGGCGATCTTGCGCGCGATCGCCGCGAGCTGCCGATCGAGCTCGCGAACGCCCGCTTCCAGCGTGTACTGCTCGACCAGGACGTCGAGCGCCTTGTCGGTGAACGTGAGATCCGCGGGCGCGAGGCCACACGCGTCGACCTGCCGCGGGATCAAGAAGCGTCGCAGGATCTCCAGCTTCTCGCCCTGGTGATAGCCGGGCACCGCGGTCAGCTCCATGCGATCGCGCAGCGCGGGCGGGATGGTGTCGATGAGGTTCGCGGTCGCGACCCACATCACCTTCGACAGATCGAAGGCGACGTTGAGGTAGTGATCGCGGAAGGAGCGGTTCTGCTCCGGATCGAGCACCTCCAGCAGCGCGGAGGCCGGATCGCCCCGCCCTTCCCCGCCGCCCAGCTTGTCGAGCTCGTCGAGCAAGATGACCGGGTTCTTCGCGTCGGCCTGCTTGAGCGCGTGGACGATCCGGCCGGGCATCGAGCCGACGTAGGTCCGGCGGTGGCCGCGGATGTCCGCCTCGTCGCGCACGCCGCCGAGCGAGATGCGCACGAACGGGCGGCCGAGCGCGCGGGCGATCGAGCGGCCGAGCGAGGTCTTGCCGACGCCGGGCGGCCCGAGGAAGCACAGGACCGGGCCCTGCGAGTCACGCTTCAGCTTGAGCACGCCGAGGTACTCGAGGATGCGCGTCTTGATCTTCTCGAGGCCGTGGTGGTCCTCGTCGAGCGTGCGCTCGGCGCGCCCTAGATCGACCTCGCCGGTGATCTCGCGCTGCCAGGGCAGATCGGCGAGCCAGTCGAGGTACGTGCGCACCATCGCCGCTTCCGACGACTCGGCGTTCATCTGCTCGAGCCGCGCGACCTGACGCCGCGCCTCGCTCGCCGCTTCGTCGGACAGGCGCGCCGCTTCGAGACGGCGGCGCAGCTCGCCGATGTCCGTCTCGCGCGAGTCCATCTCGCCGAGCTCCTGGCGGATCTGCTTGAGCTGCTCCCGCAGGTAGTACTCGCGCTGGGTGCGCGACATCTCTTCCTTGGCCTGGGTCTGGATGCGCTGCTTGAGCGCGACGACCTCGACCTCTTTTTCGAGCACCGCGGTGGCGCGCAAGAGGCGCTCGCCGATGTCCGAGGCCTCGAGCAGCGCCTGCGCATCGGCGACCTTGAGGCCCAAATTCGCAGCGACGAGATCGGCCAGCGCGCCCGGCTCCTCCAGCTCCAGCAGCACCGCCATGACGTCGGCGGGGAGCGCTTTTCCAGCGTCTGCGAGGCGCCCGAGGCCTTCCTTCAGCGCGCGGACGCGGCCCTCGATCTCGGTGTCACCGGGGATGAGCGGCGGATCATCGAGCGCGACGAGGCGCGCGCGGATCAGCGCGTCGTCGAACGTCAGCTCTTCGGCGCGAGCGCGGCGCAGGCCCTGGACCAGCACCTTCACCTGACCGTCGGGCATCGATCGGGCGCGCAGGATCTTTCCCACGCAGCCGACCCGGTAGAGATCGTGCGGGCCCGGGACATCGGCGGCGGCGCTGGTCTGCGCGCACAGGAAGACCAGCTTGTCGGCCGCCATCGCGCTCTCGACGGCGCGCATCGAGACCGCGCGGCCGACGAAGAGCGGCACCACCATGTACGGGAACACGACCAGGTCGCGAACCGGCATCAGCGGCAGCTCCCGCGGCACCGGCCCGAGCGCTTCGATCACGCTGAGCTCTTCGACCTCTGCGGCCACCTTTGGGGCCCTAACACGGATTCACGTCTCAGGCACAAGGGGGGCCCGGCGCACCGGTCCCAAGCCGTGGGCGTCGGCCCAACGACCGAGCGCGTCGAGATCGTGGAGGCGCGTGGCGGGCGGGAGCGCGTCGAGGAAGCGCCGCCCGTAAGCCTTGCTCGTCACGCGACTGTCGAGGATCGCGACCACGCCGCGATCGGTCTTTCGCCGCACCAGGCGACCGAAGCCCTGGCGGAGGCGGAGCACCGCCTGCGGGATCTGGTAGGCCTCGAACGCACCCTCCCCGCGCGACTCGAGCCGCGCGATGCGCGCCGCGACGACCGGGTCACCCGGTGACGCAAAAGGCAGGCGATCGATCATCACGAGGCGCAGCGGGTCACCCGGCACATCGACGCCCTCCCAGAAGCTGGCGGTCGCGAGCAGCACGGCCGGCGCGCGCGCCACGAACTCCTCGATCAGCCGCATCTTGGGCGCCTCGCCCTGCACCAGCACCGGGAAACGCAGCTGCTTTCGCAGCACGGAAGCGGCCTCCGACATCGCGCGGTGGCTGGTGAAGAGGAAAAAAGCGCCGCCGCCGACGCGCTCGATGAGCTGCCGCCCGCGATCGATCACCGCGCCGATGTGGCCCGACCCATCCGGCGGCGGCAGATCGGACGCGGTGTAGATCGCCGCCTGCTCGGCGTACGAGAACGGCGTGTCGAGCCGCAAGGTGTGGGTCGCCTCGGGCGCGCCGACCCGCTCGAGGAAGTACGCGAAAGGCCGCGGCCCCTCGACGGCGAGCGTCGCGCTGGTCATCACCACCGCGGGAAAGATCGGATACAGCGCCTCCGCGAGCAGGCTCGACACCTCGATCGGCGCGGCGCCCAGGCGGGCGGTCTTGTCGCGCCGCTCGGCCCAGTAGACGTACTCGTCGCCCTGCGCCGAGACCACGAAGCGCAGCGAATCGGAGAGCTGCTTCGCGCGGCGCGCGAGGCCCTCGGCGGTCGGATCTTTGATGTGCCCCTCGAGCGACATCGTCAGCGCTTCGAGCGCGATCTCCGCCTTCGCGGCCCGCTCGGGCAGCCGATCGAGCTCCGGGGATGGGAGCCGGATGCGGCCGGCGGACGCAGGGATGGTGTCGAACACCGCCTCGGTGCGCGCCACCGCCTCGATCACCTGCTCGGCGAGCAGAGGCGCGATCTCACGCTCCGAGATCCACTGCAGCGCATCGCGCGACAGGCGCGCCAGCTTGTGGCTGGAGACGTCGCCGCCGAAGTGATCGCTGGCGATCTCCTCGAGCGCGTGCGCCTCGTCCACGATCAGCGCGTCCGACGTGGGGATCACCGCGCCGAACGAGCGCCCTTCACCGGCCAGCGCCGCCTCCGCGCGCATCGCGAGATCGGCGAGCAGCAGGTGGTGGTTCACGATCACCAGATCGGACTCGGCCGCCTCGCGGCGCATGCGCACGACGAAGCACTTCTCGTAGGCCGGGCAGCGCGATCCGAGGCAGGTCTCGGCGCGGCCGTCGACCTCGCCGAACGCCCCGCTCTCCTCCGGCACGTCCACGAGCTCGGCGCGATCGCCGCGCTGCGTGCGCTGGGCCCAGCGCTCGATGCGGCCCCACAGCGGATCCTCGCGCACGAAGCCGAGGCGGCCCTGGCGGTTCCGCTTCTCGAGGCGCTCGAGGCACAGATAGTTGCTGCGCCCTTTCATCGGCGCGTAGCGCAGCCCGCGCACGCGGCCTTCGAGGTCGGCGCGCGCCAGCTCCAGCCCGCCCGCCGCGAACGCGAGCGCGAGGCGCGGCAGATCCTTGGCGACGATCTGGTCCTGCAGAGTTTTCGTATGCGTCGAGACAACGACTCGCTTGCCCGACAGGAGTGACGGCACCAGGTAGGCGAGTGTCTTTCCGATCCCGGTCGGCGCCTCGATCGCGGAGACCCCTCCGGACTTCAATCGCGCGGCGACGCGCTCCGCCATCTCGAGCTGGCCTCGGCGCGCTTCCCAGGCAGGATCGATGCGCGCCAACCAGCCCTTGGGGCCGAGCACATCCGCGACGGACGGGTTCTGCACCGGGAGGGACGTATAACCTATCCTGACCCGCAAAGCGCGCTCGTTTTCCCGAGTCAAAAAGGACTCTCGGCCGAGTACGAATCAACGCGATTCGAGCTATGCTCCGCGCGAACGTGGTCGGCCCGCCCCCTCGAGCGCTCAGCGATCCTTATCTGCGCGCGCGCAGCGCTTCCAGCTCGCGCAACCTCACGCGGATCGGCCGCTACGAGGTCATCGAGCGGATCGGCGTCGGCGGCATGGCCGAGGTCTGGAAGGCCAAGTCGATCGATCCCGACGGCAAGATCCGCATCGTCGCGGTGAAGCAGCTCGCCCCCGAGCTCGACCGCGATCCGCAGCTGGTCACGATGTTCCTCGACGAGGCCGCGCTCGCCGCGCAGCTCAGCCACCCCGGGATCGTCGCGATGGAAGAGACCGGCCGCGACGACCAAGGCCGCGCGTACATGGTCCTCGAGTACGTCGACGGCCACGATCTCCGCTGGTGCCTGGCCACCGCGGCGAAGGCGCACTACTGGCTGCCGGTCGAGTTCTCGCTGACCGTGGTGCGCGATCTCGCGCGCGCCCTCGCCTTTGCGCACGACGCGCGCGGCACCGACGGGCAGCCACTCCACCTCGTCCACCGCGACGTCTCGCATTCGAACGTGTTCCTCTCGAAGGCCGGGCGCGTGAAGCTGGCCGACTTCGGCATCGCCCGCGCGCGCGGCCGCGCCAGCGAGACCCGCACCGGGATGGTGAAGGGCAAGCTGGGCTACCTCTCGCCGGAGCAGGTGCGCGCCGAGCCGCTCGACGGCCGCAGCGACGTGTTCTCGGCGTGCGTGGTGCTCTGGGAGCTCCTCACCCAGCGCCGCATGTTCATCGGCGAGACCGACTTCAAGACGATGCTCGCGGTGTGTCGCGATCGCCGCCGGCCGGTGTCCGAGCTGCGGCCCGGGCTGCCGCCGGCCCTCGACGCGCTCGTGTCGAAGGGCGTGGAGATCGACCGCGATCTCCGCTTCGAGAGCGCCGAGGCGCTGGAAGACGCGATCGACGATCTCGCGAAAGAGCTCGATCTGAAGCTCGGCCCGACGATCACCTCGGGCGTGGTCCAGTACCTCACCGACGTCGCGGTGACGCTCGAGCACGAGTCGTCGCATCCGCCCGAGCAGATGCCGGCGACGGTGGAGCTCGACGATCCCTTCACCGGGCCGATCACCGCGTTCCCGGAGAATGACGGGCTCGATCCCAGCGACGTGTTCGCGCAGTCGACGAGCGACATCCAGGACATCGAGGGGCTCGGCATCCAGGAAGGCGCCGAGCGCACCAGCTATCCCGACACCCCGATCGCGCCTTCGCCGGGCACCGCGCGCCGCGGGCTCATCGCGCTCGATCCGATCGGCCCTTTCGATCTCGTGCACGACGGTGTCACCGGTCGTCTCTCCACGTTCGAGGCGCTGATGGGCGCGCTGCTCGACGGCGCGCGCAACGTGGACGACGAGATCTGGATCGACGGCCGCTTCGCGTTGCCGGCGCGCGAGCTGGCCACGCTGCTCGAGCTCGATCCGGCGCGGGCGCTGTGCGAGCCGATGGAGCCCGAGGCCTGGATCCCCGCTTCGGGGCTCGATCCGGTGGCGTCGCTGGCCGACCTCACGCTGCAGAGCTGGACCGGCTACCTGCTCGCCCGCCGCGACCCCGACGTCCGCGGCTTGTTCTTCGCATCGGGCACCATCTCTCGCGCGGCCTCGCTGCGCCCGAGCGATCAGCTCGCGGTCGCGCTCGCCGCGGCCACGGAAGGCGCGCCGCTCGATCGCCTGATCACCGAGGTCGTGCACCGCCGCCGTCCGCTGACCGAGGTCTGCGCGGTGGCGCTCGGGCTCGCGCCGGACATGATGATGGCGCTGCGCACCGGCCTCGAGGTGGAGATCACCGCCGAGATCCTGCGCCTCGGCCCGCAGGCCCTCGCCCGCCGCTCGGTGCCGGTCGGGCCGCGGCCGTCGATCAACCGCTCGCGCTTGCATGGCATCACCGCGGCCGCCGCGCTGGCGTGGCCCGCGGACGTCGCGAAGATCGTGCTCGCTCCCTTCGGCGCGCGCCGAGTCGGCGTCAGCAGCAACGCGTCGGTGATCGCCGAAGCGCTCGGCCTCGGCCGTGGCGCCGCCCCGGTGCTGACGGCGATCCATTCGGGCATCTCGCTCCAGGAGATCCGCCGGGCCGCGCCCGAGACGCCGGTGTCCGATCGGATCTTCCTCCTGCTCATCGGCAGCGGCGCGATCCGGCTTCGATAAGACCTTTACTTGCGCTGATCACGCATTGGACCGAAGTTCGATCGGTGGTCGATCCGAGCCCGGCAGCGATGTTCACCAACCGCGAGCTCTCCTGGCTGGAGTTCAACGCGCGCGTCGTCGCGATGGGCGAGCGCCCCAGCGTCCCGCTGCTCGAGCGCCTCAAGTTCTGCGCGATCGCGGCCTCGAACCTCGATGAGTTCTACATGGTGCGCGTCGCCAACCTGCGCGCACAGGTGGCCGGGAAGACCAGCTCCGAGCCCAGCCCCGACGGCCGCCGCCCCGCGGACATCCTCGAGGAGGTGCTCGTGCGCGCCGGCGAGATGAGCCTGGAGATCGCCCGCACGGTGAGCGAGCAGGTGCTCCCCGAGCTCTCCGAGAAGGGGATCCGGGTCCTCGACACCAAGGAGCTGAGCCCCGAGCTCGCCGCGCAGGTGACCGCCTACTACCGGCGCGAGGTGCACCCGGTGCTGACGCCGATCGCCGTCGATCCTTCGCACCCGTTCCCGCAGCTCAGGAACAAGTCGCTCAACATCGCGCTGCGCATCGAGGCCAAGACGCGCATGAAGCAGATCGAGCAGCCCGCCGGGATGCTGCTCGCCGTGGTGCAGGTGCCGTCGGTGCTGCCGCGCTTCGTGCCCTTCCCTTTCGAGGGCGCGCTCAAGGCGTATCTCCCGCTCGAGCGCATCGTCGCGATGCACGCCCAGGAGCTGTTTCCCGGGCACCGCATCATCGAGGCCTGCCCGTTCCGCGTGACCCGATCGAGCGATCTCGAGTTCGTGGAAGAGGACGCCGAGAACCTCCTCACCACCATCCAGGACGAGCTGCGCCGCCGCGATCGCCAGGCCGCCGTGCGCCTCGAGCTGGTCGAGGGATGCTCCGAAGATCTCGCCAGCAGCCTGTCGGAGATGCTGGAGCTCGATATCGCGCACGCGCAGCGGCAGGTGGGGCTCATCGCGCTCGGCGATCTGATGGCGATCTACCTCGCCACCGACGTGGGCGAGCTAAAGGACGAGGCCTGGACCCCCCAGCCATCGCCGTCGCTGCGCTTCCAGCGGAGCATCTTCACCAAGCTCGACGAGAGCGACGTGCTGCTGCACCACCCGTACGAGTCGTTCGGCCACGTGCTGGAGTTCCTCGAGACCGCGGCCAGCGACCCCGACGTCGTCGCGATCAAGATGACGCTCTACCGCACCAGCGGCGACTCACCGATCGTCCGCGCGCTGGCCCGCGCCGCCGAGCGCGGCAAGCAGGTCACCGCGGTGGTCGAGCTCAAGGCGCGCTTCGACGAGGCCGCCAACATCCAGTGGGCGCGCGCGCTCGACGAGGGCGGCGTGCACGTCGTCTACGGCCTGATCGGCCTCAAGGTGCACGGCAAGATGGCGCTGGTGATCCGCCGCCAGGGCGACCAGCTGAAGCGCTACCTCCACATCGCGACCGGCAACTACAACCCCAACACCGCCCGCCTCTACACCGATATCGGCCTCCTCACCGCGCGCGACGACGTCACCGGCGACGCGATGTTCCTCTTCAACGTGCTCACCGGATACGGCGAGCTGCCGCCGCTCCAGCGGCTGATCGTGTCGCCGTTTCGGCTGCGCCAGCACGTGGTGGAGATGATCGCGCGCGAGATGGAGCACGCGCGCGCCGGCCGCGGCGGACGGATCATCGCCAAGATGAACGCCCTGGTGGATCCGGGGATCGTGCGCGCCCTCTATCGCGCCAGCCAGGCGGGCGTGGAGATCGATCTCTTGGTGCGCGGCGCCTGCGTGCTGCGCCCTGGCGTCCCGGGCCTCAGCGACACCATCCGCGTGCGGGCGATCGTCGATCGCTTCCTCGAGCACGCCCGCGTCTTCGTGTGGGGCAACGGCGGGCACGAAGAGGTGTACCTCTCGAGCGCCGACTGGATGCCGCGCAACCTGAACCGCCGCATCGAGGTGTCGTTTCCGATCCTCGACCCTTCGCTGAAGAAGCGCATCAAGGACGAGATCCTGGCGATCGAGATGAGCGACACCGCGTCGAGCTGGACCATCGGGCCCGACGGCAGCTACCAGCCGGTGCCCATCCCCGACGGCCAGCCCGCGATCCGCGCCCAGCACACGTTCATGAGCATGGCGCGCGAGCGATCCGCGCCCCCGCGCGCCGCCGTCCGCCGCGAGCTGGCGGCGCGATCAGCGACCCCGTCGCAGTCCTCCGGCCCCGTGCTGCCCGCCGTCCGCGCGGTCGAGGCCCAGGCCCGGCGCCGCGGGGAGCCGGGTCCCCGCCGCTGACTGAGGAGCCCAAGCTGCAGGGCCTGGCGTGTGCCCCCCACACCGAGGCGTGATCCTCCAATGTGATCACGCCAAGGCCTGCGGGTCCTTCCCTTGCACGGGTCTGGGTCACCGTGGTGATGCAGCGGAACGGGCGGAACGGACGAAACGCCGACGAGCTCCGCCTCGCACGCGAGGGGCCCCCGGCCCCCGGTACGGGACGCAGGTTACGCCCGCCACGTCCCCGATATACGAGCTCGCGCGCAGCGAGCACCATCCCGGTCGAGGCGCTGGTGAAGAAGAGGAAGCCCGTCGAGCCGCTGCCCCCGGTGGTCCAGGACATCGCGAAGGCCGAGGTGCGTGCGCTCGAGGCGACCGCTGATCAGCCGCGACCGAGCTCGCTGACGCTGCGCCGCGACGAGTCGGTGATCGCCGCCGCCGCCAAGCTGCGCGGCAGCCCGGTGCGCCGCTTCTTCGTCGAGACGGCCGGCATGACCGCCGCGCGCGTCGCGGTGCTGCGGACCGCGTGGAAGCGCGGCCAGCTGTACGACGAGCTCGCCACGCGCTTCTCGACCCTCTCCCCGACGATGCGCATCTCGCTCGTCGCCGCCCCCTTCATGCTCGCGATCCTGGTGTCGCTGATCGCGCTCCTCTGGTCGTCGGACCCGGAGCCGACGTCGCCGCGTTCGAGCTATGCGGCGCAGGCGCGGGCGATCGTGCCGGCGGCCGATCCGAAGCCCGCGCAGGCCGCTCCGGTCGCGCCCCCTGCCCCGCCCCCGGCCGAGGCGCCGTCGGCCCTCGATCGCATCAAGTCCGAGGCCCCGTCGGGCCCGTCGTCGTCCGGCGTGGCGCTGCAGGTGGCGGAGATCGCGCGGACCGTGCCCGCGAAGACCACGCTCTACGCGGCCCCGAAGAAGGGGGCGCCGAAGACCGCGACCATCAACGCGGGCGGCGAGATCCTGATGTACCCCGGCCTGCCCGCGCCGATGGGCTGGGTCGTGGCGCGCAAGCCCAAGGGCGAGATCGGGTTCCTGAAGGAGGCCTCGCTCCTGTCGAAGGCCGAAGCCCCCGCGGGCGGCTCGAAGATAGCGCGCCGCGCCGTGGACGACGATCGCCCCAAGCTGGTGCGCCGCGCGCCGGTCGAGGAGCCCCGCCGCCGAGCGATGGCCGCTCCCCGCCCGCGCAACAGCGGAAAGCCGCTCACGGCGGATGATCTCCTGCTCCGCTGACACCGTCGTTCAGCGCGACTTCGGCCGATTAACCGGCTAGCTTCCGCGCCCATGGTGTTCCGGAAGCCATCGCGCGCCAAGAAGAAGCGCGGCGACGCAGCCCCGTCCCGCGGTGGCCGAGCCTCCCGCGCGCGCGCCGAGACCAAGGTCGAGCCGTTCCTCATCCGCGAGGTCCGCCCGAAGGATCTCGACGGCCTCCTCGCCCTCGCCGGCCACCTCGACTCGGTCAACCTGCCCGCGAACAAGGAGAACCTGCGCATCAAGATCGGTCGCTCGCGCGACAGCTTCGCCGGCAAGATCGAGAGCCCGTTTCGACGCGAGTACCTCTTCGTGATGGAGGGCCTCGAGTCGAAGAAGCTGATCGGCACCTCGATGTTGTTCGCGCAGCACGGCCACGCCGATGCGCCGCACATCTACTTCGACGTGATGCGCGACGAGCGCTACTCGATCACGCTCGACCGGCACTTCTCGCACCTCTGTTTGCGGCTCGGGTTCAACTACAAAGGGCCCACCGAGATCGGCGGCCTGGTCCTCGATCCGCACTTCCGCTCCTTCGGCCTCGGGAAGCAGCTCTCGTACGTGCGCTTCCTGTTCATCGCGATGTTCCGGAGCCGCTTCCGCCCGAACGTGATCGCCGAGCTGATGCCGCCGCTCATGCCCGATGGGCGCAGCGAGCTCTGGGAGTTCCTGGGGCGCCACTTCGTGGGGCTCTCGTACCAGGAGGCCGACAAGCTCTCGCAGTCGAACAAGGAGTTCATCACCGCCTTGTTCCCGCAGACGCCGATCTACGCGACGTTGCTGCCGCCCGACGTGCTGGCCCGCATCGGCGAGGTCGGCGAGGAGACCAAGGGCGTGCGCAAGATGCTCGAGTCGGTCGGCTTCGAGTACAGCGAGCGCATCGATCCGTTCGACGGCGGGCCGCACTTCGAGGCCAGCACCGACGACATCACGCTGATCAAGCAGTCGCGGCTGTGCTTCGTCTGCGCCGACGCGCTCCCGGCGGACCTGGTCGATCGCACCGACGACGAGACGCCGACCGTGCGTGTGCTGGTCGGCGCAGCGCACCCCGAGGGCGCGTGCGACTTCCGCTCGATCTCCTGCCGGGCCCGCTGGCAAGGCGGCTCGGTCGAGCTCCCGGTGGCGGTGCGCGAGGCGCTCCGGCTGAAGACCGGTGACACCGTCTGGACCATGCCGTACTAGTCCCGCCATGCACCCCAACGCCGAGCTGATCGAGCGCTTCTACAGCAGCTTCGCCGCCAAGGACGCCGGCGGGATGCGCGCCTGCTACCACAAAGACGTGGTGTTCTCGGATCCCGTCTTCCCGCACCTCGAGGGCGATCGCGCGCGCGCGATGTGGAGCATGCTCGTCGCGCGCGGCAAGGATCTGAAGGTCGTGGCGAGCAACGTGTCGGCGGACGACAAGACCGGCCGCGCGCACTGGGACGCCGACTACACGTTCTCGAAGACCAAGCGGCCGGTGCACAACAGCATCGACGCGACGTTCGAGTTCCGGGACGGCCTGATCATCAAGCACACCGATCGCTTCGACCTGTGGAAGTGGACCCGGATGGCGCTCGGCGCGCCCGGCGTGCTCCTCGGCTGGACGCCGATCATCCAGAACAAGGTGCGCGATCAGGCGGACAAGGGGCTCGAAGCGTGGCTGCGCGGATCTTAGTGCTCTTCCTCGCGTTCCTGGCGCTCCCCAGCTGGGGACAGACGCCGCCGGACGCGATCCGCCTCAAGTCCGGGGCGCTCTATCGCGGGACGATCAGCGAGCTCGTGCCCGACGGCCAGGTGGTGATGGTGATCGTCACCGGAGAGACGAAGACGTTCGCGATGAGCGACGTCGAGTACGCCGGGCCCGCCGCGAGCTTGCCGGGAAGCGCGCCCGCGGCCGCCCCTCTGCCGGAAGCGCCGATCGATGCGCGGGTCGAGGTGCACTTTCACGCCGACGTCCCGGAGATCACGCTCCACCGCCGCACCGGCAGCTCGCAGATGGTCGGCATGGGGATGGGCTTCGGCTCGCGCGGCGGAGCGATGTTCTCGCCGTTCGCGGCGCGCGCCGAGAGCTACGAGACGCTGTGCAAGTCACCTTGCACGCTCAAGCTCGACCCGGGGACCTACTATTTCGCGCTCTCGTCCGAGGACGGCGATCCGGTGAGCGATCGGCGCGCGGTCGGATCGAACCGCAGCCTCACGCCCCTCCTGGTGGGCGGCATCGCGGCCGGGCTCGGAACGCTGGCCGGCCTCATCCTCGTCTTCCAGACCGACGAAGCCACCGTCGCGCTCGAGTAGCGCGAGCG
>Ga0335397_10009799_pt1 | contig 11931 bp, 12 predicted proteins | sample MAT04_FD_205740 | JGI IMG/M metagenome (GOLD analysis project Ga0335397, IMG submission 205740) | Freshwater microbial communities from Lake Fryxell liftoff mats and glacier meltwater in Antarctica - MAT-04 (spades assembly) (version 2) ...
CTTCGCCGCGTTCTGCGCGTCTTCGTAGAACAGTTCGTAGAAATCTCCCATGCGAAACAGCAACATGGTGCCGGGGTTTTCCCGTTTCACCTCCATGTAGCGTTCCATCATCGGCGACAGCTTCGTCATCACAACGCCTTCACATCGGGAAACAGCATGCTGACGCTGGTACGATCGTGGATCGAGCGAATCGCCTGCGCGAACAGCGGTGCTACCGAGATGCACTCGATTTTGGCACCGTGCGGTTCCAGTTCGGGTTCGATCGTGTCCGTGATAAATAACCGTTTGATGCAACTGGCTTCGATTCTGGCGACGGCTCCTTTTGAAAATGCACCGTGCGACACTGCGGCGTAAATGTCTTTCGCTCCACCGGCTTTCAGGACTTCGGCCATGCTTACAAGCGAACCGCCGGTGATTGTGAAATCGTCAACCATCAGGATGTTGCAGCCTTCGACGGAACCGATGACTTCCAGCACCTGAGCTGTCTCAGTATGATCCTTGCGCTGCTTGTTTCCGATGACGACCGGCACGCCCAGCAGATTGGCAAATGCCGACGCCGATTTGGCAAACCCGACGTCAGGACTGCAGATGACGAGGTTGGGGATATTCAGCGACTTAACGTGTTCACAGATCACCGATCGAGCGTACAGATGATCGACGGGAACACTAAAGAAGCCCTGAATCTGCGGGCTGTGCAGATCCATCGTCAGTACCCGATCCGCTCCCGCCGCTTCGATCGCATCGGCACACACCCGAGCGCGGATCGACACGCGGGGTTCATCTTTCTTGTCCCCTTTGGCATAGCTAAAGTAAGGAATAACAGCGGTAATCTGCGATGCACTCGCACGCTTCAGAGCATCGATCCAGAACAGCAACTCGACAAAGTTATCGTTGACCGGACGATGCACGCCCTGAATCACAAACGTATCCCTGCCACGGACATTTTCCAGAATGCGGACAAAGACGTTGCCCTCGCTGAAGATTTGTGCCTCGCAGGGGGTCAGTTTCACGCCTATGGAACTGGCAATGTGCTTTGCAAATTGCGGGTTGCCGGACCCGGCCAGAATCGCAAGGTCGCCCGGAAATGATTCCATTTTTGAATGAGCCATCAGGTAAGAATTTGCAGAATGTGGAGTCATCTTAATTGCGCGACAACCGTTTGCATTCCAGTCACGGATAATTCGCAACGAAAACCGGGGAATACACTGAAAAGCGGCCCTCCGTCGTCAAACCCTCTTTCCAATGCCACAAACTTAAATTCCGCCTTGAGAAACTAGCCGTGTAATCCTTGCACTTTTGGTACAACAAATCACGCTTCCCCGACGAAACTAAGTTCTTACCGCAGGAGATTAAGACAACGTGGCAGTCATTGTGCAGAAGTTTGGCGGCACCAGTGTGGCCAATGCTGAAAAAATCCGAGGCGCAGCCAGTCGTGCGGTGGAAGCGAAACGCAAAGGATACGACGTCGTCGTCGTCGTGAGCGCGCGCGGGCACAAGACGGATGAACTTGTCGAACTTGCCAAAGAAATCACCAGCCAGCCGCGACCACGCGAAATGGATATGCTGCTGGCGACCGGTGAACAGGAATCTGTGGCGCTCATGGCGATGGCCGTCCATGAACTGGGTGAAGAAGCAATCAGTCTCACCGGCGCTCAGATCGGCGTGCTCACCGACACTACTCATACGAAAGCCCGAATTGTCAGCATCTCAACCGAACGCATGCAGGAATTACTGAAAGCCGGCAACATCGTCATCGCCGCTGGCTTTCAGGGCGTCGATGCCCAAATGAATATCACGACGCTCGGACGCGGCGGCAGTGACACCACTGCGACAGCTCTGGCGGCCGTACTGAATGCAGAATTGTGTGAGATCTACACGGACGTCGAAGGCGTGTTTACCACCGACCCGCGTCTGGTCAAAGGGGCTCGCAAGGTTGATCGCATCTCGTACGATGAAATGCTGGAACTCGCCAGCCTTGGTGCGGGTGTGATGCACTCACGATCGATTGAGTTCGCAAAGAAGTACGGCGTTAAACTGCGAGTCCGTCCAGCTTACTCAGACGGCCCCGGCACGCTGATCGCTCCGGAATCTGACGAAGTCACATCTGTGGTAACGGGTGTGGCTTTTGTGCGCAACGAAGCCATGATTACGCTGGTCGGCCTGCCCGATCAACCCGGAGTTATGAACACGCTGTTTTCGTCGTTGTCGTCTGCAAAGATTCCAGTCGATATGGTGGTACAGAATGTTGCGCGGGAAGGTACCGCGAATGTCACCTTTACCGTCGCCGAAGATGAACTGACGGCTGCACTTGCCGTCGCGAAGGCCGCAGCCGCCACACTGCAAGCCCAGGATATCGTAGCCACAACCGGTCTTTCGAAGGTGTCTGTCGTCGGACATGGGATGCAGACACACACGGGCGTTGCGGCTCGCATGTTTCAGGTGCTGGCAACCCATGGAATCAATATCCGAGTTGTGACCACCAGCGAAATCAAAATCTCTGTCCTGATCGATCGCAGTCGTTGCGACGATGCAGTCCTGGCCGCGCATTCTGGTTTTCAACTCGACAAAGCGACGTCTTCGCCGCCACAGGTGGGATGCGCGTCCAACGGCCTTCGCCATTCCGACATCAATGTGGCCAGTCCGGAATTGACCGCCGACATCATATCGCGACTGGACAGTATGGAAAGTATTGTTGTCAGCGACATCACAGCAGACACCAACCAGTCGCGGGTGACGCTGAGCAACCTCCCGGACGATCCTGGCATCGCCGAAGCTGTGTTTACGGCAATCGCGGAAGGCGGCGTGCTGGTGGATATGATTATCCAGAATGCATCGAGCGACCGCCAGGCGACTATCTCATTTACTGTACCGCGTTCAGATCTTGATCGGTCGGTTCTATTGCTGCGGGAAGTGATGGAGACTTACGCCGGTTCAATTGTCACGTCAGATCGCAGCATCGGGAAAATCTCCGTGGCTGGGATTGGACTCAGAAGTCATACCGAAGTCGGAGCCCGCTTGTTCCGTTGTCTGGCGGTGAACAATATCAATGTCGAAATGATCAACACCAGCGAATTGAAACTGTGTGTTGTGATCTCCGCCGATGAAGCCGATTTGGCGATGACCCAACTGCGAGCGGAATTCGGATTGAGTTAAATTTACCAAACCTTCACTATTGTATCTCGTCCCCCCTCCCGGACATTGCTTCGCTCGTCCGACCTCCCCCAGACGCTGCGCTTGGGGGAGGTTGGTTTTGCGTTTGACATTGCTGCTCCTAATGGCTATTCCCTGTTCCCTAACCACTAATCCCTAACCACTCCCATGCAAGATCTTGTCCGACAAGAGGTTTTCAAGGCCTGCCAAACAGTCATCGTCAAGATTGGGACGAACGTCCTGACGTCGGAGAACGATCGTCTGGATCTGGAACGGATCCAGTGCATTTCCGATCAGATTTTTCGCATTCAACAGACGGGACGCAAAGTGGTCCTGGTATCAAGTGGAGCGGTTGGGGCAGGGATCGGGATCCTGGGACTTAACCGCCGTCCGGACTCACTCCCCGCCTTGCAGGCCACCGCCGCCATCGGACAACCGCAACTCATGCGCACATGGAACGATGCGCTGATGAAAAATGGATTGAAGACTGCGCAGTTGCTCCTCACCGGAAACGACTTTCGTAATCGGCAACGCTACCTGAATGTACGCAACACACTGCGAACACTGTTTGATTTCGGTGTCGTGCCGATCGTCAATGAAAACGACACCGTCAGCATCAAAGAGATCGCAGTCGGTGACAACGATCAACTGGCCTCAATGCTGGCCACACTCCTCCCGGCCCCGCTGCTGGTAATCCTGTCGGGTATTGCTGGTCTGTACAACGGACCGCCATCAGATCCGACCAGCGTTGTGTTGCCGCTGATTGAGAAGCCGGACGAATCGTTACTCAAACTGGCCGCAGCGGAACAAAGCACACGCGGTCGTGGCGGCATGGCGTCGAAATTGCGAGCCATTCTGGCGGCCACCGGAATGGGCGAGACGGTAATCCTGGCCAGCGGTCGAAGTGATTCCGTGCTGGACGATATCCGTGAAGGAAAGACGACAGGCACGCTGTTTCTGGCGAAGGGCGAGGCCGTTGTTTCATGGAAACGCTGGATCGGCTTTGGCGCGCCGCCAGCCGGTGTGCTGGTGATTGACGATGGAGCCACGAAAGCCGTGCGAGAATCCGGCCGATCACTATTGGCCGTTGGAATCACCGAAGTGCAGGGTGAATTCGAAGCCGGCGCGCTGGTGGGACTGAAAAGCAAAGACGGGACTGAGATTGCTCGGGGTCTCGCCAATTATTCGTCCGACGAAATCCGCCGCATCCAGGGCCGCCGCTCCGACCAGATCGCCACCGCCCTCGGCCACGTGCCGTTTGGCGAAGTCATTCACCGAGATAACCTGGCACTGATCGGCAAATGAATGACATTGTCTGCCGAGTACCAACGATTGACGGATTTGCCATCGAGGTTAATATCTGATTAGTTCGTGTCGCGCAGTCAGGTGATTGTGCGACATTTTGTCAAACGGTCTATATGTTGTGCCACCCTACCGGAATGACTCATCAATGGCATACCGAGTCTATCCCGTTTTTCTTTTTCTGGCATGCGTCCTCTCGCTGCTCGCGGGTTTCGTCATAATTCGCTCGTTTACATCTGTGGATTGGCCCCTGTTATTGATACCCATTCCGGCTGTGATCATAGGTTACATACTGACGACTATCATCGCGTCACGCTTTCCGAAGATCCGCTATGTCAACGAGTCCGAAATCGAGGGATTGGGCTACGTCTATCAACCACTTGGCCCAATGCTCCTGCTTTGCTTGATCGGATTTAGTGTGGCCATTTTGCAGTTGCTGCGTTGATTTTTGACACAACGACGTGCAACAATGCATGCCCGCAGAGTCCGTTAGTCGATCTCAAAGTGATCTGATATCACGGTCGCCAGCAATGACTCGCGCGACCTCGATGCCGCCCGCAATCGCACGATAGAAGATCACGTAGCGACCAACAACGCTGCTACGAATGTCGCCGCCATATTCTGGGCGCAATTCGCCAAAGTCCGGCACTGTCGCAATGAGGTTGCACTTCTCTTCGATTTTTTCAACCCAATTCGCTGCCGCGACTGGCTTGTCCCTCGCGATAAAATCGAAGATATCCGACAGGTCTTGCCGCGCCGTTGGAGAGATGATCAACGTGGCCATCTAACCAGCTTTCTCGAGGACAGCTTTCGCGCGTGACCGCAATTCCGCGAACACTTCTTCTCCATCCACACCGAGTCCCGCGTCCAGTTCGTCGATGCCCTTCTGAATGTCGGCACGCAACTGCTGTCGGCTCATCAGCAGACGCACGCCATCCGCGACGGCTTCATCTGCCGATTCGTATTCTCCTGACACAACCAGTCCTTCGACAAACTGCATCGCATCACTGGATAATCGAACGTTCATTCTGCTTTCCCTTCTCGCAACAGTTCGCCAAACAATAGTTCTGCCGCAGAGATCGTCGGCATGCCCTCCATTATAGGTCACGCTGGCCGACTTTGGTAGAATGATCTGGTTATTCGACATCGGTCGCTCTGTTGCGGGGCGGCGGTGGCCAAAGTGGTTTTATAGTTGTCGGAATTCTCTCCGCATTGGGGATCATCAAGGATGCAAACTGATTCAACTGCGGCCAATCCGGCAAGTACAGTTCCAAAGCATAGTCCATTTCACACAGTCAGGTGATTGTGTGAGAGGCCGTCAGACAATTCCCGCATTGGGCGTACTAGATCACAGGACCGCTTAATGACGATTTCTCCGATGTTGTTGCGGTCGTCACTCGGATGGCTGCCGCATCATCGCCGTCAGTGTCTGCGAACTCAGGAAGAGACGGTAAGGATTCCCCGGCAGTTCGGCGAAGTCCCATCGCTTGTAGAACGTCCGGGATCGATCATCGACGCAGTCCAGGATGACCGCCACGAACGCAAAGGTCTGGCCCGCTTCATGGCAATCACGCAAAGCCTGCGCCAGAAGCAGATCACCCAGCTTCTGGCCCTGATATGCCACGCTCACTCCCAGCCAGGCCAGGATTGCCACAGGCAGCGCACGTCGAGGCAGTTTTCGAGCGAGTTCCGAGGGCAGGTCACCAAAATCGACCTGGCCCGTCGCCAGCGTGTAGAATCCGGCGATCGCGTCATCTTGCTTGAGCAGGATTTTCGTGGCGGAGAGTCGCTTGTCCTGATGCTGCAGCGCCTTGGTGTGCAGCCAATCATTGACCTCGCTGTGACTGCATTCAAATGGACGGCGCGGGTGACTTCGCTGTAGCGGTTCGAGCGAAAAACCTGCGGGCAAGGTCACGCCGCTCACTTCCCGCCCCGCATGATCGCTCCCAGTCGTTTCTGGGCTGACGTGAGTTTCGGGGGGGCTTGCAGAGCCTGCCAGAAAGCCAATTGCTCGTCGGGGCTGAGCTGCATCGTCTGGTCACGGGCGCTGGCCACCTCCCGCCGCGCCTGGGCAACAGTCACGGTTCGCACGTAATCACTGACGCTGATCCGGCGCAATTCGGCGGCATGGGTCAATGCCTGTTTACTCTCCAAATCCAGACGAACCATCAGTGGACTGGCCTTTTTGGTGGTCGTCCGGGTTGTGCGTTTGGTCATTGCAGATTCTCCTTGAGATTATTGTATTGCACATTGCAATACAGTCAAGATCTGGATTCATGCAACTTTTAGAACGGGACAATCCAGTCTCTTTGGCCGCATTTGTGAGACTCTGACGGACAGAGACGACATCGTCTGCCGAGTAACAACAATTGACGGATTTGCCATCGAAGTCAAAATCAGCGCAGTACGTGTCACCGAGTCACGCGATTGTGCGAGATGTAGTCAGGCAATTCCCGTGTCGTACGTGGCTACCGAAATGGGAACTCAAGATCGCCCGCGACGATTCGAATAATTTCCAGCCATCCTTCGCGTTCGCGAAAGAAAATGATGTACCGCCCAACATACGTCGCACGCACGCCGTCGGCCAGGTCCGATCGATCTTCGCCGCTGTTTGGTCTTTGTGATGCCAAACGGCACTTTGCCTTCAACTTTGCGGCCCAGCGTCTTGCCGCTGTCGGGTTGTCATTCGCGATATAGCGCGCAATGGATTTCAAGTCTTCTTTCGCTTTTGCTGAGTAGCGAAGCCTCGGCATTTTCTACGCATCCGCTCCGCGAGATTCAACGTTTCGGATCTCTGCTTCGACTTCTGCATATACTTCTTCTTCGTTGAACGACTCTCCTCGCTCAAGTTCTTCAACACCTCCAGCGATTTTTTCTCTCAACCTTTCACGCCCCATCAGCAGTCTCAAGCCATCAACGACAGCAGCTTCCTCGGACTGATACTTTCCCTGCGCGACAAGGCTTCTTACGAAATCATTCGCTTCGACTGGCAAATTCAGATTCACAATTAGTCTCCTTCGCCACCGGAGCAAGCAACAATTCAGGATTCAGCGCGATTTTGTCGTAGAGGCTCTTCGGGTACGTTCACCATTGTAGACGGCACGGGTCGAAATTGGTAGAACCATCGCATTGTGATTCGGCTGCAGTCAAATTCCAACCGGAACTGAATCGCAAGCCCGAACTCTGTCTGCCCGATGTTATTGTGAATCAAAATTCTTCACGGAGTTTCCGTCGCTGGCGGAAATACTGTCAGCCAGAATTCAGCGATCGTCGCTTCATCCGCAGTCGTGAACGTCACCGGTTGCAAGTGTTTCGATTCGGCGGATTCCGCGACAATGCGGATCGGGCCTTGAAATGGCTCGGTCGTTGAGCCGCTGAGTTTCAGTGTGACGGCCTTTGATGTCTCGCCGTCTTTTTCGGATCGCGGACATTCCAGGACAACTCCCTCCGGAAGTCCTTCGACTCGAAGATCCACCGGTTCTGCGAAACCATGCTGCCGGTCGAACGTGACGGGGATTTCGAGAGGTTTGTCGGGCTTGATTGTCCCTGCTGTTGAAGTGACCGAGGCACTCAACGCTGCATGAGTCTCCGCACATCGCAGCAGATAGAAGCAACGATCGCCTGAATGTCGAAAACGATCACGGATCAGCAGTCGATATTGTCCATCAGCGGGCATCGTGAGATACAGTTCAGCGTCATGATTTCCGCCGTTGATGTCATCAGACTCCCCAATGGCCTTGCCGTTGCTGTCTTCCACAATCAGTACGGGATCAAGCAACGACCCGATTCGCTGAGCAAACACGCTCATACTGAGCTTTTGTCCGTTCGAAGCGTTGAACAGGTAAAAAACGTCCTCGGCGGAAGTCACACGACCAGTCACCGCGACGGGTAAAGTCAACGTGCGATCGGCTGCTGCTTGAGATTCTGAAATCGAAGGCACATCGCTGCTTCCGACTGGATACGCAAGCGCAAAAGGCTCCGTCAATTGCGACTGATCGCGATTCAGCGAAACCATCGATGTCTCGATATTCCAGCCGAAGATCGCAAGGGACGTTTCACTGTCCTGATCAAACCGAACAGCAGGCTCGGTATGTTCGACCACTGCGGCTGTCGTCAACGTAAGCCGATACAGATAGTCGGCTCCGCCAGCGAAACTGATCGTGCTGTTCGGAGTTGCCGGAAAAGCAAACGTGCGGACATACCACGTGCCGTCCTCTGGAGCCGCGAAAGTGATTCGCGGATCAAAGCCGAGGTCATCGTCATTCTGTGCTACGACAGTTCCGCGACCGTCAACGATCTGCAGTACCCCGTCCATTGGTGAGCCAATCACAGCATTCGCCTGCATCGCGCAGACAAGTGTCTGACCTTTATTCAGATTCACCGCGAACGTATCGACGTCACCGGCCTTTTCAAGCACGCCGTTTACTGTTGCCGATGGCAGTTCTACGACGTTGGCTTCTGTGATCCGGGCATTTGGTTCAGTTTCGGTAACTTCCGGGACCATACCGACAATGAACGGCTTCAGCTCTGTCGCACCTTCAGCGTTACACAACCGCAGCCAGTGCACACCTGGTCGTGTTGCTTCACCGATAGTGACACTCGCGGAATCTTTTTTTTCATTCAGCGTAAACTCGATCGAATCATCACTGATAACTCGAAGGTCGCCGTCACCAGGTTTGCCCACCAGTTTCACGTCCAGCGTCGTACCGCGCTGACCTCCGGCTGGAATCATGCGATCAATTTTTGGCAGGTCTCCGGCCCGACATTGGCTGGCGAATGCGATTAGTATGAAAAAAAATCCGAAAATTCGAATTGAACGCAGCATCATTCAGATCAATTCCGAAATCGGTGTTGCATCACTTACCAAATGCGTCGGTCGGCCTTCTGGCGTATACACGATCTTACCAGGATCGATCCCCAGTTTGTGATAAACCGTGGAGACGAAATTCTCTGGCGAGAGGACTCGATCAACTGCGGAGAATCCTTTGCGATCCGTTGCACCAACCACTGTACCTCCCGGAGTTCCACCACCGGCCATCAGCACGGACATCGCATTCGCCCAGTGGTCACGACCGGCAGTCGATTGACCAGCCAGCGTTGACAGTTTCGGTGTGCGACCAAATTCGCCCAGTGCGATCACCAGGGTGGTCTCCAGCAATCCACGTTCTTTCAGGTCCTGAATCAGGGTTGCCACAGAATTGTCCCAATCCGGCAAACGCTTTCGCAGTGCTCCAAAGATGTTGCTGTGATGATCCCATCCGCCATCGTAGACAGTGACAAACGGAACACCGGCTTCAACCAGTCTCCGTGCCAGCAGACATCGCTGGCCAAATCCGTTGCGTCCGTATCGATCGCGAATCTCGGGTGACTCCTGTTCGATATCAAATGCTTTTTGCGCATCGGGCGACGTGACAAGGTTGTGACCCTGCTGAAAGTACTCATCGAATCCCAGCAACGGATCGGCAGCGGCTTCGTCGTTGATGCGAACCATTCGGTCGATCTTTGCCCGCAGGTCCGTCCGCGAACTGAATCGCAGATCCGTGAGATCGCGAGGTAACGCGACGTCGCGAACTTTGAACTTTTCCTGATTCGGATCATCAGCAACGACGAACGGCGCATACTTCGCGCCCAGAAAACTGGGGCCACCGGACCGAGCCATCTGTGGCATGCTGAAGTACGGAGGCAGTCCGTTATCTTTCCCCAGTTCTTTCGCCACTACTGAGCCCATACTGGGATGAAAACTCACGAACGCTCCGCACCCGACAGGAATTCGCGGTGGAGCCCCAGTGGTCATGTAATGATTGCCAGCTCCGTGATTTCCCTGATCGTGGCGAATGGATCGAATCATCGCGTAATCATCGAAACTTGCTGCCAGCTTGACCATGTGTTCGGAATAGGCGACTCCTGGTACCGTAGTTTCGATGTCGGAGAATTCGCCTCGATATTCCAGCGGAGCATCCGGCTTTGGATCGAATGTTTCAAAATGCGTTGGGCCGCCATCCATCCAGATCAGAATGCAGCGATTGGCTTTCGGAACGGGCCCGCGTCCTGCATGTTGTGACTCCCCGACGGCGCGCAGACTGTCCACAAAGCCTGCCCCGAGCATCGTTCCGATCCCGAGCTGCAGGGAATTTCGTCGCGTGAAGCCATCGCATCGTGGTCGATTTTTCATTCCGTCACCTCAATCCTGAAACACAAACTCAGCCGAATTGACCATGGCCCAGGTCAAGTCTTCAATCACCTGTTGGCGTATTGCGCCCTCCGCAGCAAGTAGCTCCGTCACTAAACTCGTCTCATCCGTCACAGGCTCGCGCCCAAATATTCTTCGATAAAGTTCCAGCGCAACATCTGCCGCTGGCAATTCACTATTCGCAAGCACTCGCGTTTTCCCATGCTCGCTGCCAATGTCGCGAAATATGTCGTCGGAATTCATCAGATGTAGACTTTGCACAACCGTCGAATCCGTCGTTCGTTCGCACGGAGGATTCTGATTTGGGTCAGGTCGTCCGAATGTGTCGAGAAACAGCGACTCGGACCGAGTCGTCCAGAGTTGCTTTGCAGATGAGTCCGGTGGCATCGCTTTGAATTCCGGTGCCACGCCGGTGACCTCAGTGAGCGCGTCGAGTAAAACCTCCGCGCGCAGTCGATGACGGTAGTGCCGCGAGTAATTGCGAGTGTCCGAGACGTTCGTTTCATTCGGCAAAGAACTGAGTTGATACACGTGCGAATTTGCAATCACCCGCACAAGCTCCGTCAGAGAGAATCCGGAATCTCGAAAGTGTTCACCCAACGCCTTCAGAAGTGGGCCGTTTGTGGGAGGATTCGTCGCCCGCATGTCATCTACAGGCTCAACGAATCCCCGAGTCATCAGATCCGCCCAAACTCGATTGGCCATTACTTCAGCAAACAGGTGATTTTGCGGAGATGTGATCCACGCCGCTAATGCCTCACGCTGATCGTCGCCGTCGTCGGTCGTAGCTGGCGCCTCGCCGAATAGTGGACGAGGCTTCATGACTTCCCCCGTCACGGGATGAGACACGCTGCCCTTCGTGCCCGCAAAAACGAATTCTTCCGAACCGGAGATTGGTGCCGAGATACCCGTTCCTTTTCGACCTATTTGCGAAAAATAGGCTGCAAAGCTATAGAAGTCATCCTGTCCCCAGACCTCAAACGGATGATGATGGCACTTGGTGCAGTCGAGACGAACGCCAACAAAGAGTTGACTCACCAGTGTCGTCAGTTCTTCCGGCTGACGACGGTCGCGAAACATCGTCACAGCACCGTTGTGAAACGTACTTCCCCGCGCAGTGATCAATTCGCGAACAAACTGATCCCACGGCTTGCGCTCGTGAAATGACTGGCGAATCCAGCGATCGTAGTTAAACGTCGCTTTGATTCCGACGTGGTACGGATTTGGTCGCAGCAAATCGACCCATTTGTTTGACCAGTGATCCGCAAAATCCGGTTCCAGGAGCAGAC
>Ga0335397_10009800_pt1 | contig 11929 bp, 9 predicted proteins | sample MAT04_FD_205740 | JGI IMG/M metagenome (GOLD analysis project Ga0335397, IMG submission 205740) | Freshwater microbial communities from Lake Fryxell liftoff mats and glacier meltwater in Antarctica - MAT-04 (spades assembly) (version 2) ...
CAAACGAATAAGTGGGACGCATCCTTGCTCTCCGAAGGCGGATCGAAAACGACGCGCCGATCATCCCCCATAGCATAGATTTGCCTCAAGGCTAATTTGTGTCATTCCGGCGGATGCTGAGAATAACTGCAACCATCAAACTTCTATTTGCGAAGCAACGCGCCATTGCGGGACGTCAAATCTCCATCCTCTTCGGCTTGGCCAAGTTGATCGTCTGGGAACAGAACGAAGGCCTTTTGATGTTGAAAAACAAGAAGGTTTGGAACCAAATCTACGGTCCCGCAGCAGGCGGGGGATTGAAGATCATTTACCCGGTTCTCGGCGAAGAGGTTCGGATTCGTGTGCCTTTGACAGTGCAATTGACCTGGTTCTCGGATCAGCGAGTGCTAACGCGGGACGCCGTTCAACTCTCTGTGAAAACGGCGATTTGGTGGGATATTCAAAATCTAGAGCGGTTCTTTTACAAAATCGACAGCGAAGTGCATTCCACTCAAAGCGATCACCTCGTGACGGGTCGTGAAACCGTAACCGCCGACAGGACTGCTCGTGGCCATCTGGCAGTCGCGGAGATATGGGTCAAGACCTTGACCGAGAGCTGTCTGAGAAAACTCATCTCGGAAACGAGTACATTTCTAATTGTTTCAAAACAAGCTTCGCAAGGCCTTCCGGCGGAGATGATCCGTAGCGGTTCCGAACCCACGGTGATTGCGACGCCGGATCTGATCGCCGGAAAACTGCGCGAAGAATTGTCGGAGAGAATCACTTCGTACGGGTTGAATATCGACCGGATTGAACTTCAGGAAGTTCAGTTGCCACCTCGAATTCAGACCGCAGTCGATGAAGTCTGGATCTAGCCACACAACCGCGACGGTCGGAGAACGAGGCGGCGGCTCTGCGAAATCATCTGCAAGTTTTAGCCGACGTGCTTGGCAAAGACGCGGCAGGTCTCATGCAAATTGTCGATAAACTGCCGAGAAATAGTTACGTCGGAAACCCCGTTGCTCTGATTCAGTCCGTCATGTCCCAAATGGATGGGCCGAAGTCCAAACCCCAAGCAAAATTGCCTACTTCGGTACCAAAGCCACTGTCGTAAGAAGTTGTCGAGCTGCCGTGCAGCCTATTAGAATACTCTTCATCGGGCGAATAGGCCCGCCGCAAGCGGCGCGGCGTCAGCGTGCCGTGTCCCTGCCGTGTCCCCTTTCAAAACGACGGCATGCTCACGCCGCGTTGCTCGCCGGGTTCTTCGACGACTTCCACCGGATCGATTCCACCCGATTGGGGAACACCGCGACGCAAGTCGATGTGGCACATGGCCTGTCCAGCGTTTGGCATCGATTCCAGCATTTGGAAACGATTCCACGGAGGGGTGGGCGCTTTCTTGCTGGAACGATGGACCGGAATCGGTCGCCGAAAACCCCGGCTTGCCGAGGGGCGACGGTTTCGGGTAGTGTCCGCTTCCGTGGTCTCCCCGCAAGGATGCGCGTCGGATGGTCGCCCCCGAAGTCGGTTTTCGCTCCCATCCCGTCTGGCTCGCCGCGATCGCGCTGATCGTCGTCGGTCAGGGGGCGCTTGCGCTCCAACTCTTCGGCGGCTCGTTCGCCGATACCCGCGACGACCGGCCGATTTTCGACGGCCGGCACCCGCTGCACCTCTACCACGGGATGCTCGGCGCCGCGACCTTCCGCGAGACGCGGGCCGTCACCTGTTTCGATCCTCACTTTCAAGCCGGCTACCCGAAGACGCCGGTCTTCGATTCCGGCTCCCGCCCTGCCGAGTTGTTCATCTTTGCCCTCGGCCACCGCACGCCCGCGGCGGCTTACAAGCTCGGGCTGTTCCTCGTCTGCGCCGCCGTGCCGTTGGTCTTCGCGTCCGCCGGGCGCGGGTTCGGACTGGCCGCGCCGGTGGCCTGCCTCGCGGCCGTCGGCGGTTGCGCCGTCTGGTGGTCACCGGCGGTGCGGGCGCTACTCGAATCGGGCCAAACCGACGCACTGATGCTCGGCCTCGCGTGGATCGCCTTCGGCGGTGGCCTCGCGCGGTACTCCGCCGACCCCGGCCTGACGGGGTGGGTCTTGATGGCCGGAGCTTCGGTGCTCGGCTGGTACGTCCATCCGGTCGGCTGGCTCGGCGTGCTGCCGATGGTCGCCGTCTACTATTTCATCTCGGCGCCACGGCACGGGCTGGCGTGGCACCTCGGTTTGTTCGCGGTGCTGGCCGTCGGCGTCGTGCCGAACCTTTGGTGGCTCGCCGATTGGAGCCGCTTCTGGTGGCTGCGCCAGCCGACGCCCGGCGAAGCGGAGGGGTTGCCCGATGCCCTGCAATTCTTGGGGAATGCGTCGGACTACCGCGATCTCTTGGGGCCGGGCCCTCTCGGCGTCGGCTGCGCGATTCTCGCGATCCCCGGCTCGATGGCCTTGGCCCGGAGCGGGCGGAGCGGTTCGGTCTGGCTCCTGCTCGCAGCGGGGTTGAGCGCGGCCTTCGCGGCGCGTCTCGGCCAAACGTGGCTCGCAGCCCGCTGCGCCGAGTCAGTGGGCGTGGCGGTGCCGGCGCTCGCGGTCTTGCCGGCCGCGTTCGCGATGGGGCATTGGCTCCTCCGATTCCGCGCCGGATCCGCCTTCTTCGCCGCGGCCTCGGCACTCCCACTGGTCACGGCGTGGTTCCCGATGGTCACTCCGCTGCAACTCGGGCCGACGGCGGCACAACAGCGCGTGATCGAAGCGATTCGGATTTCGACGAATTCCGAGGCGCGGATCTTGATCGAAGACGACGGCACGAGCCGGGCCGGGTGGAATTGGCCGGCACTACTCGGCTTAGCGGGTGACCGCAATTGCATCGGCGGGCTCGACCCCGACGCGAATATCGAACACCTCGCCTGCGGGCTGAAGCGCGGAACGCTTCAAGGCCGCCCCTTCGCCGAGTGGACGCCCGCCGACCGCGCGGCGTACTGTGTACGCTACAACATCGGCTGGGTGCTCTGTCGGACTCCGGAGTGTACCCGATGGTGGCTCGGCGACGCTCGGGCCAAAGTCATCGGCGATCCGACAGACGGCGAAGGCGCCTTGATCGAATTGGAACGACCCCGGACGTATGTGCTCAGCGGGCGGGCGACCGTGATCCAGATGGATCGCGAGCGGATCGTGCTGACCGATGTCGTGCCGGACGAATCGGGCTGGGTGCGCCTCAGTTTGCATTACCAGCAAGAACTCCGCGTCGCGCCGATGAATGCGACCCCTGTCTCCGATCCCGATTTCCACGACCCGATCCCCTTTTTGAAGCTCCAACTGCCGGGGCCGGCGTCGCGCATCACCATTTCTTGGCCGCATCCGTAGCGGCGGCACCGTGTAACTTTCGATCGGCTGGCGGCACCTCTTCTTCCGTTCATTCTTTTGTAAGATGCACGGAAACAGGGTCTCGACCCGAACGGCGGAAATCCAGCCATGGCCAAAAACCGGTTGACGGATGTGCCCACGGCCAAGGCCGTGAAGCAACTCCTCGCCCTGCGCAAATTCGACCAAGCCGCGGCGGAAGCACGCAAACTCGTCGGCTTCGCCCCCAGTGCGGCGACTTCGGAATTGCTATGCGAGTGCCTCTTCGCGCTGGCTGGGTCGAGCGCCGAGCGCAAGCAATTCGCGGACTTCAACCGCGTCGCCCAAGAACTCGAACCGCTCTGCCTCGCGGCCGGTTCGGAATCGATCCGATCCTTGGCCCGTCTTCTACTCCGGGGATTGCAACCCGGTGAAGTCTACCGTTTGAGCGTGACGTTGGCAGACCCCGCGACGGCGACCGCGTTGCGCGGCGACCTCGCCGATTATTTCGTGCGCGCGCGATCCGCCACCGCATTGCCCGACGATTGGAAGGCGGCGTTCGCCGCGATTCTGTCGGCCCTCCAACACTACGACGCGAAGCGCGACGACGATTCCCGCGAAGCGCTCAACGCCATCGGGCTCGGTTCGCCGTTTCTCGAATGGAAGGTGTGGCTGCGCGGGCTGCTGGCGTGGGACGCCGACGACAACGTCCGCGCCCTCGAAAATTGGTCGCGGCTGAACCCCGAGCGATTGCCGTATCGACTGGCCGCGCCCCTGCGGGCCACCGCCGATGCCACTTGGCTGGCCGATCAACCGCAACTGCGCGAACGCCTCCTCAATCAGAACCAACGTTTCGTCTCCGGCGGTCTCGCGGGGAAACTGCTGCAGTTGCGGCCGGAACTCGCCGGTCGCCGGGGCATGGCCAAGGCCATCAAAATGGCCGAGGCATTGCTCCCCGCCCTCAAGGCGAAACATCCGCAACTCGTGCCGCATCTGATGAACGCCTTCTATGCCACCATGCAGAAACGGGCCGAACCGGAGGACCTCGATAAATTCATCCGCGTCTTCGGCCGGATGCCCGACGACCCGAACTTCCATAAGCTCGCGGCTCAGATCTACGACAGTGTCGGCGAAGTCGAACTGTCGATGAAGCGGTGGTCGGACTACATCGACTGGCTCCGCGACGGCGCGAAGTGGCCCCCGCTGCTGAAAGCGCAGGCCATCGCGAGCCTCTACCGGACAATGTCCCGCCTCGCCGCGGATCTCGACGACTTCGATCCGGATGCGGTGGATTTGTTCGCTGCCCCAAAAAAAGCCAAGCCCAAGGCCCCTCCGCCCAAGCCGAGCTTTTATTTGCTGAAGGCGCTCGAGGCCACGCCCGACTGGGAGCCCGCCGCAGCCGATCTGATGGTCGCGTACCTCGACGAGGAGAACGCCCCCGCCGCCGCCGCGTTCGCGGAGCGGTTCTTGGCCGCGAACCCCGGTGCTGCGGGGGTGGGCCGAACCTACGTCGGGGTGTTGATGGCGCGGAGGGATTTCGCCGGCGCCCTGGAGCAATTGGCCCCGCTCCGGAAAGACAATCCCTTCGATGTGGATATCCGCGAACTAGCAGTCGATTGTGTCTTTTATTGCATTTATCACTTCGCCATCGAGGGCGACTGGGAGATCCCCGAGGCGATGCTGGCCGCCGAGCGGGAATTGCTCGAGAGCGAATCCGCGGTGATGACGGGGCACCTGCGCTACGCGTATTACAAGAAGTGCAAGCGGACGGCCGAAGCCGACGCCGAATTCCAAAAGATCGATCCGACGCGGTTGATCCACGCGTTCTTTCTCCTCGCGAACGCCCAGACATTCCGGGCGAAGCCGGCGGAGAAAAGCGCCGCGACCAAGGGATATAAAGCAGCCCTCGCAGCGGGCGCGAGCGCCGGTGAAGTCTTGGCGCTGTTCAAGGCCTACGAGTTCTTCATTCAAGGCGGTATCGAGTTCACCGGCCAGAAGCCGCTATTCAAAGGCATCGTCGACGCGATGCTCGCCACCGCCGGCGATCCGGACTTGACCGAAGACCAAGCGGTCGAGTTGACCACGACTCTCGGGCCGCTGACGACGGCGCCGAAGTTCGAGAAGTTCGCCGCCGCGCTGGGCAAGCGGTTCCCGAACCACCCGCTCTTCGTCTTGGCCATCGTGGAACTCTGGGCCGCCAAACAGACCTCCGGCCGCGCGCCGTACAAGATCGTCAACCTCCTGCGTAAAGCCCGCGAGCTCGTGAAGAAAGCCACCGACCCGAAATACAAAGTCTACGAAGAGCGGATCGACGAACTGAACGAACATCTTGACCCGTTCTCGACGTTGCGGAATATGTTCGACAGCTTCTTCTAACCGGCAAGCCATGACCCCAAACGATCCCTACTCGATTCTCGGCTTGCCCGCCGGCGAAGACATCGCCGACAACGCGGTGCGGCAACGTTACCTGCAGCTCATCCGCGAATTCCCTCCGGAGCAGCAGCCGGCGAAGTTCGCGGCAATCCGCGCCGCCTACGAGAAAATCCGCACCCTGCCGGCGCGGGCGAACTATCGGTTGTTCGAAGCCGGCGGCGAAGACACCTTGGACGAGATCCTCCAAGTCGTCCAGGCGACGCAAGCCCGGTCCCGGCCCACCCTCCAACAATTGATCGACGCGACCGAGGCAACCAATACACCATGAGCCCCGACGAGATCGACCGCGTCCTCGCGAATTTCCGCATTTGGCTGGAAGCCTTGCCCGACCCCGCCGAACCCCGACCGATGGCCCCGCCCGCGGTCGATCTCGGAGCGCTTGCCGCGCAGTTCACGGCGCTGCGTCACGATGTGAACCTGCAAACCAAAGCGACGCGCGCCGTCCTGGATCAATCTGGCGAGGCCCTCAAACAACTCGCCGCGCGGCCCCCGTCCGCCGACCCGGAATCGCACCTGCAGCCGACCCGCAAACTGCTCGTGGATCTCGCCGATGCCCTGAGCTTGTCTCACTCGCAAATTTCCAAGTCGGTCGCGGCGGGCGGTGAATTCGCCGAGATCGAATGGCCCGCGCCGCCGGAGTTCGCCAAAGTCGGATTTTGGAAGCGGCTGCTCGGCGCAGCGCCGGATACCGAGTGCCTCCACTGGGCCGACGCGATGCAGTCCCAGGCCGGTGTCATCTTGACCGAGCGCGACCGACTCCACGCGATCCTCGCCGGCTTAGCGGACGGCTATGCCCTGAGCCTGCGGCGCATCGAACGCGCCTTCCCCCCATTCGATCTCGAACCGATAGAATGCGACGGGGAAGCGTTCGACCCGGAATTGATGGAAGTCGTCGAAGTCATCGGCGATTCCGACACCCCGAGCGGCACGGTCGTGAACGTCGTCCGCGCCGGGTATCGTGTGAACGGGCGAGTCTTCCGATTCGCCCAAGTAGCCGTGGCCCGGTGAGCCGCAACTAGAAATTTCAACCCGAGTGCAAGATGCCAGACATCATCGTGGGAATCGACCTCGGTACCACCAATAGCGAAGTCGCCATCGTCGAGAACGGCCAGCCACGCGTGATCGCCGTCGATGGCGATCCGATCCTGCCGTCGGTCGTCGGCTTATCCGCGGACGACAAACTCCTCGTCGGGAAACCGGCCCGGAACCAATACGTGTTGGCCCCCGAGCGTACCGTCAAATCGGTGAAGCGCCAGATGGGGCTCGACCTGAAGATTTCCCTCGGCACGCAGCAGTTCCGCCCGCAGGAGCTCTCCGCGATGATCCTGCGACGCTTGAAGGAAGCCGCCGAGAAGGACCTCGGCCAACCGGTGACCAAAGCCGTCATCACGGTGCCGGCGTACTTCAACGACAGCCAGCGCCAAGCGACCCGCGAAGCGGGGCAACTCGCCGGGCTCGAAGTCGTGCGCATCTTGAATGAACCCACGGCCGCGGCCCTCACCTACCGGCCGAACCCCGAAACGAGCGAGAAATTTCTCGTCTACGATCTCGGCGGCGGCACCTTCGACGTCAGTATCGTCCAAGCCGAAGGCGGCGTGTTCGAAGTCCTCAGCAGCCACGGCGACACCCAACTCGGCGGCGACGACTTCGACGAACTCCTGCTCAATCACATCGCCGACGAGTTCGAGCAACTCTACGGCATCGACCTGCGGGCCAACCCGCCGACGCGGGCGCGGTTGCTCCGGGCCGTGGAGAACGCGAAGAAAACGCTCTCCGATCACGCCTTTGCCAAGATCGAAGAGGAGTTCATCGCCGAGAAAGACGGCGTCCCCCTGCACCTGACGAAAGAACTCGAGCGCAGCACCTTCGAGCAACTGATCGACCCGCTATTGCGACGGACGATGGATTGTTTGCAGAAGGCCCTCGACGACGCCAAGATCAACGCGGGGGAACTTAAACAGGTCGTCCTCGTCGGCGGCAGCACGCGTTCCCCCGTCATCTCTCGATTGCTCGAAGCCCGCCTCGGCCAACCGGCGCACCGCGAGGTCCACCCCGATCTTTGCGTGGCCATGGGCGCGGCCATCCAAGCCGCCATCATCGCCGGCAGCGACGTCGGCGCCGTCCTCGTCGATATCACGCCGCATTCCGTCGGCATCAAGTCGCTCGAAGTCCCCGACTCGTTCTCCCGGCAATTCAACGAGTACAAGTTCGCCCCGATCATCCCGCGCAACACGCCGCTGCCGACGAGCCGCAGCGAAATCTTTTGCACCGTCTCGGACAATCAAGCGAAAGTCGACATCGACATCTTCCAAGGTGAAAGCGGCGACGTGCGGCGCAACCACCGCGTGGGCAAGTTCCTCATCGAGGGCTTGGCCCGGGTCCCTGCCGGCAATCAACTCGTCGTGCAGATGGATCTCACGCTCGACGGCACGTTGAAGGTCACGGCCCGCGAAAAAGCCACCGGGATGATGAAGAACATCGTCATCGACAACGCCATGGCCCGCTTTGCCGTGGAAGAAAAAGACGCGGCGCAATCGAGGCTCGACCGCATGTGGGCCGAACCGGAGTGGAGCGAAGGGGATGACGCGCCGATCGATCCCGCGAAGCTCGCCGATCTGCTCGGCGCCGAGCCGGGCGCCTTCGATGAAGACGAGGATGACGACGATGAAGCCGATGGCTACCAAAAGTTCCCGGCACCCGAACCGGAGGAAGAACCGGCAGCCCCTCGCTTCCAGTTTCCCGCCGACACCGCCGCGAGTACCGCCGGCCAACGTGAAGCGGTGCAAGCCCGGGCATTGCTTGAGAAAGCCGAGCGCGTCGGTTTGAAAGCCAACGCCGAGGACCAAGCCGAACTCGGCAGGCTCACCACCAAGGTGAAGTCCGCCCTCGACGAACGCCGCTGGCCCGACCTCACCAGCGCGAGCAACGCCCTCGCCGATGTCCTCTTCTATCTGGAAGACGCATGACAATTTCTTGCCCCTGTTGCCGGGCCTCGAATGACGCTTCGATTTGCCGGCGTTGCAAAGCCGACCTGTCGCTGTTGGTCGCGATAGAGGCCCGGCGGGGGTATTTGATCGAGATGATCCGGTTCGCGTTGGCCGAGCGCGAACTCGGGCTCGCTGAGTCGGCGTTGCAGGAAGCCGGTGGTCTACGGGCGGGCGAGGACCTCTCACCGCTGCGGGCCTTGGTGTTGCTGTTGAACGGGAACTATGCGGGGGCTTTGAGTCTGGCGAAGTGAACCGACCGCGGCGGGTGGAAAACCGCCGCGTACCTACGATTCCCTACTTCTTCTTGGCCACGGCGGCCGGCGCTGCGACTTCGCCCTCGGCTTCTTTCTTGACCTTCTTCTTGACCATCACTTTCGCGACACGGGTCTTGGGCAGGCCGAACGGGCTTTGGCCGTCGGCGAACTTGCCTTCTTCTTTCATCTTGGTGATGCGTTCCACGCGGGTCAGCACGCAACGGTTGCGGACGCCGCCGGATTTCCGCTTCAAGCTCTTGTCGATCGACACGGGTTCGTCCGGGTTCGGGAGTTCGGTGACGGCGACGCAACTCCGCGCCGCCGATCCAGAAATGACATCATATTCCGAGGGGCGGTTCCGACAAGTTCAGTCCCTCACTTCATCGATTGCAAAAAGGCCAGCAAATCGCGAAGCTCCTGTTTCGAAATCTGTTTTTCCAAGCCGGCGGGCATGACCGAGATAACGCCCGGTTTGAAGGTGTCGATGTCGGCGCGCGGGATGTGGACTTCATCCGTCGCGTTGATCGCCAAGACGACCTCGTCGGGCGAATCTTTCTTCACGACGCCGTTGTGAACCCGGCCGTCGAGCCGGAGGACTTGCACCGGTTCGTAACTCCGGACGAAGCTCGCGCTCGGCAACACGATCGATTCTAGCAAGTCGATTTCTTTGCGGATGCTGCCGATGCGGGTGAGGTCCGGCCCGATATTGCCGCCGACGTAGCCGATCTTGTGGCAGGTCGCGCAGTTGGTCTTGGCGGAGTTGAAGACGAGTTGCCCGCGTTTGATGTCGCCCGGTTGCGTGCCGTCGAGGAGGGTGCCGAGGTTCGCCCGCTGGGCTTTCAACTCCGCGTCGAGCTTGTCGAAGAACTTCACCGCTTCGGTCTGCACGGTCTCCGGGTAGGCCGCGAAGATCGGCTTCAATTGTTCGGATCGAACCGCGGCGCGCAGGGTCGGCGTGTCGAGCGCCTTCACGAGCGCCAACCCGACGGCCTTGTCGGAAGCCTTTGCGAAGACCGGGAGCAACTTCTCGAGATCGAGGATCGACGCGTTCGGAAGTTGTTCGACTGCGTCCATCGCTTGCGCAGGGTTGAGTTTCGCATTCAGCAAGACCTCGGCCGCATCGGAACGGAGCGTCGCGGGATTGGCCGCTCCGAGTTGCCCGAGGGCGAATTTCAGCGATTCGGTATCAAGAACTTCCGGCCGCGCGACGACCAGGGCGAGTAAGCGTTCGCGCGGCTTTTGTTCAGCATCGCGGGCGATCTTCAGGAGAGTGTCATCGAGTCCGGCCGGATGTTTCGTCGTCGCGGGGAAACTCCGCAGCGCCGTGAGCGCCGCAAAATTCCACTCTGCGGCCGGATCGAGTTTCGCCATCGCCGTCGACAGCGCCTCCATCCAACTGGCCGGCGGTGCCTTCAACTTCGCCCGGCCCATGACTTCCACGACCGCGAGAATTCGGACGCGATCCGCGAGCATCGCCTGCACTTCGGCGTTACCCGCGAACTTCGCGATGCGTTCGGTATCCGCCGTCCCCGATTGGATCGCCTTAGCAAAACTCGCCGCGAGATCCTTCCCCCAATTGGGGTGCCGACCGGCAATCCACCACGCCGTGTCACGGAGGTTAGTGTCTTTGGCATTCAAATGCGGCTGCACTTCGGCGAAGGCGAGCTTGGCATCGGGGATTTGTTCGAGGGCGACCAGTGCTGCGCGGATCACGTGGGTATGGCTGTACTTCAAGCCCTCCCTCGCCCCCTTGTCATCCGACAGATCGATCAGGGCGCGTATAAGCGCGGAATCGACGATGGTGTCATCGTCGTGCTGATCAATTGCTCGGAGCAATTTCGCTGCGTCTGTTTTCCACTCAGGGACATCCCTCGCATAAGTCGCCAATTCCGCCGCTCGATAGCGACCGCGCAAATCTTTCCCCATCAGATCGGCCTTCACGAGATCGACGAATCGCACTTTCGATTCTCTACCCTGAGGTGCTCCGATTTTGCTGACGCGATAGACCGCACCGAGCACATCCTTCTTCGAGAGTTGCGAACTCGGGCAACAGAGCTTGTACCAGCCTCCGGTGTCCAGGATGAGGAGGCTCCCGTCGGGAGCAACGATGACATCCGTGGGATGGAAATCGTGGTTGTCCGAGGTCACGAAGTTGCTGTCGAGGGTTTCGAATGTCGCACCCTTACTCTTCAAGATGTGCCGACTGACCTTGGCCATGTTGAATTGGGCGCAGAAAAGGTTTTCGCTGAACTCTTCACCAAAGGTCGAGTGATCGTAGGCAATCAACCCGCTCGGCGCGGCGGGCCCAAGGTGCGTCATTGGCTCAGAGAGCTTCGGCCCCGTGCGGATGTAATTTTCCAGTTCGTCGTGATGCTTGCCGTACAACGCGCCGTAGGTGTTGTGGATCAACCCATCGCGTTTACCGGCTTCGGGGTGTTGGAAGAACGTGGTCGAGAAGAAGAGTTCGTTATAAACCCACGCCACGCCGACGGGGTTGTCCATGCCGCCGGTCATCACCACTTCCAGATTCTTGCCGTCCGGGTCGGCGCGGAAGATGTGCGAAGCCCGCGTCTTGAACTTCTTGCCATCCTTCAAGGTGTACTCGGCCGTGCCGAACCCGCCCCGGGTCCAGTAGATCTTCTCGTTCGGCCCGAGGTACGGCCCGTGGACATCGTTCGCGCAGCCCGTCAGCGACTTGCCATCGAACCAGACTTCGCGCTTGTCGGCGATGCCGTCGCCGTCGGTGTCCGTCAGTTTCAAGATCACCGGCGGCGCCGCGACGTAGAGCGAACCCTTGTACCAGAGTGCGCCCTGTAAGAAGGAGAGTTTGTCGGCGAAGACGACCGACTTGTCGAAGACGCCATCCTTCTTGCTACTCTCGAGTCGCACGACTCGATGCGTCGGGTTCTTCACCTGTTCGGTCGGCTTGTCGTTGGAGCCGGAAGAATCGGTG
>Ga0335397_10009801_pt1 | contig 11928 bp, 6 predicted proteins | sample MAT04_FD_205740 | JGI IMG/M metagenome (GOLD analysis project Ga0335397, IMG submission 205740) | Freshwater microbial communities from Lake Fryxell liftoff mats and glacier meltwater in Antarctica - MAT-04 (spades assembly) (version 2) ...
AAATCGACTGGATTCTCAGCACCGTACCGGAATCAACCTCCGTGCGGTCGCTGAATTGGCGTAGGACGAGTAACATTATTGCATCGGGCCGTGCGTCCGCGCGGCGTCGGTCATATCCAGGGATGTCGATTCGTCCCGAACTTTTCCGTGAAATCAGGGTGGTCTATGTTTCGGCCGTGGTGGATTGCTGTTGCCTGCCTGGCGTCTCTCTTCATGGTCGGCTGTCAGGATGCTCCCCCGCCGGCGGCCCAAACCGGCACTGAAACCACCGGTACGCCGGGGGAAGACGGGGCACCGGTCGCGAAATCGCCGGGGCAGGAGGCCGTGAAGCCCGCGCTGCCCGTCCTGGAGAATGTCGATTCCTTCGAGGGGAACTGGGTTCTCGCTCCGCACATCTCTCGCCGCAACGTTCATTTCTGGCTCTTTCGGCTGACCCCCGGCGACAACGGCGAGTGGTCGGCGGAGACCCTCACCAATGAACCGCTACTCGGCAAAATTCAGGCCGACAAGGTGGAGATTGACGGGCAGAAGATTCGCATCACGGCCCGGATTCTCAATGAAAAAGCACAGATCAAAGATTCGGAGATGTCGTTTGAAGGAACGCTGCGCGATGGCAAGGTCAGCGGCAATCTGCTGTTCGCCGAAACCGGCGGCCTGGCCCCGGCGCGTTTAATCCCGACCGATGCCGACACCCTCACAGATTATCAGGATTCGACCGCCAGCGAAGGTGCGGTGGAATTCGACAAGGCTCTGCGTGAGCCTGACCCCGCGCGCGGCTTGTTAAAAGTGGCCCAGTCGATGCCCGATTCGCCGGCCACCTTGGAAGCCTACAGCATGATTTTCAACGGCATCGTCCGTTGGAATCTGACTGAAGACGAAGTCCAGACGGCGGCGGCGGGATATAACGCGGCTCTCGAACGCTGGGGCCCGCGCTTGCAGGCTTTCTCCGAGATCAACGCCGGTATGCAACTCGCGCTGGCACGCAAGCATGTCGACCTGGCCGATCAGTTTCTCAACGCTGGCGAAGCCCGCGTACCCGACCAGAAAACGGCCGCAGCCCAATTGAAAGCCGGACGGCTCAATGTGCGGATCGCACGAGCCTTGCATGGCTTGGGGGGCAAAGATGAAGAGGCCGCCGCGAAGGCGTATGCCGAGGCCCAGGAACTGCTGATCACGCTGCCGTATCAACCGGAATTGCTCTGGTCGACTGCGGAATACGCGGAAAAGCACGAGAAAACGGATGAGGCGATCGCGTATTACCGCACCATCGTCGCCTTGCCGATGCTGGAGCGCATGGCCGTCTCGACGCGGATTGGACTTGTCGCGGGTGATGAATTGCCGCACATGTCGCTGGAAAAACTCTGGAAGGCGAAAGAGGGTACCGAGGAGACTTTGAAAGCCGCGGTGGCGGAAACCTATACCCAACAAGTCGGCGAGCTATTCGCCAAGCTGAAAGAGACCGACGCCGAGTTTCCCGCTGTCGATGCCGGCAATCGCATTGTGCTGGCGGAGGTCTTCACAGGCACGGCGTGTGAGGCGTGCGTTGCTGCCGATCTTGCCGTCGAACTGCTGCACGACAATCTGCCATCCACGGAATTAGTCGTCCTGAATTATCACAATCACGTTCCCGGCCCCGACCCGCTCACCAGTCTCGATTCCGAAGAGCGGGCGACATTTTACCAGGTTCAGGGAACGCCGGCGGTCTTCGTCAACGGTGCGCCGATCCCCAATGTGGGCGGCTTCTTCATGCCGGAGATGATTGAGGATTCCTACAAGCGCATCCGCATGGGGGTCGATTTCTTCCTCAAAACATCCACTGAAATCGTGATCACCGCCACCGCCGAGGCGGCCGAGGGTAACCTCGCGGTGAATGTCGCCGTCGAGGGAATTCTTGAAAAGGAACTCAGTAATGTCCGCCTGCGGCTCGCGATTGTCGAGGAAAACGTCCCGCTGAATGCACCGAATGGCATCCGCAAACATCCGATGGTGGTCCGGACGATGCTCGGCGGGCCGAAAGGAATCTCCGCGAAACAAGGGGCCCTCAAATACAGTTTGCAGAAGATGCCCCTGGCCGAGTTGAAGGCCCGGCAACTTGGTTATCTGCGTTCGTTCGAGGAAGGTAAGCGGATCAAGTTCTCGAAGAAACCAGCCGACTTGAAGCCGCTGTTTTTGGCCGCGTTCGTGCAAAACGAAATGACGCGCGAAGTGCTGCAAGCGGTGCTGGTTCCTGTGACCGGCGAACTCGTTTACCCGGAGATCAATTTCGATCCGCCCGCCGAGAAGCCCGCCGGTGACCAACCGGCTGAAACGCCCACCCCGGACAAAAATCCGACCGACAGCGCAACAGAGAAAACCGAGGGGGGCGAATCCAAACCCGAAACGCCGAAGTCAGAGACCGAAACGACGAGTCCATCGACTCCAAAATGATGGGATGGGGTGGCACGACCCTGAGGTTTTGGTAAGGGCGTGGTCTTGGAGTCATCGCCACGCCCATCGAAGCGGCTGAAGCGAATCGTTTCGTCCCCCGGCATTTTTCGCTGTCAAAACCGCTCCCCTGCCCCGACCAGCGACGGTAGGTGTCATCCATAAGTTATTTCACCGCAACCGCTTGCGGTTTCGCACCCCATCCAGCTGAGTTCTCAACCGGCCCATTCGTCAAATTCGGTATGTCAGATTTTTCCGAAATAATCAGAAAAGTCTGCGGGATCGGCGTTCCCAAACCGATGTTTACAGACAGCAGATTCTGTCGATGCCTTCGACGGCGTTTGCCCGCCCGGTTGGACCGGCGGCTCGAGTCGTGGTGCTGCCATTCGCATCCCGATTCGTGGGGCTTCACCGGCCCAACCAGTTCGGAGACGTCAGGGACGATAGACAAGGAGTACGGTCCATGCGCAAGTACGGGAAATGGGCGCTGACGCTGGGTTTGCTGGCCACCGCGCCCGGCATCACCCTCGCCGACAGCCGCCCCGCGCCCGCGGCGACAAAGCAGGCGGGGAAGACTTACAATCAGCAGACGGCGGACAAAATCGCCGAAGCTCTCCGCAAGGAGCGGCTCGCCGCCTACGATGTCGGCATCGAATTCAAGGATGGCATCGCCATCATCAAAGGTTCGATCGCCAACAAGAAACAGAAACAACGGGTCCGCGAGGTCGCCGGGAAAGTCCCGGGGGTCACCCAGGTCGATGACAGCCAACTCGCCCTGCTGCCCAAGAAAACACTCACGGACCGCCTGAGCAGCGGATCATCCGGTGGTGTCGTTCAGGCCGGCCATCAAGGCGAAACGCGCGAAAACCGCGTGCAACAGGTCAATTTCGAGGAAGATCCTCAGGCCGGCTTGCAGAATAACCAGGCGGTCGCGGAACAGATCGGCGCGGCATTGTCCGGTGCCAATCTCGATGGCTACGACATCGGGATTCGGTATCAGAACGGCGTCGCGCTCCTCGAAGGAGCCGTCCCGACCAATGCTCAGCGCGCACAGGCCGAACAGATTGCCGCGGGAATTCCCGGCGTCCGTTCCGTGGCCAACCGGCTGGATGTCACCGAAGAACGTCAAATGCCGGCTCAACCGCCCCAAGGCGGACCAGGCGCGTTCGATCCGCGGATGCAGCATGACCCCCGGTTCGCCGCTGGCGGCCCCGGCATGGACCCGCGCATGATGCAGCAAGATCCCCGCATGCAACACGATCCGCGCATGCAGCAAGACCCGCGGATGATGCAGGATCCCCGCATGGCGATGATGGCCAACGGTGTCGATCCCCGCATGATTCCGGCCGCCTACCAAGGTGGCGGCATGCCGGGCGCTCAGGTGCCCCCACCGGCACCGTATGCTCATCCCGGGGCGGGCATGTCTCAGGCGAGCTACGGCACGCCGAATTTGCCGGAACACGCCTGGCCAGCTTACGCTCAGTACCCGAACTCGGCCGCGGTGACTTATCCGCAGCAGTACTCGGCGAGCGCGTTCCCGTACATCGGGCCGTTCTACCCGTATCCCCAGGTTCCGCTCGGCTGGCGCGACGCCACGCTGCGGTGGGACGACGGTCAATGGAACCTCCAGTTCCGTCAGCGGACGGATAAGTGGTTCTGGTTCATGCACCCGAAAAACTGGTAACCCGTCATTGCGCAGATCGTCACCGGCCGACGGTGGCTTGTGGTGAGCCACCGCCGCGTCTCTGAATGGCGTAACCTCTTCGGAAGTCTCGACTTCCGAAGAGGTTTTTTGTTTGACACGAGATCAAAGTTAACCACGGAAGACACGGACCACACGGAGAGAACAAAACTGAACCACGAAGAACACGAAGGACACGAATCAAACAATTTCCCCTTCGTGACCTTCGTGTTCTTCGTGGTTGATTGCTTTCCTCTCCGTGTATTCCCTGGTTCTCTCCCTCTCTTTTTCGGGCCAACTTTCCGGTATTTCCGGAAAAATCGTCAAAGTCTGCCAGCAGAACATTCGATAAAGATCATACAGACTGCCACCCCACCGGCGGCAGACACTCGATTCCACTCAGCGACCGCCCGTCGCCGATGCGGCCCAGAATTCCACGGAGAGGCATGATGTTCAAGTTGGGATCTCCTCTGCTGAAGCGTTTCGTCCTGATCGCGGCGATCGCAGGCGTCACGGGCGGCAACAGCGGTTGCAAGCTCCTCTGGGGCTTTGCGATGGTCGCCTATGACTTCAGCGTCTTCTGGGTGACGACCATCCCCATCCCCGTCAGCCCGTACTACAGCCAGCTCATTGAAGATACCTACAAGAAGGAAGAGCGGTACGACAAGGTGCCCATTCTCGACCCCGTTGAAGGCGAGCATGCTCCCCTCTTCTGTCAGGACCCGCCCAGTCCCGATGAAGTGATGATGGCCATGCCCGACGAAGTCGGCGGCGGCTGGACCTTCCTCGCGGAAACCTCCCGCAACAACGTCCGCATCACCGTCGAACCGATGGTCGACCGCATCGACGACTGCCGCTTCTACCCGCTCGTAGGGCCCGCGAAGCTGCATCACTGCCACTACAAATGCACGGTCTACTACGACAAGATCATCCGCTCCGACTGGCCGGTCCCGTTCCGCCACGCCGACGAAACAATCCAGGTCGTCTACATCGACCACGATCACCTGATCCGCTGTGCCGGCCCGGAAACACCGCAGTAACACCCTCGCGGCCAGCAGCCAACATCTCGACGCCCGGCGAAATCTTTTTCGCCGGGCGTTTTTGTTTTGATCATGCCTGACCAGGCGAAGAGTTTTAATACGCATCTCAGAAAATAACAGCGCTGACGGAGCTTCCTAACTCATTGCATGACCGTGCTTTGCAAGAATCGCTCCGCGATGTTTTTTCTGGGGATTGTTATAAGTGTCTGAATGTTGGATGTGATCGCCTGAAGCGCGGGTGAGGAATCTTAATTCCTCTGCAACCCTCGCGGGCGCAACGGGTTATTGCTGAGAATTCCACTCCCCTGGTCGCACACCCCCTATGACCCTGCCCAGCTCCCCCGCGAAGGGGGCGAGGGGACTGGAATGATCGGGGCGGGGTTCAACCGGGGATGGGGACTGGCTGCGGGCGGCGGTTGGTGCCGGAGATGGCCGATAGCGTGCGCTCGATGATGTCGACCGCGTTCTGCACGCCGTCTTCCGCGCGGATGTTCGCGCCCAGCACCGCCGCGCGGCGGCGCATGTTGGCATCGTCAATCATGGTGCGCATGGCCGTGGAGAGTTTGTCGGCGGTGAGTTGCTTAGCGGCGATCGGCGGCGGGGCCATGCCCGCGGTGTGCAACGCGCGGCCCCAGAATGGCTGATCAAACGCGAAGGGGACCGCCAGGTTCGGCACACCCGCGCGGGCACCGGCTCCCGTGGTACCGGCACCGCCATGATGAATGATCGCCGCCATCTTCGGGAACAGCCAGTCATGTGGCGCGGTATCGAGCAAGTAGCAGTTGTCGGGCACATTTTTCGGATCGAGCAGACCCCAGCCTTTGGCCAGCACGCCTCGCTGACCCGACTGACGCAGCGCATCGATCACGCAGCCGGCGAGTCGTTCGCGATCGGGAGTGAACATGCTGCCGAAGCCGATATAAATCGGCGGCGGACCGTTGTCGAGGAACTCGACAAGGCTCGTTGGCGGTTGCCAGTGCGGGGCGTCGTCTTGAAACCACCAACCCGTGACATGCTGCCGCGGACTCCAATCGGCGGGTCGTGGGCTAATCTGAGAGCTGTATGCGTAGAGCCAGGTATGGCCCTGCTTGGAAAATGTCTTCAAGCCGAACGTACGCGGTCGAGGCGGCAGGCCGAACACTTCCTGACGGAAACGATTGGTTTGCGTGCGGAAAACGAGTGCCTGGAGATCCAGAATCACTTTCTGATGCAGCCATAATCCGCGCAGCAGATCCAATTTCGTGGCCCAGCTTGGCCAGGGAGTGGCAAGCGGCCCCGATTGCAACCGCGAAGGAGCCAGCGGGTAGATCGAAAGATGAATGAGGGGGACGTTGAGATATTCCCCGAGAGCCTCGCCATACACATAGGCCGAACTGGCGCACAACAGAACTTCCGCATCCCGGCAGCCATCCAGGGCATCTTGCGCGCAGGGGATGGCAATCGGGTCGAGCGCTTTGATGTATTCGCGGGCCGCTTTTAACTTACTGTCGGCGCACATCATCCGCTGGCCGACATCGCTTTTCAGTAGCGCTTCAGGATCGCCGGCCAACGGCGCGAAGTCGACCCCATGCTCCGTCACAAATTGACGAAACAGCTCATGCGTGACCAGACGCACATCATGCCCGGCTTGCTGGAGACCTTTTGCCAAAGCCAGGTATGGTTGGACATCACCCCGGGAACCAATGGTGAGAAGACTGATCTGCATAACGTGCTTCATCTCAAAAGAAGCCTGACCCGGTTAACGGGGTCGCAACCGTTTCCCCCAGGTTCGGCAGAACGCGATTCGGTTCAATCGATTGTGAAACTCAACCGATGATAGCGCCCGAAATCGACAAGGAACCGCAAAGGCAACGAAGTATAGTAGTACAAAAAGACTTTATTGTCTTGCGTCCCGATGTAGTATTGCGGATTGAGTCGAAAAGTGAAGCCGGGGCCCGAGGTTAATGGCTGATTGACCGTACCATCGGCTGATCCGAGATAAATTTCCACCGGATTCGCTACATCGAAAAAGGAATCGCCGATGAACGCGTTGTAAAAGAAGAACAATTCGCCGCGTAATACGAAGGGTTTCACCGCCAAGACGACGATCGGACGACCGGCGAACTTCGGCGCGAGATTGGGATACACCACGTTTTGCTTGACCCACTCGCCCGCGATCAGTTCGTAAACCGCAATCGCGCGATCATCTTCGATGCAGGTCATGAAGCGCGGCAGGTTGGTGTCGGGGTCGACAATCACTTCCGCTTCGTTGTGTTGTTCCGGGCCGGTCGTGATGAATTTCGTCTCCAGTGTTTCCGTGTTGAACTCAGCCACCTGGATCGTCTCGTTTTCGTCTTTCAGAAACGTCGTCAACGACGGCGTGTTGCGAATCCAGCGCGGGCCATTAAAGGAAAACAGCTCCAGCGGAATCGGATGTTGCGGCTCGGACAGCTCGTCGAACTTCCAGAACGGTGGCTGTACGACAGTCGCGGGGCTGAATTTCCCAAAGTCGAGCGGCACCTCATAATAGGCCACGCGGGCCTGGGGATCGCTCAGACTCTGCGTCGCCAGATTGCTGAACCGGTGCACATTCCCCCCAGCGGTGACCGCTTCCAGCTCCAACGCGGGGAACGTGTCGAGTTCGCATTTCGACTGCTGATAAACGCCGGCGTCATCCACCGTGGTCAGATACAAATTGAGGCCCTGCTGGCTGGCCCCCCATTCCGGCCCGTTATTCGTCCCGAACTCGCCGAGACCCAGAAACTGCCTCAGAAAGATGTCTCCCACAAACGGCGCGGCATAGCCAATGAAGGTCCCTTTGCCATTCGCGGGGTGGAGTTCCCCGGTGTCGGGATCGAGCTGGCAGATCCAGATTCCGTCGTCGCGGCCGTCGTGCCAGGCGAGCAACCCTTCCTCCCGCCAGATCGCCGTGCCCAGATACGTCACACCTTGTTGATCGCCAATGACCACATCGGTGATGTTCGCCACACGCGAGGCGATTTGGGCGCTGGCCTGCGGGCGCACCGCTGGTGGGGCCGGCCGTTTGGCACCGCTGGTGAGGCGTTGCTGGATCAGGCTCAAAACATTGCCGGGCTGCCCGGCCTGAGCCACGGCGGCGAACCCTGCGACACACACCAGCACCAGGCACGGGAGTCTGATCACAACGGCATCCCAAATCATAAGTGGACAGGCGGAAAGCGCTTCCGGCTCGAATCGACCACACTGATTTTGGAAGTCGTGCGGAGGGGTGTCAACGAAGTTTTGCGGACCACGCCTGCATTTCCAGAAATCCCTCCGGTCGAGCATGGGATTTGTCTCCCGGCTGATGGTTGAGCGTACACCAAGGCAGGGCAGGGGTTTTCAAGAAGCCCGCAGCGCGAGCGAGGGATGCTGATTACGGGATGAAAATCCCGACAGTGGCTCAGTCTCGTTCGTGCCACGCCCACGCGCTTCGCGCGGGCGTGTTTTCGCTCGGCAATTCGCACGCCCGCGCGAAGCGCGTGGGCGTGGCACCGCAAAAACATGTCGATGACCCACTCCCAAAATTGCTCGCTCACGCTGCGGGCCACTCACTTTGGAATTCCGCTCCCGTCAAGCGCTCGCCCCCTCTCCCGAAACGGAGGCGAGGGGACGAAACCTCATGCGTTCGCGGCCACTTTTCAATCGCTCAAAACCCGGTCTTCCCCCAAACTGCCCTCTCCGGGTAATATCCCGCCGCTTTTCCCCTGTTGCCGTGCTCCCTGCCCTCAGCGGAGACCGGCTCACCATCCGCAGCCCCTTCTTGTCGAGCCGATAACGTATGCCGAACCTCTTCGAGCGGCGTGATCCGTGGGGCAACAGCCCGGCTGTGTGGGTGGTCGCGGTCATGGCCTTCCTGACTCCGCTGGGATGGTGGGCCCTCAAACAGATCCATCTGGAAAACGATGTCGAGCATTGGCTGCCGGCAAACAACGCCCAGTTGCAGGTGCTCCAGGAAACGCGCCGGCTGTTCCCCGCCGAAGAACGCATCTTCGTCAGTTGGGACGGAAGCTCGCTCGGCGATCCCCGGGTCGAGGCCTTGGTCCGCAAGTTCGACGGCGTCACCGATGCGCAGGGCATCAAGCGCGACGGCCTGAAACAAATTGCCAGTGTCATCGAACCCAAAGCCGTCTTGCGGCTCATGCAGCAAGGGGATGTTGAACCGCAGGAAGCCGCCCGGCGCTTGCATGGCGTGCTGCTGGGAGCCGGGCCGTTGAAGGTCCGCCTGACCGAAGCCGGCCGCCAGCGGTTCCGCAAAACACGCTCTGATCTCGGGAAAGCGATCCGCAAACAATTCGGCGTCCGCATCGACACGCGCGATGCCGTCGCCAACATCACCGAACTCGCCGCCATTCCCGCACCCCTCGCCGAGGAGGGTGAAGAACCGGCAATGCCCGCCCCGGCCGCCGTGCTGAACCCCGAAGGGGAACTCATCGCGCGTGACAGCGTCGAACATGATCTGCAATTCGTCTGGCCCGGCATGGCGCCCGGCAGCGCTCAGACGCGGGAACTCGTCGAATTTCTCCGCGAGTTTCGCGGGCCGGAAGACGCATCGGGAGCCATCTCGCCGCCGCTGATCGAGGACTGTTTCTTCGTGATCGGTTCGCCCATCGCGCTCGCCGTCGGCATCTCGGAAACCGGCTTGGCGGATAAAAGCGATACCTTGGAAGCGATTCGCGTCACGGCGGAATCGGTCGGCATCCCGCGCGAAACGCTGCGCATGGGGGGTTCGGTCGTCGCCAGCAATCAGCTCAATCGAAAAGTGTCCGAAGCGGCATGGAACCCGGCCGAACCATTCACCGCCTTGCATCGCCGGTCGGTCATGCTGCTGTCGGCCCTGGTGGGTGCCGCTGCGACGTTCCTGATGGTCCGCAGCATTCGCCTGACAGTATTGATTCTGGCGGCGGCGATTTACGCGACGTTTCTGTCGCTGGCGCTGGTGCCGGTGACGGGCGGAAATATGAACATGGTGCTGGCCGTGCTGCCCATGCTGCTGCTGGTCATCACGTTGTCCGGCGCGATTCATGTCGCCAATTACTGGAAACACGCCGCAGTCGACAACCCGGCGACGGCCATCGCACAAACCAGCCGGACGGCGTTCGGCCCCTGTGCTTTGGCGAGCATCACCACGGCCATCGGTTTAGTTTCCCTCTGCACGAGCAGCCTGACCCCTGTGCGGGATTTCGGCCTGTATGGCGCGCTCGGCGTGTTGATCGCGCTGGTCGTCACGGTGTACGGGTTGCCGGCACTTCTCGCGCTGTGGCCGATGGCTGCTCCGCCGCGCAAAGAACTCGATCATCGCGGCTGGCGCGAACTGGGCCGAGTGCTCACAATTCGCCCGAACATGCAGGCGTTGGCGTTCATGTTCGTGTGCGGGGCGTGTTCGCTGGGGCTGGTGTTCTTCCGCACTGAGACGAAGGTCATCCGCTATTTCCGTGAGAAGTCCGACATTGTGCAGCAGTATCACTTCCTGGAAGATCAACTCGCCGGCATCGTCCCGGTGGAAGTGCTAGTGCGGTTCGACGCCGAGTCTCAGGATAAAGCCAATCTGTTACAACGGATGGAACTCGTCCGCGGCGTGGAAGAGCGGCTGCGCAGTCATCCGGAAATCACCGGCTGTTTGTCGCTGGCCGATTTTCAGCCGGTGACGGAATCGCCCGACGCCGATGCCGGCGTGATGACACTCAGCCGGTTCCACAAACGGGCCAGCCTGATGCAGACCCGCATCCGTGATGGTGAAATCGCCGCGACCAAGGCCTTTTATCGCCATGTGCCGGATGACGGTGCGGCGGTGACCAGCAAGCAATCGCCCCTCGGCGTGCCGGGCGAAGAACTCTGGCGGATCACCGCGCAGGTGCATGTGATGTCGAACGCCGAGTACGGCACGATTCTGGCCGACGTGGATCGGATGTCGCGCGAGGTGCTGCGTTATCAACCGGGAGCGGCCCACGTCATCACCGGCGCGGTCCCGTTGTTCTTGCAGACGCAGCAGGCGGTGCTGGTCAGCTTGATTCAAAGTTTCGGACTGGCGTTCGCGCTGGTGCTGGGAATCTTCGTGGTGTTCCTGCGGAGTTTCCGCGCGGGGCTGGTGGCGATGATTCCGAACATTGTGCCGATCACCGTCGTGTTTGGAATTCTCGGCTGGTGTGGCCAGCGGGTCGACATCGGCGTGATGATCACGGCATCGATCGCGCTCGGCATCGCCGTGGATGGGACGCTGCATTATCTGACGTGGTTTCGCAAGGGCTTATCGGCCGGCTTGACGCGGCCGGAAGCCATCATTCAGGCGTTGGAGCATTGCGGCCCGGCGATGTGGCAGACCAGTGCCGCCGTCGCCTTGGGCCTGTTGATGCTGCTTCCCGCCGATCTGCTGTTGATCAGCCGCTTCGGGTGGTTGATGGCGGCGATGGTTGGCGTGGCGCTGCTGGCCGATGTGATGCTGCTGCCGCAATTGCTCGCCGGCCCGCTGGGGGCCTGGTTCGTTCCGACCGTGGCGTCGAAAGCGGTCCGTGCGCCGGTGGTGCATGCCGCGGAGACCGACATCCCGCCGCTGCCGCATGTCGGCGTGACGGAAAAATCTCTGTTTACCGAGCGGGGGGCCTCAGCCCCTTGAATGTGCTCGCCTCGCGCAGTGGATGCCGCAATCAGGGGACTCACGTCCCATAGGCATTTAGTTAAAGAGGAACTCCCTTGTTAGCATGTGTTTACCACAACTCATGCACGCGAAAAGGAGTTCCTCATGGCTGGTATTGTGGAACGGATTCCGGTGGTGTTGCAAGTGATCTT
>Ga0335397_10009803_pt1 | contig 11927 bp, 7 predicted proteins | sample MAT04_FD_205740 | JGI IMG/M metagenome (GOLD analysis project Ga0335397, IMG submission 205740) | Freshwater microbial communities from Lake Fryxell liftoff mats and glacier meltwater in Antarctica - MAT-04 (spades assembly) (version 2) ...
CGAGAGGGCCAGCTGGTCGAAGGGCGACCCCGTGGAAGGTAAGCTCACCCACCTCGGCCACAGCTCGCGGGGCGTGATCTTCCGTGCCGACCGATGTCCCACCCGTGACAAGGATCAGATCCGCGTCGGTCTCTCGAATGGCATCGCGGACCGCATTGTAATCGTCCGGGAGGTACCGCACGGGCAGGGGTTCTCCGCCGTCGCGAGCCACGAGAGCCGCGAGTATTGGTGAATTGCTATCCACAATGCGGAAGCTCTCGGGCCGTGAGCCGGGGGGAAGCAGTTCGTTGCCAGTAACCAGAACGGCCACCCGTGGTCGGCGATGGACCGACACCCGGCTCACGCCAATCGACGCGAGCAAACCCAGATCCTGCGGTCGAAGCTGCCGGCCCGCCGGCAACACCTCACGACCCTTTGCGACATCCTCGCCGACTCGGACGATGTGCTTGCCGGCTACCACGGGAGCGGTTGCGCTCACACATGCATCGGAGTCTCGGCTCGCGAACTCCGCCATCAAGACGGCATCTGCTCCATCGGGTATCGGAGCGCCAGTGGTGATTCGCACGGCCTGCCCGCGCTCGACGTGCCCTGTGTAAGGTCGTGCGGGGAACGCTTCGCCAACAACGGTCATTGGGGTGGGGCTGACCGAATCTTCTGCGCAAATTGCGTAACCGTCCATTGCGGCACGTTCGAACCCCGGCACATCGACAGCCGAACTCACGGGAGTCGCCAGCACGCGTCCCGCGAGGTCGCACAGTTCCACGGTCTCGGCTGGAAGCGCGACAACGCGCGAGTCGAGAGTTGCCAGGACTTCCGCAACTGTCGCGCGGTTGCGGAATCCCTGCATTCGGACATCGAAGAATGGTGGAGTTGGTGTGCTCATGGGTTCTCAATCGGCACAACCCGCAAGGTTTCTCCTGGTTCGCAAATCACCCTCCTCAGCGTCATCGTCACAACCGCCCATATGAAACCAGATTTGGCGCGGTTTCGTTCAAGTATTGTGCTGCAGCACCGTAAGTGGACCCTAGAGTTGTACGTGAAGAAGGCTAGGTACACCGGATCAACCGGTTACTCAGTTGAGACAACTTACTCCAGTCCCAGACCTGATGGAGCCATATGATGCTCACCCGACGAATGATGTTGGCCCTGATCGCGCTCATCACCTTGCTCCCACTGTCGGGATGCGGGTGCCGCAAGTCATCTTGCTCGAACTCGAGCAGCATGGCACCGCCACCGTGCTGTAATGCGGGAGGCCCCCCTGCGGGATTCCTGCCTCCGCCTGCTCCGTGAGAAACCCAGGCTGAAATGAAGGGAGACACGGAAGCTTGAGAATCCGTTGCTCCCTGTCTCCTTTGTCTCCCTGTCTCGCCGAGGCCGCGCCTTCGGCGTGATCCGTCAACTCATCCTCACTTCGCCAATCCGGCGGGTTTCTCCCGTCGCGCCAGCTCTTCCCAATTCCGCTGCCTGCCTGAGGATTCTCTTCCCCGGGTGTTTGCCCCTCAGCGACCAGAGCGCATGATCTTGTTGTGCTATTGAGTGGAACAGCCGCGATTGGGGCGTGTACGAAACACGCCCTCGAACGGAAGGATTCCGGCGGCTTCCGAAGGATCGGACGAGCGGTGCTCCTTACCTTTTGCCGCGCTCCAGGAGAGGAGGTTCGGTCCGATGATCACCCGCGCACTTTGGTATACCGTGTTCGTTGGCGTCGTGTCGATGACATCTGGGTGTTATTGCTTCCACGAATGCTTCCCGAATGTCGGCTGGCGGTTGCACCAGGGGGCTGTGTGCCGACCTTGTGCTCCGGCTTGCGGGCCGGTGTGTTCGCCGTGTGCCCCTGGCCCGGCGTTCCGACCACCAATGATCGTGAACGGACCAATCGTTCCAGGGCCGGACTGCCCCGGATGCGGCATGGGCGCTCCTCCGACGTTCAACCAGCCTGCGGGATATCCTCCCGTGATTGGTAAGCCGATGCCGATTCCTGGCATGGGGAACGAACTGCCAAACCCGATGCCGGTGAATCCCAAAACCGGGAACTGATTCCCGACGAGCGGGAGACACGCACGTCTCCCGCTCCCGGACTTCATCCCGATTTTGCTTTCTCCTCGGCGGAACTGCCACGCAGATACAGCGGTTCGAGCGCGAACATTTCCTCTCGCGTCAGTGGGGTCATTCGCGTCCCCACTGCGAACACGCTCTCGATTCGCGGCTCGCGATCGGCTTCCGGCACCAGCAGGCAATCTGCGGGGATGCGATTCGCATACACCTTGATTCCCGGGCCGGTGACCCAACTCCCCGCAGCCAGCCAGTTCACGTTCTCATCGGCACGTTCGATCGCCAATTCCTGTGTCGCGTGCCACCCGTTGCTGTCTCTCGTGAACCGCTGAAGATAGACATGCCCCTGAAGCGCGTCGGCGATCACGAACAAGCTACTCGCTTCGGCGGGTGCCTGTTCCGCGATCGCGGCGAACGTGTCCACGGCGACGAGCTTGCACCCGGTCGCATACGCGAGAGCCTTGGCCGAGACGATGCCAACCCGCAACCCCGTGTAACTCCCCGGACCGCGACCGACCATCACGCCTGTGAGTTCACGCGGTGAGAGTGACTCCGCCTTCAGCATCGCGTCGATGGTGGCGGCCAGGTCGCGAGCGTGGCGGCGGGTGTCGTCCAGACTCGCAGTGCTGATCACCACCCCAGCGCGTGCGAGTCCGAGTTTTGCGCCGCGACCCGACGTTTCGAGAATCAACCAGTCGTCGTTCATTTCGTTCGGGGGGCTTACGCCTCCCGCTCATCGACCTAGAATCTTGTTCATTCTCCGCACCGAAGCGGCCTTTGTCTTCCCGGATCATTCGATGTCCGACACGGCAACGATGCACATCGACGGCGCATCTCGCGGCAATCCCGGCCCGGCATCGTATGCCGTCGTGCTCGCACGCCCGGGGGAACCGGTGGTCGAAGAAGCCGACGTGATCGGGAAGGCGACGAACAACGTCGCGGAATACACGGCACTCGTTCAAGGTCTGGAACTCGCAGCGGAACTCGGCGTGAAGAAGCTCGCGGTGTTCAGCGACAGCGAGTTGATGGTGAAGCAGATGAACGGCGAGTACAAGGTGAAGCACCCGGACATGATCCCGCTGTATCAGGAAGCGAAGCAGCTCCTGGCTGCATTCGAGAAGTTTACGATCACCCATGTTCGCCGCGAACAAAACAAGCGAGCTGACGAGATCGGCAACGATGCCCTCGACGGTCGCCCCCGCAAACGGGGACAACCTTTTGTCGAGTCTGTGGCAGAGCGATTTGCCAATTCAGGTGACAGGAAGCCAGCGGCTCCTACTGCGAGTGTGACCACAACCGATGCCACCGTTCGTGCCGACGCACTCATCATCTTGCAGTCGGCAGCGCAGGCGTGGTCTACGCAGGGGCTCAAGGCAGTGCCGGTCGAAGCTGTGTGGGAACAGCTCTGGTCGGTGCTCGAAGACGGCAACGTGTTGAAAAAGAAAAAGAAGTAGGGTGGGTCGAGTCGCGCTTCGCGACGAGCCCCACCATTCGCACGGGTTGTGGTGTGGCTCGCCCGTAGAGCCGGTCTCGACCCACCCTACAAGCAAGGCGATTCTCCATGCCGCACATCCTGTTTTTCGACGCGATCACGGATGCCGAAGCTTCGCACGTTGGCGGCAAGGGATTGAGCCTCGGGAAGACCGCGACCGCCGGGCTTCCCGTGCCGCCAGGGTTCGTCCTCACCACACAGGCATTCCGCCGGTTCTCCGAGCGGGGCATCCGCTCCGACAACGATTTCAAGCAATCGCTGCTCGACGCCTACACCACTCTCGGGCGTGGCCCGGTTGCGGTGCGATCCAGCGCCACTGCGGAAGACGCGGCCGACACCAGCTTCGCTGGGCAGCAGGAAACCATCCTGGGTGTCGAAGGCGACGACCGGCTTATCGAAGCTGTCGAAAGATGCTGGCGTTCGCTGTTCACGGAACGAGCCATTGCATATCGGGCGAAGCAGGGCGTGGATGCGGCCGGAATTGCGATGGCCGTCGTGGTGCAGCAACTCGTGCCCGCCGAGGCTGCCGGCGTGCTGTTCACACGCGATCCCATGGACCCCGACGGCAAGACGATGCTCGCGGAAGCCTCGTGGGGTTTGGGCGAAGCCGTGGTTTCGGGTCGCGTACAACCGGACCGCTTCAAGCTCGACCGCGTCACCGGAGCCGTCATCGAGAAGCACCTCGGGCTGAAGTCGATTCGCATCACGAAGGATGGCGAGGAGCACGTTCCCGCGGCGCAACAACAAGTGTTCTGCGTCAGTGACACTGCGTTGTCACAACTCGCCGAACTCGGCCGCAAGGTCGAAGACTTCTACGGCGACCCGCGTGACCTGGAATGGGCCATCGCCGGGGGGAAGTTCTTCCTGCTGCAAGCTCGCCCGATCACCGTTGCGGGTGTGGCCGAGCGCGAGGAAGTACGGCAAACGCTCATCGCGGACATGAAGCGCAAGGCCGATCCGCGGGGCACCGTCTGGGTACGCTACAATCTCAGCGAAGTGCTGCCCGAGCCAACGCCGATGACGTGGTCCGTCGTGCGGCGACTCCTCGCGGCCGATGGCGGCTTTGGTGCCATGAACCGCGATCTCGGTGCGAAGCCCGATCCGACGCTCGGCTCGCTATCGGCGTTCGATCTTGTCGCCGGCCGGCCGATGGCGAATCTGTCGCGAATGCCCCGGATGCAGTTCACTCGCCCACCGATCGAGTACCCGTTCGGCGTGTACAAAGCAGACCCCCGCAAGGCGCTCGACTTGAAGCCCCAACTCAATCCCCTGGCGGGCAGCGGGTGCCTCATGGGAATGTTCCGCTTGCCGGGCCTGATGATGCAACTCAGTCGTGAGAAGCGGGTGCGAACTGACCTGGCAGCCGGGTTCGCAGAAAAGTTCACCCAAGAGATCACCCCGCCCTACATCCTCGCGGCAAAGGCAGCGCTCAGCCAGGACTGGGCGAAACTCGATCCGCCCGCCCTTGTGCGCGAGTTCGAGAAGTGGACCCAGGCAACCCTGATCGACTTCGCCCGCGACAGCCTGAAACCTACGGTCTTCGCGGATCAGGCGTGGATCAACCTCACGGAAATCCTGACCGCCAAGCTTGGCGAAGAGCGCGCTCGAATCGCTGTCGGTGAACTCAGCCTGGGAGCGCATCCACCTGCAGATGCGGATCTCGCGAAAGCGATTCGCAACCTCGCTGCGGGGACGCTGGAACGCAAGTCATTCCTCGAACAGTTCGGCCACCGCACCACAAACGAGATGGAACTGGCACAGCCGCGCTGGTCGGAAGTGCCCGAAGCGCTGAGCAAACTGGTTCAACCGAACAAGACCCACGAATCGCTCTCCGTGGGTTCACACGGCAACTGGGAAGCGATCGCGGACGAGGCGAAGATTGCTGGCCCGGCACGCGATCAGTTCAAGGTGTTGGTCGAACGATTGCGGACGTATCTCGGCCTTCGGGAAGCCGGGAAGAACTACCTCCTGCTGGGTTACGCCATGATCCGTCGGGCGCTCGTGGAACTCGACCGTCGCTTCGGCCTGAACGGCGGCATCTTCTTCCTCACCCCTGGCGACCTGCCCGACCTCCTCGCGGGGAAGGATCTCACCGGCCCAATCGGAACCGCACGCAAACGCCGCCAAACGGAACTCTCGCTCGAAGTGCCCGCCGTGCTCTTCAGCGATGACCTCGATGCGATTGGGCGCCCGTTGCCGGAACCGGAAGGTGGCGACAAGCTCGAAGGCGTGCCCCTCTCCGCAGGCGTGGCAGAAGGCCCAGCCCTCGTTCTGACGGAACCAACTGCCGCGCCGCCGGGGGAGGGTGGTTACATCCTGGTGTGCCCGACGACGGACCCCGCCTGGGTGCCGCTGTTCGTGCGTGCGAAGGGGTTGGTGATGGAAACGGGCGGCGTGCTGTCGCACGGTGCGATCGTGGCTCGCGAGTTCGGCCTGCCCGCCGTTGCGGGTTTGCCGGGCGTCACGCACCGCCTGAAGACGGGCCAAACCGTCCGCGTTGACGGCGGCCGGGGAACCGTGACAGTAATCGGTTAGACTGGTTCCTGGCCATCTCATCCTGAAGGAGTAATCGTATGTCGCTGTTATTGCTTGCTGCGATGCTCGCCGCGGACCCGGCACCCGTGGTTGGGAGTTGGGTCGGGAACGACACCATTGCGTCGCCCGATGGCAAACTGATCTTCGCTCGTGGTAAAGATGGTGTCGAGGCGATCGACGTTGCCACTGGGAAGCTCATCTGGGTCACCAAGGGTGCGAACCGACTGGCGGGTGTCTCCGGCACCACGGTCATCGCGTGGGCTGCCGATGCCAAGAAGCCCAACGCGTTCAGCATCGTGGCGATGGACTCCGGGACCGGCAAGGAGTTGTTCAAGTCCGATGCGATCACGTTGCCCGACTGGGCCAACACCGCGAAAGAACATGGTTTCTCGTTCCGCACGGCAGCCCGGTCCGATGGTAAGCAGGTCGTCGTGGTGTGGCAGGCGAACACCTTCTACGCGGGCGGTGCGGCCCCACCACCCGAGGTCGAAAAGGCCGCACGACGTGAAGCCCTCGGCAGCGTGGTGATCGATGCGACAACAGGCAAGACAACCATTGAGGATCGCAAGCCCAAAGACAGTGAATTCGGGACGTTCAATAACAAGGTGGGTGCGTTGGAGTTCCAGATCGAGGAGCAGATTCCGGCCTTCAAGCCCGGTGTACCCATGGTGACAACGGTGACGCTCACCGCGATGAGGGACGGCAAGGCCGTCTGGTCACGCGATCTCGCGGGCAACCCGTGGTCGCCACCTCGGCCGTGATTGAGGAGAAGAGTGTTCACCGCAGAGGACGCAGAGAGCGCAGAGAGAAAGTCAAAAGGCAAAGTGCAGGGTTTGAAGACAAACTCTTCTCTCCGCGTTCTCTGCGTCCTCTGCGGTGAACACTCTTTGTCTTCTCTGATCCGTGTTTCATCCGTGTTCATCCGTGGCTAGTTTTCTCTTCTTCGTTGCACATCTTCACGTTGCCCATCAAACTGTCGTCATCACGCCTCACAACCGCCGGTGAACTCATGTCGCGTTTCGCTTTCCTGATTGTGCCGCTGCTGCTCGCGTCGCCGGTGCGGGCCGACGACCCACTTCCCGCGAACAAGCAGTATCAAGCGTTCATCCAGAAGCAGGCGGCAGAGCTTCGTAAGAACGACAAGGCACCCGAAACCCTGGATGCGTGGAAGAAGCAGGAAGCCGAGTTGCGCAAGAACCTGTTCGCGGCGTGGGGCGGCGAAGCGTGCTTCCTGCCGAAGCCGTGCGACCTCGATCCGCAGCAACACGGCGAGCCGCTGAAACGCGACGGCTACACCGTCGAGAAGCTCACCATCCAGACGCGGCCCGGCGTCAGCATGACGGCGAACCTGTACGTCCCCGACGCCGCGAAGACGAAGAAGGCGCCCGCGATTCTGATGGTTCACGGTCACTGGAAGGGGGCGAAGCAAGACCCCACGGTGCAATCGCGGTGCATCGGCGCGGCGAAGCTCGGCTTCGTGGTGCTGTGCGTCGATGCGTTTGGGGCGGGTGAACGCGGCGTGGGCACGGCCCTTGGCGAATATCACGGCGACATGACCGCCGCGACACTGCTCCCGCTCGGCACGCCGCTGTCGGGCTTGCAGGTGTACGAGAACATGCGGGCGGTGGACTACTTGCTGACACGCCCCGAAGTGGATGGCGACAACCTCGGCATCACGGGTGCGAGCGGCGGCGGCAACCAGACGATGTATGCGGGCGCGTGGGACAAGCGTTTCAAGTGCGTGGTGCCGGTGTGTTCGGTCGGGAACTATCAGGCGTATTTGCAGACGGCGTGCTGTATGTGCGAGGTGGTGCCGGGGGCGCTGCGGTTCACCGAGGAATGGGCCGTGTTGGGGTTGGTGGCCCCGCGAGCGCTCATGGTCGTGAACGCGACGAAGGACGGCATTCAGTTCTCGGTAGGCGAGGCGAAGAAGTCGCTGGCACTGACGGGGCCGGTGTTCAAGCGGTTCGGCAAACCGGACAACCTGAAGCACGCGATCTTCGAGGGACCGCACGACTACAGCAAGGCGATGCGTGAGCAAATGTACGGCTTCATGACGTTGCACTTGAAGGGCGAAGGCACCGGCGACCCGATCCCCGAGCCGAAGTTCACGACGGAGAACCCGGAAGACCTCCGCTGTTACCCCGGCGACACCCGCCCGAAGGACTTCATGACGATCCCGAAGTTCGCGGCACAGGAGGGGAAGAAACTGCGGGACGCGGCCGGTCGGCTGTGCGACACGCAAGCCGGGGTGGGAGTGGCGCTCACGCCTCTGGCACGTATGGCGCGCGACGAGGAGTGGTTCAAGGACGACAAGCCCCGGACGGTGGTCACCACCGAGGCCGACGGCGGCCGCACCATCCGCTGGCACCCAGCCGAAGGGGTCGTGCTGACCGCCCGCGTTGAGCCTGGCACCTCCCCAGGACCGATCATCATCCTGCTGAATCTCGAAGGGGCGGAGGCAGCGAGAAAGGGGGCCGTGTTCGCTGCGGCGAAGGCGGCCGGGGTGCGGGTGGTCACGTTCGACCTGCGTGGGACCGGAGCCCTGGCCCCGCCCGGCGGCCGCGTCGGCCGCGCCCCCGACCACAACCCGGCCGAGTGGAGCCTCTGGCTCGGCCGGCCAATGCTCGGCCAGTGGTTGCGGGATGTGGCCACGCTGGTCGAGGCCGTGTCCGACGCAATGCCCATCCGCCGGCGTGATGTGCTGTACGTGGGCGAGGGGCCGGCCGCTCTCGTCGCCCTCGCCGCGTACAACATCGTCACCGACGCGATCGAGGGCGGGGTGGCGCTCGTGAACGCCCCGGCGACGCTGGTGACCGACCGACCGTACGAGGGCCAGTGGCTCGGTACCCTCGAGCCCGGGTTCCTCCGCACGTGTGGTGACGTGCCGCACTTCGCCTCTCTGAAACAGTTGACGCCGCTGGTGATTGGCGGCGGGACTGACGCCCAGGGCCGGCCGCTCTCGGCGGATGACCTCCGGGCGGCGTACGCGCCGGCGTTCGCCGCTGCGAAGTCCCGAGGGAACAACCGCAAGGTCGTCATTACCACCCCGGAGGGGGTACTCGAAGCGTTCGGCATCGCGCGAAAGGACAACAAGAAGGACGAGCCGATCTTCGAGCCGGGGACGAAGCTTGCGACGCTCTCCGAAGAAGGGGCGGGTGGCGAGGGGCCGGCGTGGGATCCGAAGTTCGGCGTGTTTACCAGTGGCAGCAAGGGGATTCACCAACTGCTCCCCGACGGCACCAAGAAGATCTGGCGCGAGAAGGCGGGCACCAACGGCCTGCTGTTCGACCGCGACGGCAACCTCGTCTGCTGCGAGCCGGTGTCGCGATCCGTGAGCCGTATCGACCGCGAAGGGAAACGAACCGTGCTGACGGACAACTTCGGCGGCAAGAAGTACAACCAGCCGAACGACCTCACCATCGACTCGAAGAACCGCATTTACTTCTCCGATCCGCGATACGGCGGCCGTGAAGATATGCAGCAGAAGGACGCCGACGGGAAGACCATTGAGGGCGTCTACCGCATCGACACCGACGGCAAGGTGCATCGCGTCATCGGCCGTGAGGTGGAACGGGCCAACGGCGTGCTGGTGTCGGCCGACGACAAGTATCTGTTCGTCGCGGACAACAACAACGACACCGGCGGCGCTCGCAAGCTCTGGAGGTTCGATCTGAAAGCCGACGGCACCGTCGATGCGAAGAGTCAGAAGATGCTGTACGACTGGGGCAAGGGTCGCGGGCCTGACGGGCTGAAGCAAGACAGCAAGGGTCGGCTCTACGTCGCTGGCGGGTTGAACAAGCCGAACCCGCCAGCCGAGCCGGCGACCGACGTGAAGGGCGGTATCTACGTGATCGACCCGGAATCTGGCAAGTTGCTGGCGTTCGTGGGTGTGCCGACCGATGAAGTGACGAACTGTGCGTTTGGCGGCGATGATCTGAAGACGCTGTACATTACCGGGGGCGGCACACTGTACAGCATTCGCACCACAACGCCGGGCCGCGTGATCTGGCCGGCCAAGAAGTAGGGTAGTCAGCGGGAAAAAGCATACCCGCCGCGAAGTGGCCGTTTCTTAACCTCCCCCCTTGTGGGGGAGGTCGCTCCGAGTCTTCGAGGAGCGGGTGGGGGGGCAAGCCTGAACATCTCGAAATGCTTTTACCCCCCACCCGGCTCGCAAAGCCTCGCCACCCTCCCCCACAAGGGGGGAGGGCAAAACAACGCAGACTTGGTAGCTCATTTCTCGCACATTGCTTAGTACTACTCCGTTACTTTCTGTGAGGGTCTATCTGGTGAGCGGCAGTGGGCACAATCGGGCTTAGCCAAGGGTGCCAGTAGGTGCTGCAACGCTCGCCGAATTCCCGGTAACGTCAACGTTGGCTCGGTGCCCCCTTTTTTCGCCCCTTTGGGCGAGCCGCCTTCTTCTGCTCTCGTTCGACCGTCAACCGCTCACGCTCCAACAACATGAAACCGTAGGCCAATAGCGTCATCGCCGCGTGGTGATGGAAGCCACGCCACGAGCGACCCTCGAAATGATCCAAGCCCAACTCTTCCTTGAGTTGCTGGTACCCTTGCTCCACCGGCCAGCGACTCTTCCACAATCGCACTGCCGACATGCGATTCGTGCCGGCCGGCAGGTTCGAGAACGCGAACTTCAGCGGACCCTCATCACCCTGCTTCTCGATCAACAGCCACAACGGCTTGGCATCGGCGCACTCGCCCGCCGCCCAGCCGTGGCCCGGCCAGACCCGCAGCCACGCGAAGCGGCCCGACAGCGTCCCCTTGGTTCCCTCCCGCCAACCCACCCGGTGCAACTGCACCCGCCCGGCCACCTCGCTCAGCGCCACCGGTCGAGGGCTGCTCGCGGCCAGTCGCGCACGCCTTCGCGGACGCCCCCGACTCGCCTTGCCGGTATCGGGCCGATCCCACTTGGGTTCTTGGGTGAAGACGACGACGTCCGACGTCACCCCGACCATGTACTTCAACCCTCGTTGCTCCAGCCCGTCCCGAAACACGCTGGAGGCACCATAGCCGGCATCGGCCACCACCGAGCCGCCGGGTAAACCTTCGCTCCGGACCCGGTCGAGCAACTCCAGGGCGATCTCGTGCTTGGTTCGAGCGTGACGTTGATCCTCGGGAACGCCGGCTTCGTCCAGGCGCTTGGCGTCAGCGAGCCAGGAGTCGGGCAGGTAGAGTTGCAGGTCGAGGGGGTAGTGGCCCTTGGGGCTGACGTAGTGGGCAGAGACGGCGACCTGGCAGTTGGCTTTCTTGCCCAGTGCTCCGCAGTACTGCCGCTGGACGCCGACGGAGTGCGTCCCTTGTTTGGGGAACGAGACATCGTCGAAGAGGAAAATGCCAGTGGGGTCAGCAAACGTCTGAGCGAGATGTGCCCGATAGCGACGTAAGATGGGCTTCTGATCCCAGGGACTTTGGTTGACGAACTGTTGGAGAGCCTGCTCGGGATCCTTGCTGGTCAACTCTTTGGGAAGTGTGACTCGATGGGAAAGTGGCTCGATGGATTTGCGTTCGCCGTCGAGCAAGAGTCCTTGGAGATAAACCCCGGCCCAGAGTGCAGGCTTGGCTTGCGGAAAGTCGTCCGCGAACAATGCGGCGTAGTCGCGAAGGCGATCAAGAACAGACGGATCGAGAGTTGGTGTGTATGTCTTCATGCAAAGTTAGAGGGAGGAATCGCTTAAGACGATTCTTCCCTCTAACGGAGTAGTACTATCACCTGTGGCGGAAGCAGATCGCCTTCGACGGCAAGAAATTCCTGGCATCGTGAATGAGCGACAACGCACTGTCGCTGGTTGAGTGACAACGCACTGTCACTGTGAAGCGTGTCGAAGACAAA
>Ga0335397_10009805_pt1 | contig 11926 bp, 3 predicted proteins | sample MAT04_FD_205740 | JGI IMG/M metagenome (GOLD analysis project Ga0335397, IMG submission 205740) | Freshwater microbial communities from Lake Fryxell liftoff mats and glacier meltwater in Antarctica - MAT-04 (spades assembly) (version 2) ...
CTGTATCAGGTTTATTTTAGATAAACAACGATAGCAATAGCTAACTGTAACATACTGTTTGGTATCATTTGCCAGTTTGATAGCTTTATTAAAATTGAGGGTAGCATTTACATAATCAGCTTTGTTTTGATAAATGGTTGCATAAAGCGAATAATTCTTAGAAAGTTCAGCATCATTTTTTAATTTTTTATTAATGTTAAATGATTTTTCATTTATAGCAAATGCTTCTTCAGGTAAAGACCTGGCTATTTTAATACTGGCCATCGTGCTATACGCATTGGCAAGTAACTGATCTGATTTTGAGTTCACTGCCAGCATTATTAATTTCTCAGCAAATACCAATGCAGAATCAGGATATATTTTCAAAAGATCTTCTGTCTTATTTCTTAATTCTTCAAATTTGGTTGTTGTGATGGCTGTTTGCGCATAACTGATATTAAAAAGCGCAGTTAAAAAAATAAACAATATTGAATAGGTATTTTTTAAAGGATGCATCGTGCTGTTTTTAATTCAAGGTGTTGTAAAGGTTTCTTATTTTTCGTTAGCATCAAAGGATTCTCCCAAAAATCACTCCTTTACGTGATTCAATTAGCTATTTAAATTTTTCATATTTGTACAGTTAAATATTTTTCTTTTTTAAACGCAAAAATAAATTTTCATGAAAAAGTTGCACTTGCTACAATGCTTTGATGTTACCGAAGCGGTAAAAGATGGTATTGAAGATTTTAACAGACTTTCAGGCAATCCATGTAGCATAAAAAAAGAAGTGGCTAAGCCGGTTGTTCAAAAATTTAATAAACCTTCTAAAATATTATTGGTAGCTGTACTGGCAACTTTTGTAAAATTATTTAAGTAGGGTTAATGTCTATAAATTGAAATACAGGATACTCCAATTTTATTAAACCACCCATGCTGTTTAAATCATTCAAATGAAATTACTGTCAATCCTGAGTGCAACGGCCTTGTTTTTAGGCACCGGATTAACTGCCCAAAACGTAGGCATCGGCACTACCACACCCAATGCCAATGCAGCATTGGAAATAAAAAGCAATAATAAAGGTGTACTAATGCCACGACTTAGTACAACCGCCAGAAACAGTATGACCAATGTTGCCAAGGGTATGTTGGTGTATGATACTGCCAACGCCGGTTTTTACTTTCATGATGGCGGTAAATGGCTACCGATAAACCAACAAAATAGTGATAGTTTACTTCGGTACACTTATCCGGGCTTTGCTCCTGTCAACTCTACTATGCCTGTAAATGGAGTTATAGGGATAGATGGCCTTTATGGAACACTATATGACAATGGCGGTGCAGCAGGCAATTATGCCAGTAATAGTAATGGTGGCTATACAGTTTATAAAAATGACGATAGTACAGCACTAATAAAGGTAGATGTAGTAGAAATGAATATAGAAAGTCCTTATGATAGCCTTGAAATATATTCTGCTGACGACTATGAACACAAGCAATTATTTAACGGTAACCGAATGGGTACTTTTTACTTTAATGGTGGAGATGCTTTGGAGTTCAGATTTCGTTCAAATGGGGTGAATAACTTTTCGGGTTTTAAAATAAACTGGACAAAACTTACTCCCAACTCACTTAAAGCAGAAGCTCCTCCACTTACCGGCTGGTATTTTAATTCAGGAAAAATAGCAGCAAGGGGTGGAGTAAATGTAAATAATAATTGGGCAACCGATAGTTTGGGTATGTACTCTTTTGCTTATGGACAAAATGCTTTAGCAAAAGGTGACCATTCATCTGCCTTGGGAAGTAATTCAGCAGCTTCAGGAAAATTTTCATTGGCAATGGGAGAAGGAAGTATTGCAAGTGGCGATAGATCTATCGCAGTGGGAGGATTTAACAAAGCAAATGGAAATGGATCTACAGCTTTGGGATTGCAAAATCAAACAAATAGCCAATATGGTACCACTTTAGGCATTTTTAATACTACGAATAATTCTTACAGTACAGCAGTTGGATATAATAATATAGTTAGTGGCTATAGTGCTACAGCAATTGGGTTTGGAAATAAAGTAGATGGAGATTACTCGGCTGTTATTGGAACTAAATTAGTTGTAAAGGAAAACCGCTCTTATGCAATTGGTGCCTATAACGACACAACCACCTTTAATAAACATTTTGAAATTGGCAATGGTAGTTCAGTTGTAAGAAAAAATGCACTCACCATTCTCAATGATGGCAATACAGGTATTGGTACCACTACACCAATTACCAAATTAGATGTAGATGGAGGCATTAGAACAAAATACAGCGGCACCATTATTAAATCAGTAACAGGTACTGGCAGTGCAGCGTTAATAAATCTAACGATACCTGCTTTACCTCCTGACTGGGATTTTATAAATACGCTTGTACTCGTTTCCGTAGCCGATGGTGTTTCAGGAATTATATATTCTACTAAATTAACTTCTACCACCAATATTCAATTGTTGTTTGACGCTAACGCTATCGGGCCAACAAGGTTTAACTACATCGTTTTTAAATTATAATCAGTAAGTAATCATTCATTATGAAAAAAGTAATTTTTCTACTAGCCTTTTTTTGTATGCTAAATAATATATATAGCCAAAGTGTCGGCATTGGTACTACAACACCCAACGCCAGTGCAGCGCTGGAAATTAAAAGCAATACAAAGGGACTGCTTATACCCGTAATGAACACTGCTGCCAGAAACGCCATTGCTGCACCTGCAAATGGATTATTGGTATACGACAGCACCGCAAAAGCATTTTATTATTTTAAAAATAATGGATGGAAATCAATGGCATCGATTAATGCATTAACAGATGATGATGGAAATACGACCGTTGAAGTAGAAAGAAATACGAACGATGATATAGTACGAATAAAAACTGGCGGAAGCGACCATACCTGGTTTATGAAAAATAGTACCAATGCTTATAATTTAATACATTATCCCATAGACTTAACCGATAACTTTTTGATAGGTACCAATGCAGGTTGGAAATTAAAAGCTGGTATAAGTGGCAATGTATTTATGGGTGCACGTGCAGGCTATAGCGATAGCACAGGCACCAACAATACGCTCATTGGAAACGATGCAGGATCTGGTATTTTTACTGGCAGTAAAAATATCGCTATTGGTAATAATGCAGGTCTTAGTTTAAAGGATGGAAGTGCGAATATAAATATTGGCTTAAATGCTGGCAGGGTAAGTACAAATACTACCAATAGTGTACACATCGGTTTTTTAAGTGGGTACTACGATTCGCTTACTACAAATAATATAGGTATTGGCAATAGTTCTTTATACAATAATCAAGGCAATAATAATATTGGTATTGGGCACGGTAGTTTGGCAAATACCACAAGCGATGGCAATTTAGCTATTGGTGTAGCGGCACTTGCCAACAGCACCACTGGTTTTGAACAGATAGCCATTGGCGATAGTGCTATGTTTAATAGTTACAATAGCAATCCTTTTTTAGCGACCTACCGAAATATTGGCATCGGTAATAAATCACTATTTTCTAATACGGGCACTCAAAATATTGCAATTGGTTCAAAAAGTTTATTTAAAAATACAAATGGCAATAACAACAGCGCTATTGGGTTTGATGCAATGGAAAACAATACTATGGGGTCATTTAATAATGCATTTGGTGTGGGGGCATTAAGATATAATATTTCGGGAAATAGCAATACTGCATTTGGATATAGTGCTGCAGCATTTAATAGAACGGGAATCAATAATGTAGCTATGGGTACCGAAGCACTATACGGAAATGATAATGGTTCTGATAATATAGCTATAGGTAAGCAAGCTATGTTTAATGGTGCATCAGCGTATTATAACGTTGCTATTGGTACTAATGCTTTATATGCAAACACATCCGGGTATGCAAATGTTGCTATTGGAACAGCGGCACTTCGCACTAACAATATTGGTTCAAATTTAGTTGCCATTGGCGATAGCGCTATGTATCAAAATTTTGGCGGTTTACTAAATACGGCAGTGGGTTCAAAGAGTATGTTTAGCAATTTAACAGGGTCTGGTAATACGGCCCTGGGATTTTATTCATTGTATGAAAACAAGGGCGGTTTTGAAAATACAGCTAATGGATATGGTACTTTAGTTAATAATAACGATGGCGATTACAACACAGCTAGTGGAAGCCTGGCACTACGGTTTAATGTAATTGGGTCCAACAATACTGCCAATGGAAGCCAGGCGCTATACAATAATAATGGCGGTCAAAATACGGCAACAGGTGCCCACGCATTATTTTCAAACAGCGCTGGCACTGGTAATGTTGCACAAGGGTTTGAAACACTATTTACCAATACTACTGGCACACAAAATATTGGTGTTGGCTACCAGGCTGGTAGTAATGGCGGTAGTACTGAATTTAACTTTAATAGTTTTTGCATTTTCATAGGGGCAAATGCCAATGCGTTTTCAAATGCCGGAGGCTATAACGGGTTGCTTAATTCTATTGCCATTGGTAAGCTGGCATCGGTAACTGCCAACAACCAGGTGAGAATTGGCGATAACTTAATTACCTCTATTGGAGGCTACGCCGGCTGGACAAATTTTAGTGATGGACGCTACAAGAAAAATGTTGTAGCCAACGTACCCGGGCTTGATTTTATAACACAACTACAACCGGTGACTTATCAGTTGGATATAAATGGCCTTAATAAACGTTTTAACATTAAACCAGATAGCACCGCAGCTTTAGAAAGCAGCCGTCAGCTATTTATTGCTAAAAAATCGCAGCAACTGCAAACAGGTTTCATTGCTCAGGATGTAGAGGCGGTAGCCAATAAAATGGGCTTCGAATTCAGTGGGGTAGATAAGCCCGAAAATCCACAAGATATGTATGGGCTAAGGTATGCAGCGTTTGTAGTACCGCTGGTAAAAGCTGTGCAGGAACTGGATGCCAATAACAAAAATCTTCAATTACAAATTGATTTGCTAAAAGAACAAAACCAACTTTTAGAGAAAAAAATAAACGCTTTCTTAACTACAAAGGTCTTATGATACGGTGTCCGGGTTTAGCGCCCTGTACAATTAAAATTTATCGACGAATTTATTCACTTGTTTATAATAAGATGACAGCCTCACTGGTAATACAAGTGCTTAAAGATCTGCGCAAGTAAATTCAAATCCATTCACCTAAGGCCGTCGTTCATAACTGTTTTCGAAGTTGAACCTTATACCATTATTTACCTGCTGAAAACCCGATGTGTAAATAATCGGTAATAAAAATGTTGCGGCACTATGATGCAATAGAGTTGATTTCATAAAAGTCCTCAATGGAAAAGGCAATTTTAAAACCTCCTTTGCCCAAAACAATCCTGTAGAATGAGAAATGAAATTTGGTATCTTTCAAATCTTTCTGCTTTTCTTATTAAAAAATTCTGTTTAAAAGTTGATTTCAAACAAATAATGTTATATTAGATTTTTTGAATATTAGCAGCATCTGCACAACCCAAAACCAACAGCACTCTATGAGGAAGTTTTACCTATTAGTTATAGCCATTTTATGTGCTTCGGGCTTATTTTCTCAAACAATCACCTATCCGGGGGGAGCACCTGCTTTTTGCCCGGGAGGCTCGTTACTTTTAACTGCATCAAACCCAGGCCCCATAACTGTTTCATGGGAATACTCATTAACAGGTAGCGCACCCTGGACTTTCTTAACAACAGCAACAACACATTCAGCTATTTCCGCAGGATATTATAGGATATTTAATACCACGCCAACCACCGTTTATTACGATACGTTGCAGCTTACATTGCACAGCGTTCCTTCGGCTTCTTTTGTAGCAACACCGGCTAATCAATGCGGCACTGTGCCGGTTTATTTTACCAACACTTCAACTGGCGGAGCTACTTATCTGTGGAATTTTGGCGATCCAAATTCAGGTGCAAATAATACATCTACCCTGCTTAATCCCAATCATCGTTTTGTAGGCACACCCGGGAATGTTACCCAAACTTTTACAGTCACACTTACTGTTACTTCCGCCTTTAACTGTACTGCAACAACTACCCGAACTATTACAACAACACAATTGCCTGATGCCACACTCGGCGGGCCGGGTTACGGAATTTACAACAGCAAAAAATATTTTAAAATTTGTACCAACGCCCCATCAGGCCAATTTGATTTTTTTAACAGCACCAGCACGACAGCTACCAATACCAATTATCAGATAATTTGGGGAGATGGAAGTCCCGATTTTAACGCAGTTATATTTCCTCCTCCACCCTTTATTATTTCTCATACATACCCCGTGGGTACAACAGATCTAAAATTTATTGTTACCGGGCAAAATGGGTGTAAAGACACAACCATCTATTCTATTTTTTTAGGAAGCAATCCCAGCCTGGGTTTAGAGAATCCCGGAAACACATCCATATGTACCGGCAGTACGCTTACATTTCCTATTACTGGTACTGCATCTCACCCTCCGGGCACAGTTTATACAGTAACCTTTAACGACGGTAGTGCTGTAGTGAATTTGCCTTTCCCGGCACCAGCCAGTGTTAGTCATACTTTTAACACTACATCTTGCGGCACTAGTAGTTCCATCTATAGCAATTCTTTTTCTGCTACCATCCAGGCATCCAATGCATGCGCTTCAAGTTCTGCCATTGTAGTACCCATTTATGTCTCACAGAAATCTATTCCAACTTTTGGTATTTCAGCCAATGATACTGTTTGCGTAAGCAATAATGTAACATTTACTAATAATACCGGGGCCAATAATGAAATTACTGGTGGAAGCTGTATACCTGGCAAATTCGTTTGGCAAATAACACCTTCTACAGGTTGGACAGTCGTTTCAGGAACATTGGGGAATAATTTCAATTCCAGCAACACCAATTTTTGGATAACAGGTACAACACCCTTAGTCATTAATTTTAATACGCCTGGTAATTATTCCATAAAACTATTAACGGGTAATACAACCTGTCTTACTGATTCAGTTACAAGAACTATTTGCGTTAATCCAGCTCCTGTTGCTGCCTTTAACATAGGCAACACAACTGGTTGTAGTCCACTAACAGTATTAACTACTAACAATTCTAATGCAGCTTTTTGTGGTCCCAATATTTATAATTGGTCTGTTACATATTCTTCCGCAACAGGATGTTTGCCAAACACATCTTCGTTTATTTATCTTAATGGTACCAACGCCAACTCTGCTAATCCTGAGTTTCAATTTATAAATCCAGGCACTTATGTTATTAGTCTGATAACTATTTCTCCGGGCGCAACCTGCTCTTCTGCGGTGGTAACTAGAACAGTTGTTGTGAAGGACAAACCCAATGTTACACTTGCTAACTTGCCAGCGATATGCCAGGGCCAAACTGTAAACCCAACGGCTACGGTCAGTTGTTTTCTTACTGCTGCTACAACCTATGCGTGGACTTTTGCCAACGGCACGCCAGCCACGTCTAACCTGCCTGTTCCCGGTCCAATAACATTTTCAACACCTGGCAATCATGATATCACGCTCTCTGTTACCAACGAATGTGGCACCAGCACAGTAACAAGGCCACTTGTAGTAAATCCAGTTCCTGATTTGACGGTTCCTGCCGCAGCGTCATTTTGTGTGGGCGAAACTGCCGGCCCTTTTGTTTTTACAAGTACAACAACAGGCGCAACATTTACCTGGACCAACAGTAACACAGCTATTGGATTGGGAGCATCAGGTAATGGAAATATTCCTGCATTTGTTACCACTAATATTACCACATTACCAATTAGCGGAACTGTAACAGTAACGGCATCCAACGGCTTGTGCACGAGCCAGCAAAGTTTTGCTATTACGGTAAATCCAAGGCCATTGGCACCTGCAGCAGTTTCTCCTGTTGCATATTGCCAAAATGCCACTGCAGTTGCTTTAACTGCAACGGCCACCGCAGGAAATACTTTGCTATGGTACACTGTGTCCACGGGAGGAACAGGCAGTGCCACTGCACCTATACCATCTACGGCTACATTGGGTACCACTATTTATTATGTAAGCCAGGTAGCTACGGCTACCAATTGTGAAGGGCCGAGAACTCCTATCAGTATTGTGGTGAAGCCCGTTCCTGTAATTGCTGCAATAAGCAGCATCAATCCTGCTACCTGTGGTTCGGCTTCTGGAAGCATTACTTTAACCGTTTTAATTCCGTTGCAGCCATACATAGTTCACTATTTAAAAAATGGGGTACCCTTTACCGTTAGTTTAACTGCCAATGCATCGGGAACGATTGTTATCAGTAATTTAACTGCAGGTTTGTACAGCGATTTTTATGTTGACTTAAACGGCTGTAATTCTAATTTAATGGGCCCGGTTACCTTATCAGATCCATCTCAGCCAGCTACACCCACTGCTACCAGTAATGGTCCTTTATGCAGCGGGGGCACTCTTAATTTCAATGCATCTTCTGCTACAGCCGGCGCTGCTTTTTCCTGGACGGGTCCAAATGGATTTGCCAGTTTGATAGCCAACCCATCCATATCTAACGTGACCCTGGCAGCCAACGGGAATTATTTTGTAACGGCTACTTTAAATGGCTGTGTGTCTGTAGCCGGCTCGGTTGCAGTAGTTATTAATCCTACGCCTATATTGCCCACAGCCAGCAACAACGGACCTTTGTGCCAGGGCAATTCTTTAAATCTTTTAGCAAATACCAGCACTGCAGGTGTAATTACATATGCCTGGACAGGGCCGGGATCTTATACCAGTACCCAGCAAAATCCGGTAATACCTAATGCAGGCCTGGCAGAATCTGGAACCTACACGGTGATAGCAACAGCAACCACCAATGGCCAGGCATGCACGTCGGCTGCAGCATCAACCATTGTGCTTATAAAACCAGTGCCTCAAATTATTGACAGCAGTTTTACCAACCCTACCAATTGTGCATCTGCAACTGGTACTATTATTCTGCGAGGGCTTACAGCTAATATTTTATACACAGTAAACTATACCAAAAACGGCATCCCACAAACTCCTGTAAATATTACTGCGGGTACTACCAGCGAATTAGTAATCACAGGGCTTACACAAGGAACCTATTCAAATATTTTTGTTGTGTTGGCTGGATGTAGTTCCAACATTGCAGGCCCGTTTACTCTTATTGATCCCTTTCCGCCATTAACTCCTGTTGTTACAGGCAGCAACCCTGTTTGCAGTGGCAATACGATTTTGCTTACGGCCAATACGGGTTCTGCAGGGGCCGCCAGCTACTTATGGTCGGGGCCAGCGGGTTTTACCAGCACCAATCCAAACCCAACCATACCTAATGCAACTGTAGCCAACAGTGGAAACTACCAGGTAACGGTTACCATTAATAGCTGTACATCTGCACCCGCTGCGGTAAACGTATTGGTCAATCAAACGCCCGCAGTTCCATCGGTAATCAGCAATAGTCCTGTGTGTACAGGAAATACATTAACCTTCACATCGGCAACAAGCACTGCAGGTGCGATGACCTATGCATGGAACGGCCCTAATGGTTTTACAAGTACGTTACAAAACCCAACCATTACCGGAGTTACATTGGCCAATGCAGGAACTTATAATGTTGTATATACTTCTGTTGCCGGAAACTGTCCATCTGCACAAGGCAGCACCACCGTGGTTATTAATCCAACGCCTGCAATTGTAAGCGGCATACCTACCAACCCGTCTGCTTGCGGATCTGCTACCGGAAACATACAGCTAACCGGGCTTACTGCTGGCATAACTTATACCGTCAATTTTACTTTTAATAGTGCCACTCAAACGATAACTGCCCTTGCAAATGCAACAGGTGTGCTTACCATACTAAATTTATCTGCGGGCTTGTATGATAATATTGTGGTAGTATTAGCAGGTTGTACTTCTAATATTATTGGGCCCATTAGTTTAGTAGATCCCAATCCTCCGGCTGCACCTGTTGCAAGCAGCAATAGTGCTATCTGTGCCGGACAAACGCTTTTTCTTTTTGCAACAGCTACTTCACCGGGCGCAGCTACTTATAACTGGACGGGGCCAAACGGATTTAACAGCACTACTCAAAACCCAGTTTTAAATAATGCCGGATCTTCTAATGCGGGTTATTATTATGTAACCAATACAATAGCCAACTGTGTTTCTCTTGCCGATTCTGTATTGGTTGTAATCAATCCGATTGGCATTTTACCCGTGGTAATTTCGCCGGTAAATTATTGTATTGGCACAGCAGCGGTAGCGCTTACTGCAACAGCAAATGCAGGCAATACCCTTAACTGGTACAGTGTTGCTACAGGAGGAACGCCATTGCCGTCTGCACCCGTACCTTCTACAACCCTTGCTGGTACTACTTCTTATTACGTTAGCCAAACAACCAGTTTTGGTTGCGAAGGGCCAAGGTCACAAATAGATGTAACCATCAACCCGGATGCGAGGGCTTTGTTTATTCCAACAGACACAATGAAATGTGCGCCATTTGTTATTACAACTGCAATTGTTGGCCTGCAACAATTTCCGGCCAATAACGCCACTTACGAATGGTATGCAAACGGATTGTTCATAGGATCAGGAACAAATTTTCCGGGATATACAATTCTAAACATTGACGATTCCGTAACTATTAAATTAAAAACTATTTCTCCCTTTGGTTGCAAGGCAGATAGTATGAGTCGTAAGTTTTATACTTTCAAAGTGCCGGCTCCTTCCTTTACCTTAAGCGATACTGTTGGATGCGGCCCGCTTAGCGTAACTTTTTTTAATACCACACCACAAATTAACCTATATAATTATAGCTGGGATTTTGGCAATGGGCAAACATCAACATTGCAACAACCGGGAACCATTCTTTTTCCCATCAATCCCACCTATAACGATACCGTGTACACGATAAAACTGAAAGTAACTTCTATATGCGATACCGTAACTTTTGAAAGACAGGTACGGGTGAAAGCTCCGCCCAGGGCTTTGTTCACACCTTCCCGCACAACGGGTTGCTCTCCTATGAAAGTGTTGTTTACCAATACTTCGCTTGCATTGAACAATACTTATTACTGGGATTTTGGCGATGGCAGCAACCTTGTAACAACAAGCAGGGACACGTTTACGCACACATTCACTACGGGTGTAGTAGATACTTTTACCGTGCAACTCATTGCTGTAAATGATTGCGGTGCAGATACCATCCGTTATTTAATAGTGGCAGCACCCAATAACATACAATTAAATTATTCTGTGAATGGTCCGGATAATTTTGGCTGTGCACCGCATACGGTAGCATTCATCAACAACTCCAGTGGTGCCAGTAGTTTTGAATGGAACTTTGGAGATGGCAATAGCTTATCTACCACAGCCAACATTGATACAGTATATCATACTTACGTGAATGCCGGTACTTACCCGGTTTCATTGATGGCAATAAATACCTGTACAGATACAACGGCATTTAAGTTCATAACTGTTTATCCCAAACCAACCGCTGCTTTCGTAAGCAATGCCTACACAGTTTGTATAGGGCAGGCCATACAACTTACCAACCAGTCTGCCAATGCTACAACCTATGCCTGGAATTTTGGAGACGGAAATACTTCTGTACTCGTCAATCCATCTCATACTTACAATACATCGGGTCTTTATATAATCCGGCTGATAAGTTTTAGAAACAATCCTTCAGGCGATATATGCATAGATACAGCATTTCAGCAGGTGCAGGTAAGAGATACTTTGCCGGGATTATTTTCCATGTCGGATTCAGTGAGTAATTGTGCGCCGCTTACAGTGATATTTGTAAACCGCAACAGGCCTTCTGTTACTGCCAACTGGAATTTTGGCGATGGCAGCACAGCCACCGGAGATAGTGTAGTGCATACTTTTTCTTTGCCGGGTACCTTTTATGTAAACCTCCTGGTAACGGTGCCGGGTGGTTGTACTTACC
>Ga0335397_10009808_pt1 | contig 11924 bp, 9 predicted proteins | sample MAT04_FD_205740 | JGI IMG/M metagenome (GOLD analysis project Ga0335397, IMG submission 205740) | Freshwater microbial communities from Lake Fryxell liftoff mats and glacier meltwater in Antarctica - MAT-04 (spades assembly) (version 2) ...
CTGAGTAGTGGGTGCATCTGGATCTGAGGCCTTTCGCATCTGCTCGTTGCTACCGTGAGCGATGCGGTCTCTTTTGGCTTTGATATTGGCATACAGGCCAGGCTTTGCAGTAGTCATTTTGGTTCCTGTTTGTCGATTCGCGAATTTTTCGTCAGCGCTGTTGCTGAATGGCCGGCACAGCGATTTTTATTATTCGCGCCACAAACGTCGATGTCTGTGCGCTGACCCCCCGAAATGCATCGACGCGAAGGTTTGCGACGGTGCCGGAAGCGGAAGTGCAAGCCCTCTCGCGGGTACGGTTCCGGTCAATGAGCGGCCGAACTATCCGTGGCGCGTTTGCGCTCTGACACCGTTGCGCTCGGCTTTCGACGTTCCTGCGGGCGCTCGGCAGCAAGCGTGAACCGCGCGAGATCCGAGCTCTCGCGCGCAGCCGGGCGCGCTGGCGTGAACGCGTAACGGCTCGCCCGTTTCCGGACGAAGCATCCCTGACACGTTTGCGCTGTTTACGCTCCTTTGCCCTCCTGCGCTCCTTTGCGCTCCTTTGCGCTTTGTTCCGTTGGATTTGCGCCCCGTAGCGCATTGATTGCTTTCGACACCACGCTGTCGAGGCACGATGTGATGCGAACCACCCCGAAACACGCCCGTTAATTTCACACGTTCCTAACACGCGCGCTCGGCATCGCCTGGCTGGTTCCCAGCGTCAGCAGTGCGGCTACATTCTGCGTCGACACCAATCAGGAGATTCAGCAGGCGCTGACGACGGCTGCAGCCAATGGCGAGTCCGATGTCGTCAGGATCCAATCTGGCAACTACACCGGTATGGGCGGGAGCGCCGCGTTCTCCTATCTCAGCAGGTCGATTCCACCATCACCATCGGGGGCGGCTGGAGTGCGAACTGCTTGACCCAAAGCTTGGTTCCTTCGGCTACCGTCCTCCCGAGATTGCAGACGCGGCAGGTGCTGACCATTTCCGGCAATACCGCAAGCGGCGACCAGCGGCTGCAGAATTTGACGATTCGCGGTGGTTTTAGTGCCCTAGCCGGCGCTGGCCTCCGGATCGGCGGGAATGCCGGGTTTGACGGCGCCGTGTCGGTCACGTGCGTGGTATTCGAACGCAATACCGGCAGTAACGTTGGCGCCGGCATGCTGCTCAGTACGGCCGGATTGGTCACTGTTTCAAACAACATGTTCTTGGCCAATGAATGCAGCAGCGATCATTGCGCGTTTTCTGCAACCGTGAACGCGGCATCGAACGTCAGCCTCCGCGCATTCTTTGGCAACAACACGATTGTTAGCAACGGCTGCGCCCCTGGCCTTTGCTCTGTCAGCAATGGCGGTGCGCGTATCGCCGGCTCGGCGCGCTCGTTGTTCTACAACAATCTTTTTGCGGAGAATAACGGCACTGACATACAAGTGGGCGAGGTAACCGAGCTACGCAACAACAACTACGTGTCCGTCCAGGGCACGCCGGCCTTGCTGAACGATAATTTGAGTTTCGCCAACCCGCAATTTGTCAACTTACTCGACGACGACCTGCGCCTGCTCAGCAGTTCACCGATGCGCAACGCCGGCAGCAATGCCTTTGCGCTGCGCAACTTCGATTTGTCAGGCCTGAGCCGCATCAACTGGTTCATCGTCGACATCGGTGCCTACGCGAACCAGGACCAACTTTTCACCGACGGATTCGAGTTCCTGCAATGAAACACGTCAGGCCACTGCTGGTATTCGGCGTGAGCCTTGCCCTGCTGAGCTTCGGCACACCTGTTCGCGCGGCTGATAGTCACTTTTGCGTCGACAGGGTCGCCGAGCTCGAAGACGCTACCGCCATCGGTCATGATTCTTGACCAGGGTGCACTGGCGTCTGCGTAACTTGGCTTCCATGGAGCGTATCAGGCGATACGCAAGCGCTGCGTACTCAGTCCCACCGTCAAGGTGCTCGCCGCCATTGCGGCTGCCGCCACCGCGGGGCTGATCAGACCCAGCATGGCCACCGGAATCAGCAGCAGGTTCCACAGCACCGCCCACACCAGGCTTTGGCGCAGCACGCGGTGGGTGCGGCGCGCGAGATCCAGCAACGCGGGGAGCGCGTCCAGCCCATCGCGCATCAGCACCACCGCTGCGGCGAGTTTTGCGCTCTCGGTGGCGTCGCGGGTTGCGATGCCCAGATCGGCCTGCGCCAGCGCCATGCCGTCGTTGATGCCGTCGCCGATGAAGGCCACGCGCCCTCCCGCGGCCTGCAAGGCATCGACCACTTCGCGCTTGCGCTCGGGCGAGCATTCGGGCTGCACCCGCTGCGGCGGCAGGCCGAGCGCCAAGGCCATGCGGCGGCAGGCTTGCGCGCTATCGCCGCTGAGCACCATCGGCGTCCAGCCACTGCGCTGCAATTGTGCGAGCAGTGCTCCCGACTCCGCACGCGGCGTGTCGTCGAACAGCAGCGAGCCGGCGATCTGTTCGGCAGCGCCGGGAGCGGTGATCGCCAACCACACGCTGGTGCCCTCGTCGTCGCTCGCCTCCGGCAATGGATTGGCGTTGATCCAGCGCGCGCTGCCCAGTCGCAATCGCGTGCCGGCCAACAGCCCGCAAGCAGGTGCCGTCAATTCGAACACGATGCCTGCGCCAGGAATCGCCTGCGCGTGGCCGGGCAGCGCGACCTGCGGCCCGCTGGCGGCCAGCGCGCGCGCAATGGGGTGGCTCTGGCCCGCGTCGATGCCGCGCGCAATCGCCAGCAGGTCGATATCGGGCATCGCGCTGCGCACTGCGCGCAGTTGCATGCGCCCGCAGCTGAGCGTGCCGGTCTTGTCGAACAGCAGATGGTCGATACGGGCCGCGCGCTCGAACGCGGAAGGATCGCGGATCAACAATCCGTGCCGACTGGCAGCGCTGATGGCGGTGGAGATGCTCAGCGGAATCACCAGGGTCAGCGCGCACGGACATGCGATCAGTATGGTTGCCAGCGCGCGCTCCCACGCTTGCGCGGGGCTGGCACCGGTGGCCAGCGCCAGCACTGGTGCGATCACGCCGGCCACCAGCGCGATGATCGTGATCGCCTGCGCCATGCGTTCGGAGGTGCGCTGCAGGGCGGGCTTGGCGAACAGCGCCTGCTGGATCAGGCGCGCCCAGCTGTCGAGCCGGCGTTCGCCGACGGCGGCGACGACTTCGAGCTCCAGCACGCCGGCACCGTTGATCGCACCGGCCGGCACCAGGTCGCCGACCGTGACTGCGACGGGTTGTGATTCGCCGGAGACGAGTGCCAGGTCCAGCGTCGAGTGACCGCGCACGATCCGCGCATCGACCGCTGCCACGCCGCCGCTGCTCACCCGGATCACATCGCCGCGCTGCAGGGTCGCGGCCGGCACCAGATGGAACAGTCCGCCCTCGTCGCGTCGCTGCGCCTGCTCGGGTGCGAGCGCCAGCAGTTCGCGCACGCGGTCGGTGGCGTGCCGGCGCAGCACGCGCTCGCCCAGACGCGACGCGAGCTGGAAGATCACCAGCATCACCGCGGTGTCGAAGTACACCTGCGCGAGATCCTGCGCGAGATTGCCCAGCGACAGCACGCTCGCCGAGGTCACCGCCACCGCGATCATGGTGTCCAGTCCGGGCGTGCGTGCGCGCAGGGTGCGCCAACCGGCGATGATGAACGGCCACGCGCACCAGCTGATCACCGGCAGCGCGAACAGCGCCTGCGCCCACGAAAGGCCGAGGCGGGTCGCGGGATCCAGATCGCTGCTGAAATAGTCGGCCAGCGCGAAGCCCATGCTCCACATGCCGAACACCACCGCCACCGCAAGCCGCGTCGCCAGCGCGCGCTCGAGCGGCGCATGCCGCGGTATCGCTTCATCGAGCCCGCGCACCGCGCGCACCGCATAGCCGAGCCGACCAACACTGTCGATCAACTGCTGCGGATCGGCGCGCGCGGGGTCGTAGCGCACGCGTGCGGCCTCGGCGGCAAACGATACCTGCGCGCTGGCGACGCCCGGCTGCCGTTTGAGGGTGATCTCGACTGCGCGCGCGCAGGCCGGACAGAACATGCCTTCGACCGCGAGCAGTGCGTCGACCGCGCTTTCGTGCGCCGACTCGGTTTGCGCAACACCCGCGGCAGCGGCGATCTGCGCGCTCACGGCGTGATGCCGGTCGCCTCGACCAGCGCCGCACCACTCTCGAACGCATCCGGATCATTCGCCCATCGCGCGCGCGCGGAGGCCACCTCGGCAGGCGTGATCGCGGACGCCTGGTTGCCCAGGTTGCTACGCAGCCACGTCGCCACGGCTGCCAGCTCTTCGTCGTCGAGCACATCGCGGAAGCTGGGCATCTGGCCGTTGTAGGAATTGCCCTTGACCATGATCGGCCCATTCAATCCGCGGATCAGGATCGCCAGCGGCAGCGCTGCGTCGGCTACCACCCACTCGGAGTTGGCGACCGGCGGAAATGCACCGGTGATGCCAGCGCCGTTGGCCTGGTGGCAGGCGGCACAGCGAACGCCATAGATCTTCCCGCCATCGAGGATGCGCGGCGGATCGGCGGCGAGCGCTGCCAGATCGCGCTGATCGCCGTAGCGAGCAGCGGTTCCGCTGGGCGTGGTGAACACCGTCCAGGTGCCCCACAGCGCGGTGGCGACAAAGATCGCCACCACCATCCACGGCAGCGGGCGCACTTCCTCGTCGGGATCGGCCAGCTCGCGCTCGTGCGGACGCTGCTTGAGCCGATCGTTCATGGCGCAGGCGCAGCCGTCGCGGGCTGATCGGTTTCGGCGGCAGCCTGCACCGGCGCAATGCGATCCCGATACACCGGGTAGCTGCGGTCCAGCGCCAGCAGATACGCGGTCAGATCCAGCGCATCCTGGCCGGCCACGATGACGCCCTCTGCGGGTGCATACGGTGGCGGCACCGATACTGTCTTGTCACCGGCGGCTGCAGCCTGCTTGATCAAAAACATGTACGGATAAGCCGGCATGATGCTGCCGGGCATGTAGGCGCGCGGCTGGTACAGGTGCCCCAGATGCCAGTCCGCCGATGGCTGGCGCACGCCGATGTTGAACAGGTCCGGACCGGTGCGCATGGTGCCCAGCAGGTGCGGGCGGTCGTACACGTAGTCGGCCGGCACCGAGGCGCGACCCCAGCCTCGGCTCGCATCCGGACCGAGTGCGGCATCGCGCGGCTGCTGCGAATGGCAGTAGATGCAGCCGCTGGCGATGTACACCGCGCGCCCGCGCAGCTCCTGCTCGGAATACGGCTTCAGACCCTCCGGGGCCTGAAGCTTGTGCAGCTGCAGATACGGCAGCACGACCAGTGCTGCGGTCGCGAAAGCCAGGATCAGCATCGCGCCGGTGACCAGCTTGCGCTCACTGTGCATTGGCGAGCGCCTCCCGCTCGGCCAGCTGCACCGCACCGACGCGCTTGGGCCCCAGACGCAGTGCGACGATCGAGAAGTGCACCGCGAAGATCAGATGGCCGAGCGTCATCAGCGTACCGCCGATCGAGCGCCCATACAGATACGGGATGGTCAGCAGGACCGAGTCCATGAACGGCCGTTCGGCGTCGAGCATTGCCTTGCCCTGCAGCCAGCCGCCGATGGTCAGCGACACGAAATAGATGCCGATGCCGATCGACGACAGCCAGAAGTGCGCGGTGATCAGGCGCGGATACGGCCATTCGTACTCGGTCACGCGCGGCATCACGAAGTAGATGGCGCCGAACATGATCATGGTGAAGAACCCATACATGCCCAGATGCGCATGGGCGACGGTGTAGTGGGTAAAATGGGTCACCGCATTGATACTGCGCAGCGCCTCCATCGAGCCCTGCAGCGAAGTCAGCGTGTACAGCATCGCGCCGAGCACGACGAAGCGCAGGGTCGGCGAATGGCGCAAGGCGTCGAAGCGACCGACCACCGTCATGTGCTGGTTGATCGCCACCGTGATCACCGGCACGGCCATCATCACGCTCTGCACGATCGACAGCGTGATCAGCCACGAGGGCAGCGGCCCGCCGATCAGATGATGCCCGCCGACCTGCGAGTAGAAAAACGCGAGGGTCCAGAAACCCAGCAGCGACAGGTTGTACGAATAGATCGGCCGACCCAATACCTTGGGAATGAAGTAGTAGGCCGCTGCCAGTCCCAGCGGGGTGAACCACAGGCCCAGGACGTTGTGGCCGAACCACCAGTTCATCGCCGCCTGCTGCACCCCGAAGTGCACGCCCGGCACGTTTGCCACCAGATACAGCACGGGAAACCAGAACAAGGCAGCACCCATGTACCAGACCGATACATACAGATGATGCACCTTGCGCGCGGCCAGGGTTTTCAGCAGCGGCACCGCCATCAGGCCGCCAGCGATCACCAGCAGCAGCGGGATCGGAAACGGAAACTCCAGCCATTCCAGACCGGCGCTGTAACCGGCGAGCAGCGCTACCGCGCCGCAGAACACGCCGAAGCTCCACAACAGCACACCGGCAATCGCAAAGTACTCGCCGCGCAGCGGCGTGCGCAGCAGTCGCGGCAGCATCCAGAACGCGATGCCGACACCGGCCAGCGATGCCCAGCCATAGTTGATGACGTTCAGGTGCAGCGGTCGCAGGCGACCGAAGCCGAGCGCGGCCCACTGCGTAAGCCAGTCCGGCCAGTGCATCTTCAGCGCGCTGGTCAGGCCCGCGAAAGAGCCGAACACCAGCCAGAACATCGCCAGCGTCAGTGCCAGCCACACCACCCGCACCGACGAGCGATCGATCTCGCGGCGCTCGAGCAAAAGCTCCTCGGACATCGCTGCGTGCGGCATCGCCCCGGAAGCCGATTCGATCGATGCCTGCAGCCTGCCGGCGCCCGCACCCGCCGCGGGATCTTCGGCCAGGCCCACCTCGTCGTCGCCGAAGATCACTTCGGCATCGCGCTTGGAGGTGCGCAGCAGTCCCTTCGACAGCGAGGCGATGAATACCAGCAGTGCCACCAGCGACAGCAGGAAGCTCGCACCCAGCAGGGCGATGGTGAAGTCCACGCTCAGCCGCCAGCCTTGCCGATCATGAACTGCACCGCGAGGCGGATGTCGGCATCGCTGAGCGCCGGATTGCCGCCTCTGGGAGGCATCGCACCCTTGCCCGTGATCACGTGCTGGACCAGAAGATCCTCACCTTGCGCCAGGCGCGGCGCCCACGCAGCCGCGTCGGTGAGCATCGGCGCGCCCGCCGCACCACTGACGTGGCAGGCCATGCACAGTCCGCCGTAGATCGTTTCCCCGGGCGATGCGGCAGCCGTTGCCAACACCGGCGCGGCGGCGGCGGCGGCGGCTTCGGCGGCCGCAGCGAGCTTGGCCCGACCGGTGTCGCCCGAGTACACCTCGCCGACCGGCCGCAGGTTGCGCGCGATCCGCTCTGGCGTGAGTGCTGCGCTCTGCTCGCGGCGATCCAGGACCTGCTCGATCCCGAAATAGGCGACGACCACCAGGCCCAGTGGCAGGATCAGCGAGGCTGCCGCGATGGCGGCCAACTTCGATGGTGAATCGACGAGCGGTTCGTGCGGGCTCATGACCTTGCCAGAGCGTAGAGGAGGCGCAGACTGCTGCGGCCGAAGACAGGAAACGATGTTGCAAATGGCATGTCGCGGTAGCACCATTCGACGGGCCCCATAGTATGCGCCGGCCCGCGCGTTGCGGGGTCAAAGGAACGTAGAGGCGCGGCTGTTCGCCGCACTCCGCATCCACCGCAACGAGCCGCAGCCGGTCGCCTGCATGGCGCTTGCGACAGCGCAAAGCGCGGTCGGTTCCAACGGTCTGTCGATCCGACATACGCCAGCCGCTTGCGCCCGGCCACGGGCCTCGGCATGGTGGCGGCTCCAACCGCAAGCGACCGCGCATGACCACGCCCTATCCCCACCTGCTCTCGCCGCTCGATCTGGGCTTCACCACCCTGCCCAACCGGGTGCTGATGGGGTCGATGCATACGGGGCTTGAAGACCGCGCGGCCGATTATCCGAAGCTGGCGGCGTATTTCGGCGAGCGCGCGCGCGGTGGCGTGGCGCTGATCGTGACCGGTGGCATCGCGCCCTCGGTGCAGGGCTGGCTGGGACCCTTCGCATCCAAACTGTCGTGGCCGTGGGAGGTCAATCGCCATCGCAAGGTCACCCACGCGGTGCACGCCGAGGGCGGCAAGATCGCGATGCAGATCCTGCACGCGGGCCGCTACGGCTATCACCCGCTGAGCGTGGCGCCATCGCGGGTCAAGAGCCCGATCACGCCGTTTACGCCGCGCGAGCTGTCCGCACGCGGCATCGAAAAGACCATCGAGGATTTCGTGCAGACCGCGGTGTACGCGCGCGAAGCCGGCTACGACGGCGTCGAGGTGATGGGCTCGGAAGGCTATCTGATCAACCAGTTCCTGGTCGCGCGCACCAACCGGCGCGACGACGAATGGGGCGGCAGCTTCGCCAACCGCATGCGCTTTCCGGTCGAGATCGTGCGCCGCACGCGAGCCAAGCTGGGCCAGGATTTCATCATCATCTATCGGCTCTCGATGCTCGATCTGGTCGATGATGGCCAGAGCTGGGAGGAGATCGTGCAACTGGCCAAGGCGATCGAGGCGGCGGGCGCGACCCTGATCAACACCGGCATCGGCTGGCACGAAGCGCGCATCCCGACCATCGTCACCAGCGTGCCGCGCGCGGCCTTCGCCTTCGTCACCCAGAAGATGAAGGCTGAAGTGCGCATTCCGTTGATCACCACCAACCGCATCAACATGCCCGAGGTCGCCGAGCGCATCATCGCCAGTGGCCAGGCCGACATGGTGTCGATGGCACGCCCGCTGCTGGCCGATGCCGAGTGGGTGAACAAGGCGCGCAGCAATCGCAGCGACGAGATCAACACCTGCATCGCCTGCAACCAGGCCTGCCTGGATCACGTGTTCGAGCGCAAGACTGCATCGTGCCTGGTCAATCCGCGCGCCTGCGCGGAGACCGAACTGAACTGGACGCGCACCACCCATCCACAGCGCATCGCGGTGGTGGGTGCCGGCCCCGCAGGTCTTGCCTGCGCCACGGTGCTGGCCGAGCGCGGCCACAAGGTCACGCTGTTCGATGCAGGCAGCGAGATCGGCGGCCAGTTCAACATGGCGAAGAAAATTCCCGGCAAGGAGGAATTCCAGGAAACCTTGCGCTATTTCGGCCGCCGTATCGAGATCACGGGCGTGGAGCTCAAGCTCGCCACCCGCGTTGAAGCACGCGATCTTGCACCGACACAGTTCGATGCCGTGGTGCTCGCCACCGGGGTGACCCCGCGCACACCGCGCATCGAAGGACTCGATCACCCCAAGGTGCTCAACTATGTCGACGTACTCGCGCATGACAAACCGGTCGGACAGCGGGTCGCGGTCATCGGCGCCGGCGGGATCGGCTTCGACGTCGCCGAATTCCTGGTCGACCAAGGCCATTCGGCAACCGTCGATGCACCAAAGTGGCTGCGCGAGTGGGGCATCGACCCGGCGCTGGCGACCCGTGGCGGGCTGGTCGCGCCGCAACCCAGCGCGCCGCAGCGGCAGGTGTTCCTGCTGCAGCGTTCCGAGGGCAAGCTCGGCGCGCGCCTCAACAAGACCAGCGGCTGGGTCCACCGCAGCACGCTGAAGATGAAGCGCGTCGAGATGATCGGCGCGGCGACTTACCAGAAGATCGACGACCGCGGACTGCATCTGCTGATCGGCACCACCCCGCGCCTGCTCGAGGTCGACAATGTCGTGCTGTGCACAGGACAAGAACCCAACCGCGCGCTGCACGCCGCGGTCGTCGCCAGCGGCGTGCCGGTGCACCTGATCGGCGGCGCCGATATCGCGGCGGAGCTGGATGCCAAGCGTGCGATAGACCAGGGCACGCGATTGGCCGCGCGGCTCTGACACCGCTCGCGACAACGCGGTCGCAGATGGGTTGATCAGGGCCGGCATCGCGTTCGAGCATGCCGTGTCCGTCGCAGCGAAGCCCGGCCCATCGACGAAAGGAGACGTCCATGCTGCCGATCCATCGCGCACTGCTGATCCTGCTTGCCGCTGCAGTGACCCCCGCTGCCGCCACCGACACCGTCGACCTCGAACCATGGCTGCGCCGCGAGGGCTTCGTCGACGTGCAACTGTTCCCGGATGGCGAATACCTCGCGGCCACCGTCGCACGCGAGGACCAGACCTTGCTGGCGGTGACCCGCCGTAGCGACCTCAAGGCCACGGCCAGCTTCTCGCTCGGCGCGAACACCCACGTTTCCAACTTCGACTGGGTCAGCGCGGATCGTCTGATCGTGTCGATCGCCGAGAAGTTCGGCGTGCTGGAGACGCCGATCCCCACCGGCGAGCTGTAAGCGCTCAATGTCGACGGCTCGCGCGCCAAACTTTTGGTCGGCCTGCGCGCCACCGGCGAGGATGACGCGCAGATCCTCGGCGAGCGCTTCAACCCGCGTGCAGTCGCCGCCTACTTGCTCGACACCCTGCCAAACCAGCCGCGCCACGTGCTGATCGAGGCATGGCCGATGACCCTGATGCCCACGTCGCGGGTCGAGCGCATGGACATCCACACCGGCAAGCGCAAGGCCCTCGCCGAGGCGCCGCTGCCGCGCGCCAGCTTCACCACCGATGCTGCGGGAAAAGTGCGATTCGCGCTGGGCATGGCCGGCGACAATGTGCGCAAGCGCTATCACCGAGCGGCAGACAGCAAAGACTGGACACTGGTCAACGACGAGGCGGCCAGTGGCATCGTCGAAACTCCTGTTGGCTTCGATGCTGCCGGCCGCGTGGCCTACCTGCGAGCGCAACGCGCGCAAGGCCCGGATGCCGTGATCGCCTACGACACCGTCGAGGGCTCGCGCAAGCAACTGCTGCGCGATGCCGCGCTCGACCCGTGGACGATCCTGCGTTCGGCCGGACCGGGCCGCGAGCCGATCGGCGTGGCCTACACTGGTGCCACTGTGCGCACCGCGTTTTTCGACCCCGAGGATCCAGAGGCGCTGCGCCAACGCAGCCTGGAGAAGGGCTTCGGTGGCCTGCCGGTGCTGCCGGTGTCTGCCAGCAAGGATGCGCGCTGTGCGCTTGCGCTGTCGTGGTCGGCACACAACCCCGGCGACTTTTTCCTGTTCGATACCGGCAACAGCCGCGCCGAGCGGCTGCTCAGCCGCCGCTCGTGGATCGATCCCGCGCTGTCGGCCGATGTGCAGCCGATGCGGCTGGAAGCGCGCGACGGTCTTGTGCTGGACGGCTTCGTGACCCGCCCGCGTGGCAGCAAAGGCAAAATGCCGTTGGTGGTGATGCCGCATGGCGGTCCCTTCGGCGTGTTCGATCGCCTTGCATACGACGACGATGCCCAGCTGCTCGCCGCGGCGGGCTACGCGGTACTGCAACTGAACTTGCGCGGTTCGGGCAACCGCGGGCGCAGGTTCCGCGAGGCCGGTGCACTGCAATGGGGCGCGCGCATGCAGGACGATCTGACCGGCGCGACGCGCTGGGCAATCGCCGAAGGCATTGCCGATCCAGAGCGCATCTGTCTGGTTGGCGGCAGCTACGGAGCCTACGCGGCGATGATGGGTCTGGCCCGCGAGCCGGATCTGTACCGCTGCGGCGTCGGCTACGTCGGGATCTACGATCTCGCGATAATGGCCGGCGATCGGATACGCCGCGGCGAATCGGTGGAGACCTGGATGGCGCAGTGGGTCGGTGCAGACGACGCGCTGCTTGCGGCATCGGCCACCAGCCACGCTGCAAAGATCAAGGACCCGGTACTGCTGGTTGCCGGTGGGCGCGACCGCATCGCGCCGCAGGCGCACACGCGCGCGATGCACAAGGCGCTGCAGCGTGCCGGTGCCGAGGTCGACACGCTGTACGTCGCCAGCGAAGGCCACGGCTTCTTCGCCGAGAACAACCGCCGCGCCTACGCCACGCGCCTGCTCGCATTCCTGTCGACACACCTCGGCGGCAA
>Ga0335397_10009810_pt1 | contig 11924 bp, 9 predicted proteins | sample MAT04_FD_205740 | JGI IMG/M metagenome (GOLD analysis project Ga0335397, IMG submission 205740) | Freshwater microbial communities from Lake Fryxell liftoff mats and glacier meltwater in Antarctica - MAT-04 (spades assembly) (version 2) ...
GGTGGTCAGTTGGCGGTCGTCGAACACGCTGGATGGAAGTTTCTGTTTGGCGATGTTGGAGGAGTCGCTGACGCGGGGCCAGCCCGAGATATTCAATTCGGATCAGGGGGTGCAGTTCACGGCGACGGCGTGGACGAGTCGATTGGAGTCGGCGGGGATTCGGGTGAGCATGGATGGGGTGGGGCGTTGCCACGATAATATCTTCGTGGAGCGGCTTTGGCGGAGTGTGAAGTACGAAGAGCTGTATCCGAAGCGGTATGCGACGGTGGCCGAGTTGGCGGCGGGGTCGGCGGCGTACTTTCAGTTTTACAACGAGGTTCGTCCGCATCAATCGCTGAAGTATCGGACCCCGGCGAGCGTGCATGCCGGTGGGTGATTTCGGGTGTCGTCGCCCTGCGACGCGAGGGTGACGGAACGACGACACCCGAAATTACAGGGTGGCAGAAAGGGAGTCCTCGCAGGCGGTTTTTGGTCTTGCAAATGGGGTCCACTGTAGAATGAAGACATGACCGCCGACGGCTTCGGCTGCGTGATCACCGTGAATGAAGTCTCGCTGTTCGATGCCGAGTAGCAGGTTGCGGCGAGCGTGGGACGTTAGTCCCATGAGGAACTACCCGTCGATATTGACTGCAATCCGCGTCGCCGGGCTTGAGCAAGTGCTCATGGGACTGACGTCCCACGCTCGCCTTCAGCTTGCCGCGATCACACCACCCACCGCAGCACGGGATCCTTCGCGGCCTTGACTTCGTCGGGGCGGCTGATGGCGGTGCTGTGCGGGGCATTGCGGACGACTTCGGGTTCTTCCTCGGCGATTTCCAGGAGCACTTTGGCGAAGGAATCGAGCGTTTGTTTGCTTTCGGTTTCCGTCGGCTCCATCATCAGGGCTTCGGGGACGACGAGCGGGAAGTAGACGGTCGGGGCGTGGAAGCCGAAGTCGAGTAGGCGCTTGCAGATGTCCATGGCCCGCACTTTTTTCTCGCGCATCATCTTGCGGGCACTCGCCACGAACTCGTGCATGCAGCGGTCGCCGTGGGGCACGTCGTAGACGTGCTTTATGCGGCTGAGCAGGTAGTTGGCGTTGAGCACGGCGTGTTCGGAGACGGCCTTCAGCCCGTCCGGCCCGAGGGTGCGGATGTAGCAGTAGCCGCGGAAGAGGATGCCGATGGTGCCGAAGAAACTGCGGACGCGGCCGATCGAGAGCGGCAGGTCGGCTTCGGTGGTGCGGCGGTATTGGTCGCCGTCTTTGATGATGCCGCCGACGGGCAGGAACGGGGCGAGGAAGTCCCGCACGGCGATCGGGCCGGAGCCGGGGCCGCCGCCGCCGTGAGGTCCGGTGAAGGTTTTGTGGACGTTGTAGTGCTGCATGTCCGCCCCGAAATCGCCCGGCCGGGTGATGCCGAGGATGGCGTTCATGTTCGCGCCGTCGAGATACACGAGGCTGCCGTTGGCGTGCAGCAGGTCGGTGATGACCTTGATGTTCTCTTCAAACAGACCGATCGTGTTCGGGTTGGTGATCATGAACACGGCCGTGTCCGGCCCGATCTTCGACTTCAGGTCTTCGAGGTCGACGAGGCCGTTGGCACCGCTCTTGATTGTCACCGTCTCGAAGCCGGCGAGTGCGGCTGAGGCGGGGTTGGTACCGTGGGCGCTGTCGGGCACGAGCACCTTGCGGCGGTGCGTTTCCCCCTTGTGGCGGTAGTAGGCGGCAGCGACGTAGAGGGCCGTCAGTTCGCCCTGCGCCCCGGCGGCCGGTTGCAGCGTCACGGCGGGCAGGCCGGAGATTTCCGCGAGGTAGTCCTGCATGCCGTGCAGGAGTTCCAGCATCCCCTGAATGCCGGAGTCGTCCTGCAGCGGGTGCACATCGACGATGCCGGGTAGGCCGCCGAGGCGTTCGTGCCGCTTGGGGTTGTACTTCATCGTGCACGAACCCAACGGGTAGAAGTTGGTGTCGATGCACATGTTCTTCGTGCTGAGGTTGTTGTAATGGCGGATCAGGTCGATCTCGCCGACTTCCGGCAGCGCGGGCACGTTCGCGGTACGGTGGGCCGCCGGCAGGAGCGCATCGAGCGGTCCGGCGTCCGGCACGTCGCTCGCGGGTAGGCGATGGCAACGCCGACCGGGGCGGGACAATTCGAAGATCAGTTCAGAAGGCTTCTTCGTCGTCATGGCAAACCTCGGGGGGCATATTGGAATCAACCGGCATTGCGTGTGCGGAGTAACTCGTTGGCCCAGGCTTCGTGTTCGGGAGTGAGCAACGGTCGGCAAGGCTCGTCGTAATCCACCAGTTCCTCGTAGCGGCCGCCCTTGTAGCAGCGCTCGAAGATGGGTTGCATAGGGATGAAAAGCGGTTCCATGTCCTTGTCCAGCGGGATCGGCAGGGACGGCAGCATTGCGCGAAGCGGGATCGGCAGGAACGAGTAGAAACAGCGATTCTCGAAGGTCACGATGCTCGCGTGGTAATCGTATTCGGTTCGCGGCGGACGTAGATGATCGGGGAATAAAGTGGTCGCTCGTCCTGTCCGAAGGCAGTCGATCTCCACGAAATTCACTTCCGCATCGAGCATTTGTCCCTGCTTCTTTCGATAGGCCGTGCGTTGTTTGACTCCCGCTCGCTTGTTGGCCCGGCTCAACATTTCGACGGCGGTCAGCAATCGTTTCTTGTCCGAAGTGACGACTTCGACGAAGAGTTCCTTGCTCGGGTCCGCGATAGGCTCGCCCGGGATCGTCATCAAGCCGGTCCGTGCATAGGCTTCGAGAGCCAAGCTCGTTCCAGGAATGTTTTTCGGCAACTTTCCCAACACCGAGATATCAGGCTCGCGATGCGGATCCTCATCGACGTAGATTCTGCTGTTGATCGTAGCGACATAGCCTTTCGGCAACGACGCGTTCAGCTCCTCGGTTAGGATCAAGAGGAAACGGTCATGGAAATTCGGGAAGACTCGTCGGTCTTCCAGCCAAGGATCCATGCCCGGAAATGGCGACGGCATCAGTGGCTCCCTCCGCGTGCGGCCAGGATGCCGTCGGCCCAGACTTGTTGGTCGGGCGTCAGGGGCGGGTCGCAGGGTTCGGCGTAGTTGATCTGATCGGCATAGCGACCGCCGTCGTAACAGCGGTCGGCGATGGGCTGGAGATCGACGACGATCGGTTCCCGATCATCGTCCAGCGGGATGCCGATTTCCGGTAGGCGATCCTTCAGAGAGAGGATTCGGGCGAACATCCGTTCGCCGCCGTTGCGGCAGTCGAGCACGCAGACGTGGTAGGTGAAGTCCTTGTGCTTGTGTCGCGCGGATTCGGCCAGGCGGCTGCGGGGCACGAGCGTGGTGTGCAGCCCGGCACGAAGGAAATCGAATTCGACGAGGTGCACGCCGGCCGAGCGAAGTTCGCGCTGCTTGTCCCGGTAGGCGCGGCGGCCCGCGCCCTCGGACTTGTTGGACGGACTGAGCAACTCGAATGCGGTGACGAGTCGCTTGTCCCCGGTTGTGTAAATCTCGACTTCGAGTTGCTCGATCGGTTCATCGAGCAAGCCGAAGGTCTCCATGCCGCGCAGCGGCAGTACGGCGGTGCCGCCGCCGAAGTTCCGATCGCGTGGCGTCAACAGGCTCACTTCGGGTTCGCGCTTCCGGTCCTCGTCGATCCAGACCAACGTATTCGTCTTGGCGAAGTAGCCTTGAGGCAAGACGTTGTTCAACGCCTCGCGCAGCGCGTTACAGAACGAATGGTGGAAGTCCGGGAACAGTTCCGGGCCTTCGACCCACGGGTCCATGCCGGGGAAGGGCGACGGCATCAGAGGACTCCTTTCGTGTGCAGCAACTCGTCTGCCCACGCCTGTTGTTCGGGAGACAATGGCGGGGTGGTCGGCTTATCGTACTTCAGGCGTTGGCCGTAGCGACCCGTGTCGTAGGTGCGGTCGAACAGCGGCTGAAGGGCGACGACGACGGCCGGTACGCCGGGGTCGAGCGGAATGCCGATGGCGGGCAGCGAGTCGCTCAGCCGAAGGGCGGCGCCGTGGAAGGCTTCGTAGCGGCCGAACATCGTGACGGCGATGTGATAATCGTAGGCATAGCCGGCGCGGCGACGCAGGCTGACTTTGGGTGCCATGGTGGTCGGCAAACCGGCGCGGAGGAAGTCGAATTCGACCAGGTTCACGCGGGCCTCGCGAAACTCCGCCTGCTTGCGTCGGTAGGCTGCGCGCCCTTCGGCACCATCGCGTTTGTTCGCGTGGCTGAGCAGTTCGATCGCGGTCACCAGGCGTTCGTCTTCGCCGGAGCGGATTTCCAGGTAGCGCTCCTCGACGGATTCCATCACGTCGAGTTCCAGCAAGCCCGCCAACGTCGCCTCCGACAACACGGCCGTAACCGCACCGCCGGAGAACGCGGGGCCGTCGTCGGCGAAGACGCTCAAGTCCGGCTTGCGGCGTTGACCTTCCTCTTCGTAAACGATCATGGTTGTCGCAGCGAAGTAGCCCGGCGGCAATCCGGCGTTGATCGACTCGTTCAGATAGGTAAGGAATCGATCATGGAAATCCGGGAAGATCGTTTCATTCTCGACCCACGGGTCCATGCCGGGGAACGGGGACGGCATCAGAGGACTCCTTTCGCTCGCAGCAACACGTCCGCCCACGCCTGCTGTTCGGGCGAAAGCGGCGGGTCGCAGGGTCTGGCGTACTTCGCGCACTGGGAATATCGGCCTGTGTCGTAGGCACGATCCAGCACCGCCTGCAAATCGACGATCACCGGCGGCACGCCGCGGTCGAGCGGCAGGCCGATGGTCGGTAGGCGGTCGCACAAACGGATCGCCGCACCGTGGAAGCGAGTGTTGGGCCGAAATTGCGTCACGGCGACGTGGTAGTCGAAGGTCGACCCCGACAGTCGCTCCAAGTGTTCGCGCTTCACCAGAGTCGTGTGCAGACCGGCCCGCAGGAAGTCGAATTCGACCAACGTCACCCCTGCGGCAGCCAGTTCTTCCTGCTTGGCCATGTAGGCTTTACGCCCGTGCGAGCGAGCTGCTTTGTTCGCAGGGCTGAGTAGTTCGATCGCAGTCACGAGCCGCTCGTTGTCGCCGGTGCGGATTTCCAGGAAGCGTTGTTCGATCTCCTCCAATTCGGCGAGCATCGTTAGACCGGGAACTTCCGCCAACGCGACCCCGTAGGATTCCGATTCGCGTTTTCCGAACAGACTCACATCGGGCTCGCGACGCTGATTTTCTTCATCCCAGACGATCGTATTGGTTGCGGAAAAGTAACCGTCGGGCAGCAAAGCGTTGATCGCCTCGCTGAGGCACATCAGGAAGCGATCGTGGAAATCCGAAAAAATCGGCTCGCGTTCGAGCCACGGGTCCATGCCCGGAAACGGCGACGGCATGGCTCACGACCCTCCTGCGCAGGTACACCCATCAGCCATCATACCCCCAACGCGTTCCGTAAGGCAGCCGCGAGGCCGTCGATCTCTCCGCGGGTTCGCTTCTCGGTTACGGCGATCGTCACGGCGTTCTTCAGCTTCGGATACCAGCGGCTGGTCGCCAAGCCCGCGTGGTAGCCTGCGGCGTTGAGCTTCGCCAATATCGTCGTCGGGTCGCTCGGCAAGGTGACGGTGAACTCCTTGAAGAAGTGGCCGGGGAACGTGAGCGACACGCCGGGAATCTTCGTCAGTTCGGCGGCGGCATAGTGAGCCTTGCGAAGACACAACTCCGCGGTTTCCTTGAGTCCCTCGGGGCCGACGGCGGCAAGGTAGACGGCGGCACGCAGCGCGAACAGCCCTTGGTTGGTGCAGATGTTGCTGGTCGCCTTTTCGCGGCGGATGTGCTGTTCGCGCGTTTGGAGTGTGAGCACCCAGCAGCGTCTGCCGTTCTTGTCGGTCGTCTCGCCGACCAGACGGCCGGGGATCTTGCGGGCGAATTCGGATCGGCAGGCCAGGATGCCGAGATACGGCCCGCCGAAGTGCAGCGGGTTGCCGAGGCCTTGGCCTTCACCCACGGCGATGTCCGCTCCGTACTCCGCCGGCTTCCTCATGAGGCCGAGGCTGATCGGGTCGAAGAGGGAAATGAACAGCGCCCCGGCGGCCTTGCCTGCGGCTCCGATCTCAGCCATCGCTTCGAGGGTGCCGAAGAAGTTCGGTGACTGCGCGATCACGGCAATGGTCTTGTCGTTGACCGCCGCGGCCACGGCGGCGGGGTCCAGTGTGCCGTTGGGGCACGGAATGGTCACCAGCTTCGCGGGCAGGTTCTCCAGATACGTCGCCAGGACGGCGCGGTATTCCGGGTGCACGCTCTCGGCCACGAGCACATCGCCGGTGCGGCCGGAGATGCTCATCGCCATCAGTACCGCTTCGGCGGCGCCGGAGCCGGCTTCGTAGAGGCTGGCGTTGGCCACATCCATGCCGGTCAGTTGGCACATCAGCGTCTGGTATTCGAAAATCGCCTGCAGCGTGCCTTGGCTGGCTTCCGCCTGATAGGGCGTGTAGGCCGTGTAGAACTCGGAACGGCCCGCGACCACGTCCACGACCGCGGGGATGAAGTGGTCGTAGGCGCCGCCTCCCAGAAAGCAGACCTTGCTCGCCGGCGATTCGGTCTTTCGAGTCAAGGCATGGATGTGCCGTTCCAACTCCGGTTCCGTCATCGCCTCCGGCACGTTCAGCCGACGCTTCAGGCGAAGCTCAGACGGGATGCTCTTGAAGAGCGAATCCAACGTCGGCTCGCCGACGGACTCCAACATCTCGGCGACATCGGTTTCGGTATTGAGAATGTAGGCATTCATCTGAATGTTGAACTCGGAATGCGGAATGTGGAATTCAGGACAAGATTAAAACCGAGGCGACGGCCGATCGGCAACGCGAACGCGGAACTCTTCTGCTTCCGTTCATCATTCCCAGTTCAGCATTCCTCATTGCCTTAGTGGGCTTCTTCCGCCAACTGAGCGTCGTAGTCGGCCTTGGTCTTCAGGTGTTCGAGACCGGCGCCGGGGGCGAGTTGGATGCGGATCATCCAGCCGAGGGTGAAGCAATCGACGTTGATCGGCGACGGATCGAGTGCCAAGGGCGCGTTGACTTCGACGACCGTGCCCGAACAAGGGGCGTAGAGGTCGAAGACCGCCTTGACGCTTTCGATCTCGCCGAACGGCACGCCGGCGGTAACGGTGGCGCCGAGCTTCGGGAGTTGCAGGTGGGTTACGTCCGTCAGGGCATCCACGGCGAACTGCGTGATGCCGACCGTGACGATGTCCCCTTCCTGCGAGGCCCATTCGTGCGATTTGTTGTAGCGAAGGTCTTCGGGATTCATCAGACAGCTCCGGGTTTGAGACGAGAGTAGAAGGGCAACGGCACGACGACCGCCGGTGTGTGCGTGCCGCGGATGTCGACAGTCAGGGTCGTGCCGCCGGCGGCGAGGTCGCGCGGCGCATACCCCATCGCGATCGACTGCTGCACGTGCGGGGCATAGCTGCCGCTGGTCACGGTGCCGACGACGGTGTCGCCGTGCAGGATCGGGCAGCCTTCGCGGGCGGCCCGCTTGCCGTCGAGCGCCAGGCCGATGCGGGTCAACTTGGGGTTGGCCTTGGCGGTGACGAGGGCATCGCGGCCGAGGAAGTCGCCTTTGTCCAGCTTCACCGCCCAGCCGAGGCCGGCGCTGAGCGGGTCGATCGTCTCGTTGAGTTCGTGGCCGTACAGCGGCATGGCTGCTTCGAGCCGCAGGGTATCGCGTGCCCCCAGCCCGCAGGGTATCGCGCCCCGGCCGACCAACTCTTCGGCGAGTGCGATGGCCAGTTCGTTCGGCACGATGATTTCCAGCCCGTCCTCGCCGGTGTAGCCGGTGCGGCTGACGACCGCGGCATTGCGACAATACAACGTCGGCCGAGCGTGGTAGTAGTTCAATTCGTCGGCATCGAAGTCGAACAGGCCTTTGGTCAGTGCCACCGCGTGCGGCCCCTGCACGGCGAGCATCGCCGTGCGTTCGGTTTCATCCGAGATGTCGACCGCAAAGCCTCGGGCCATCTTTGCAAAGTGGGCGAGGATCTTGCCCCGGTTCGAGGCGTTCACCACCATCGAGTAACCGTAGGGCCAACGGTAGAGCAGCACGTCGTCCAGAATCCCGCCGTCCTTGTTGCAGAGGAGGCCATAGCGGACCTGATCGAGCTTCATGCCCGCAACGGAGTTGGTGAAGACCCGCTCCACAAACGCGAGCACGTCCGCCCCGCCGAGGCTCAGGCGCGCCATGTGACCGATGTCGAACAGCCCCGCACCCGTCCGCACCGCGAGATGCTCGTCGACCACGCCGGTGTACTGTACCGGCATGTCCCAGCCGCCGAAGGGAACCATGCGGGCCTTATGGGCAAGGTGCCAGTCGTGAAGGGCCGTACGCAATCCGGTCATGTTCGACCTCAACCACGAAAAAAGGCGCACTCCCCGCTCGTTGTTGGGGAGAGACGCCTTGTGACATCAGTATAGCAACTGCGCGGAAGGAAGTCGAAGCGCGGGGATGACTCGGGGTTGTCGCCGCAACTCGGTTCAGGGTGAAGGAGCTGGAATGGCTTGTCCATCCGTCAGGGCGGCCGCCGGCGTTGCCACGACTTCGGAGCCGGTGAAGTCGGTCCACTCGGCGGCTCCCGGCTTTTTATGGCGGGTGACTTGGGTGAACTGACCGTCGCCGCGCAGCAGTTGGACGAGGGTCCGAACCGCTTTGCCGCCTTCGACCAGATGGATCATCGGGTCGTCGCCGACCTTTCCGAGCGCCGCCGCCGGAACGGCCCATGCCTCGGGCAGCGCGGCGGTGATGCGGGCGTAGACGTACATGCCCGGCCGCAGCCGGCCGTCCTTGTTCGGCAGGTCGAGTTCCGCACGCAGGGTGCGTGAGCCCGGCTCGAGGGACCACGAGGTACGGGTGATGGTCCCGGTCAACTCCGGCCCGCGGAGGGCTTGAACGATCACCTTCACCGGCAGCCCTTCGGACACGAGGCCGGCATCGGCTTCGGGAACCTGAACGACCACGCGAACCGGGTCGAGCCTGGCGACGCTGAACATCCCTTCCTTGCCTGGGGTGGACAGGAAGTCCCCGGTGTTGATCGCACGATGGGTGACCACACCGTCGTATGGTGCCGTGATGCGGGCATAGCCCAGCAGCGCGGCCAGCCGCCCGACTTCGGCTTTGGCGACTTCGAGCCGGGCTTCGTAGGCGGCCACGTCGGCCACGGCCTTGTCCTTGTCGGCTTGCGACTTGCGGACCCCGGCTTCGGCCGAGGTGACCTTCGCGGCCACCTCGTTTCGGCCGGCCTCGGCAGCTTTGAGCTGATTCGTCGTCTCGTCTCGGGTTTGCGAATCGATGACGCCGCTTTGAACAAGCCCTGAGATTCGCGTCAATTCCGATTGCCAACGGTCAACCATCGCTTGCGCTCGGCTCATCCCAGCCTTCGCTTCGGCCACCTGGGCATGGGCGGAGGCAACTCCGGCGTCTGAGGCAACGAGTGCCTTTTTAGCCTGATCCACTTCCGCCTCGGACTGCCGAACGAGTGCCGCCTTCTGTTTGGCTTCCTGCTCGACTTCGGGAATGGCGAGTTCGGCCAGCAGTTGCCCGGCCGTGACCCGGCTGCCGATGTCGATCCGGCGGCCCCCGCCGGGCTGAGTCGAGTCGAGGCCGATGGCTTTGACGAACCCGGGGAACTTGGCGAAGAGGCGCGTCTCCTCCGTGGGCACGATCGCTCCGGGCTGTTCGATGACCCGATTGATCGCCCGTTTCTCGGGCCGCACGATGGTGACGGCGGGGGCCGCCGGCGCGACGGCACCGGAGGTTGGCGCCTTGGGGGAACAGCCGAGCGGAACTGCAAGCAGTGCGACTAACGTCAGGCGGCTACGCATGGTGGTCGTCCTTCAGGGCGGTCTTGGCGGCCTCCGGCACGTGGTGCCGGCTGTCCGGATCGAACGGGTCGAGCGATGCGGATTGCATTTGGCCGCGACCCATGACCAAGGCGAAGACCGCGGGCAGGATCAACAGCGTCGTGAAGGTCGCGGCCGCCAGCCCGCCGATGACGGCGCGGCCGAGTGGGGCCGTTTGGTCGCCGCCGTCGCCCAAGCCGAGCGCCATCGGAATCATCCCGGCGATCATCGCGGCACTCGTCATGAGGATCGGCCGAACGCGGGCACGCGCTCCCGCCACCCCGGCGTCTCGTGCGGTCATTCCGCCGACGCGGGCGCGCTCGGCGAAGGTGACGAGCAGAATGGCATTCGCGGTGGCGACGCCGACGGCCATGATTGCCCCCATGAACGACTGCAGATTCAGCGTCGTTCCGGTCAGCAGCAACGCGGCTGCAACCCCGGCGAGTACGGCAGGCACCGGAGACACCGAGACCAGCGCCAACCGCAGGGATTGGAAATACGCGGTCAGCAGAAGCAGGATGACCACCCCGGCGACGATCAGCCCGCCGGCCAGCCCCTCGAACCAGCGGGCCGGGGCCAGTTCCCACGGCGGGTCGAAGGCCAGCGGCCCGAACAGTTCCCGCATCGGTGCGACTTGGCCGCGGATGGCCACCTGGACCCCGGCCGGCGGTGGACCGGCGGCGGCAATCGCATCGGTCGCACGGCGGGCCGCCCGGCCCACATCTTCCCCCTGCACGTTGGCCGTGAGGCTGACGACACGACGCATATCGTAGCGGTGAATCTCGCCGGGCATCGTCCCTTCCTTGACGGTCCCCACGTCCCGTACCAGCAGTCGGTCGCCGTTGGCCGCGAACACCGGGATCATCTCCAGATCCCGGGCGGACTTGAGAAGCCCCTGGGGTACTTCCACCTGAACTTGGTAGCCGATGCCGGAGGCCGGGTCTCGCCAATAGTTCGGCACCGTGAACCGGCTGGAAGATGTGAACGGCGTAACCGACCTGGCCACATCCGCGGCGGTCGCCCCGGACGCGGCCAACTTCTCGCGGTCCACCGTGATTTCGATCGTCGGGTAATCGAGGGCTTGAACGTATTGGAGGTCCCGCAGCGAAGCGATCTTGGCGAGTTCCGCCCGCACCTTCGCGGCATGGGCCCGATTATCGGCCGCCTTCGGGCCGGAGATGGATACCTCAATGGGCGTAGGCGAGCCGAAGCTCATGACTTCGTTGACGATGTCCGCCGGCTCGAACGACAATCGCAGTTCCTTGGCCTGCCGCTCGGCCCGGTCGGCGGGTACGCCTTCGGCCTTCCATTTGCGCTCGGCCCAGGCCTGCAGGTGCGTCGGCAGTTTGTCCCGCAGCCGGGCCTTGAGTTCCTCGACCCGGACCGCACCCCGCTTGAGGGCGACCCGCATTTGGGCCTCCTCGGGGCCGCCGGTCCACAGATAGATGTTCAACACCGGGTTGCTCGGCGGCACGACGCCGACGTAGCCGATGGAGACGACCACATTGTCCGCCCCGACCTCCGCGTTGATGAAATCGAGTGCTTCGCGGGTGATCGCTTCGGTCTGTTCGATGCGGGTCCCCGTGGCCGCCCGCAGCCGGAACTGGAACTGGCCGGCATCCACTTGGGGAAAGATCTCGGTGCCGAGTTGCCCGCCCGCGATCGGCACCGTAGCGCACACCAAGCCCAAGAAGGCAGGCACAACGACCCATCGCAGGGCGACCAGCCCGCCGACTACGCGGCCGTAGATGCCGGCGAAGCTTGACATATCGGCGGTCGGATGCGGTTTGTGTCGACTGCGGAGGAGCCAGACGCACAGCACCGGGACCAAGGTGCTGCTGAGCAGATAGCTCGCGATCATCGCGAACCCGACCGCCAGTGCCAGCGGGGCGAACAGTGCCCGGGCTGCTCCTTGCATGAGCAGCGCCGGGATGAACACCGCAAGCACGCAGAGCATCGCAAGGAGACGCGGCACGGCCGTCTCCGCGTTCCCCCAGCGGACGGCCAGCGGAACGGATACCGTTCGTGCCATGTGGGTGTGGATGTTCTCGACCTCGACCGTCGCTT
>Ga0335397_10009818_pt1 | contig 11920 bp, 5 predicted proteins | sample MAT04_FD_205740 | JGI IMG/M metagenome (GOLD analysis project Ga0335397, IMG submission 205740) | Freshwater microbial communities from Lake Fryxell liftoff mats and glacier meltwater in Antarctica - MAT-04 (spades assembly) (version 2) ...
CGTTTGGCTTGTTGCGCGCAATTATTCGGTCAATCCGCGGCTGCTGCTTGCTTTACTTGAATATCAAAGCGGCTGGATCACAAACCCAGCCCCCTTTAATACATCCTACCCTTTGGGACTGGCTGACAAAAACCATTACGGCTTATATCGTCAACTCACATGGGCGGCCAACACATTAAACCAGGGCTACTATCTTTGGAAAGTGAATGCCATCTCAACCTGGGTGTTGAACGATGGCACAGTAGTCCCAGTTGACCCAACCATCAACGCCGGCACAGCGGCTCTGCAATATTTCTTTTCCCAACTTGATGACCGCCCAACATGGGAGCAGGATGTCAGCGGCACAGGACTGCTTCTTTCCTATTTTGTTTTCTTCGGCAACCCATTTGATTATGCAATTGAGCTGCTCATTTCGCCTTCGGTCACACAACCGCTCATGAGCCTGCCTTTCAGCGCAGGCGAAGCATGGTACTTCACTGGCGGCCCGCACGGTGGCTGGGATACCGGCTCAGCATGGGCCGCGCTGGATTTCGCCCCGCCCGGTGACAATGGAGGATGCGCCACAAGTCCGCTCTGGGTCACAGCGGTAGCTGATGGACTTGTCCTGCGTGCTTCGAACGGCGCACTGATCCAGGACCTGGATAACGATGGATACGAACAGACGGGCTGGGTAATTTTCTACATGCACATCGCCGAAGAAGGCCGCGTGGAGCCAGATGAGTATGTCTTCGCAGGCGAACGCATCGGACATCCATCCTGTGAAGGCGGTGTCTCAAACGCCACACACGTCCACCTTGCCCGAAAATATAACGGCGAATGGATCGCCGCAGACGGCTCGATGCCCTTCAATCTTGACGGCTGGGTCTCCAGCGGCAGCGGCGGGGAATATGATGGCTTTCTCACACGTGGCAGCCAAGCCATCGAAGCCTGGGATAGCGCGAATGAATTCAACCAGGTTTCCCGTTAATTCATCCAGCCTTAATCCAGGCGGATATAATTCAAGCATACCTATGTATCGAACCTATGTTATTCTCGTCATCCTCTCACTGTCATTGTCAGCCTGTGCTCCAGCGTCTGTTTCGATTTGGGGAATCGCACAGACGCCGACGCCGGACCTGTTGAATCCTCCTTCCGCGCCTCTCTTTGACCCGTTTGTTGTTCAAGACAACCCGATCATTTTCCCCACCTCAACCACCTCGCCCCTGATCGAAACGGAAGCTGCCTATACCCCCACCGCAACCATGATGCCTAACAGCGCATCACCTAATATTGTGTCAACTTATACTGCGCTCCCGTTCTATGATACTGCGCCCTTCCTATATTATGCCCAAAGCGGAGATATGCTCTCAGCCGTTGCAAGCAGGTTCGGCGTGGAAGAATCCGATATCACATCAGACGCCGACCTGACCAAAACAACACTAATCGACCCCGGCACTTTACTCATCATCCCCAACCGCATCACAGAAGCCATGACGCCCAACATCCAGATCATGCCCGATGCCGAGATCATCTTCTCCTTCACGGCCGCTGATTTTAAAGTGGAGGACTACGTCCAACAGGCTGGCGGGTACCTGAGCAAATTTAAAGATTATCTTGGCTCTACAGGCTGGATCAATGGAGATCAATCGGTGGAACGCCTTGCCATTGAGAACTCCATCAACCCGCGTTTGATCCTTGGTCTGCTTGAATTTGAAAGCCGCTGGGTGCGCGGCCAGCCGATAGACGAACTCCATACCAATTACCCAATGGGATTCAACGACTATCACTTTAAAGGCATGACCGTGCAATTGGTATGGGCGATCAACAACATGGCAATTGGATATTACGGCTGGCGCGCAGGCACGATCACCCATCTCCAGTTTCCTGACGGTTCCACCCTTCGCCTCGACCCGCGCTTGAATGCCGGCACAGTTGCCATTCAATATTTATTTTCGCGCGTTCACAGCCAGTCGCAATGGGAGCAGATCATCAACACCGATTCCGGCTTCCCTGCCATGTATCTGGAAATGTTCGGCGACCCCTGGGCACGCGCAGACGCGGTCAACCCGATCTTTCCAGCGGCGTTAAATCAGCCTCCGCTTGTTCTACCCTTTGAACCCGGCGACGAGTGGAGCCTGACCGGCGGCCCGCACAATGCCTGGGGACAGATCAACCCCGCTATTTACGGCACCGGTCACAGCGTATTCGCCGCCATTGACTTTGCCCCATCCACCGATCACGGCGGATGTGACCCAACCCCAACCTGGGTTACCGCCTCTGCGCCCGGGCTTGTTGTGCGCTCAAACAATGGCGCGGTCATGGTTGACCTTGACGGCGACGGCTACGAACAAACTGGCTGGGACTTGCTCTATATGCACATTGGCAAAAAAGACCGCGTCCCTGTCGGAACCTGGCTCGAAGTGGATGACCGCATTGGTCACGCATCCTGCGAAGGCGGCGTTTCCACCGGCACACACCTCCACTTTGCAAGAAAATATAACGGCGAATGGGTCACAGCGGATGGTCCGATCCCATTCATCATGAGCGGCTGGCGCGTTGTGGCAGGCGAAAAAGCTTATGAAGGAAAGCTTGTCAGGGGCGATCAAGTCGTCATCGCCGACCCTGTCGGACAAAAGAAGTCAAATATTTTTCGCGACAAAGATGAATAATTTTACAAGAGCAGGTCAGCGCATGAGTACCGCAGCGCTGGTTATCATCTTATTTCTCACTTCGTGCAACCTCCAGGTGGCATACTCTCCATCCGTTCCAGGCGCCCCACCAGGCGAAGCGATCAGCGTACCAGCCTCCGCACAAACTCCGCTGCCCATACGCAAATCCTACAAACCTGGCGAACTGGTGGATTACACCGCACAAACCGGAGATACCCTGGTAGCACTCGCGGCGCGCTTCAACACCACAGTGGATGAAATCTTCCAAGCCAATCCCCAAATTCCACGCGACGCAACCACCATGCCACCTGGCATGCCGATGAAAATTCCCATTTATTTTCTTGCGCTGTGGGCAAGCCCGTTCAAGATCATCCCAGACCATGTATTTATAAACGGTCCCACCATGATCGGCTTCAACACATCCGCCTTTCTTGAGTCACAGCCTGGCTGGCTAAAAAAGTATCGCGTGTACGCAAGCGGCAAATGGCGCAGTGGCGGTGAAATGGTGGATTTTATCGCCATCAATTACAGTGTTAGTCCGCGCCTGTTGCTTGCCCTCCTTGAATATCAAGGCGGCGCGTTGACACAACCCGAACCACCCGTCAAAAAGAATTTGCTTGGTTTTACCCGCAGGTATTGGGAAAATCCATATCTTCAATTGGTGATCGCCGCCAACACACTCAACAATGGATACTATGGCTGGCGCACCGGAGAGCTGATCGAATTCGAGGGACTTGACGGCATCCTCATCAGACCAGACCCGTGGCAGAACGCTGCATCTGTCTCCGTTCAATATTATTTTTCAAGGATATTTGCAGGCGATAAATACACGCTTGCCACCGGCCCCCAGGGCTTGATCCAGACATACGAGAATTTTTTCGGCAACCCGTGGAACGACACCACCGTGATCATTCCGGGCAGTTTGCGACAACCGGATTTTCAACTTCCATTTCAAAGCGATCAGACATGGTACTACACCGGCGGACCACACACAGGCTGGGGAACCGGCGAACCGCTGGCGGCTATAGATTTCGCCCCGCCGTCTGACAAATCCGGCTGCTTCATCGCAGAGGAAAAATACTTTGCCACCGCCATGGCCGACGGTCTCGTTGTGCGCTCTGGTATCGACGGTGTGGCGCTTGACCTCGATAAAGACGGCGATGAGCGCACAGGCTGGGTCATTTTTTACCTGCACCTTGCCGCCAAACAACGCGCACTGCTCGGCGCAGAATTAAAAGCAGGTGACTTAATCGGCTATCCATCCTGTGAAGGTGGACACGCCACAGGTTCACATATACACTTTGGGCGAAAATACAATGGGGAATGGATCATCGCCGACAGTCCCATCCCATTGAAAATGAGCGGATGGATTACAAATAATGGACTTCGCGAATACCTGGGAACGTTGACAAAAGACGGCGCCACTGTCACAGCCTGTGATTGCGGAGATCTATACACCTCGATCAGCGGCAGTTACCCGTGATTCTGGATTCCATCGATTGCCGCCGCCCCACTACCGAAAATAATCAAAAGCCATGCGAGCCTTGATCCGCAGGGCTTTTTTATTCGCCTCATCTAAATACAAGTTTTATTGTGTACATTCATTGTATACTTCACCCATGCAAGTTTTCCAAAGGTCCGCCATATGATTTGCGCACCGCAGCTTTATCCACCTCAAGAAATTCTGGCTGGAAGGACTTCACTCATGAGTCATTACGACGAAAAAGAAAAACACAACACGATCCTGTTTATCATCGTTGAAAAAAAGAGAGATGCCGATGAATAGCGATATCTTCATGGGGTTGGTAAATAATGCGGCGCTTCTGCTGGCGCTGGCAGTTCTGTATGATACTTTTCCGCTTCAAAAAAGACCGTCGCACCGGGCAAACGAGATATTAACCGGTATTTTGCTTGGCATCATCGGCATGGCAATCATGCTGACGCCCTGGCGTTTTTCACCAGGAGTCTCTTTTGATACGCGTTCCATCCTGCTCAGTATGACCGGACTTTTCTTTGGCATGATCCCCACCTTGATCGCGGCTGCAATGACCTGCGCCTTGCGCGTCGCCCAGGGCGGAAGCGGCGCTTTTATGGGCATTGGTGTCCTCCTGACCTCGGCAAGCCTGGGGCTGGCATGGAGATATTTTCTGCGCTTCAGCAAAAAAATGCCGCGCTGGTATTCGCTTTATGGGTTTGGGGTGGTCGTCCACGTGACCATGCTTCTGTGGATACTCGCTTTGCCACAGCAGTTGAGAGCCGAGGTTTTCAAGAATATCTCATTGCCTGTGATGTTGATCTATCCAATCGGCACGGTTTTGCTGGGGTTGCTGCTCATCCGTCAGCGCCAGCAAAATGAGTGGGAACAGGAGCTTCGCCAGGAGCGAGACCTGATCGCGCAAATTTCTGAAACCAGCCTGGATGCCATTTTGCTAACCTCCCCCGATGGGAGCATCGAAGCAGCCAATCCGGCCGCCTGCAACATGTTTGGGCGCACAGCGGAAGAGATCATCCGCATTGGAAGAAGCGGCATTGTAGACACAACCGATCCGCGCCTGTCCCCTGCTTTGGAAGAGCGCGCTCGTAGCGGCAGTTTCATCGGCGAGCTTAAATTTATCCGCAAAGAGGGTCAGAAATTTGCCGGAGAAGTTGCCAGCGCATCGTTCAAAGATAAAGAAGGGCGCGAGCGGATCAGTATGATTATCCGCGATATCACCGCGCGCAAGCAGGCTGAAGACAGGCTTCGAGAGAGCGAGGAAAAATACCGCGAACTTTTCATCAGCATGATAGATGGTTTTGCCCTGCACGAGATCATTTGTGACGAGGATGGAAAACCGGTTGACTATCGCTTCCTTGAAGTTAACCCAGCCTATGAGCGTTTGACCGGATTTCGATCTGAAAATCTGATCAATAGGACAGCGCTTGAGGTCATGCCCAAGACCGAACCGTATTGGATCGAAATTTACGGGAATGTGGCGTTGACGGGGCGATCCACTTTTTATGAAAACTATGCCGGAGATCCTCGTCGTCATTTCGAAGTGTCCGTCTATTGCCCGCGTCCCGGACAATTCGCCGTCATCGCAGAGGATATTACTGAACGCAAACAGTCCGAAGCAGACACCCGTCAACGTATGACAGAACTGGAAATGCTATATCAAAGCGGGCTGGAGCTCAGTCAGTTACTAAATCCAAAGGAGATCGGAAAAAAGATCCTTGAACTGTTGGAAGAAAAACTGGGCTGGCATCATACAGGCATCCTCTTCTATCACTTACAAGATGACAAAATGGAATTGCTGGACTTTAATCAACCAGACTTTAAAAGCAAGGTGGAACGGCTGGAGGCAGTGGAACGCCTCCAAATGATATTAACCCGCTGCATGAGCGATTGGGCCATTCAGCAAGGAAAGCCTGTGCGCGCGGGGGATGTGAGCGTTGATCCGAGTTTTATCGAAACCTACCCCGGAATACGTTCCGGTCTTTACGTCCCAATGAAACTAGGCGAACACATCGTGGGTGTGATCAGCATCGAAGACGAACGCCCGGATGCTTTCAGCGAGGCAGATGAACGCCTGATCGCCACACTGGCCAACCAGGCGGCCAGTGCTTTTGAAAATGCTCGTCTATTTGAGGAGACGCGCCAGCGCGTGATGGAATTGGAAACCATCAACCGTATTTCATTAACCTTGCGTTCGGTCTCGAAGCAGAATGAAGTACTGTCCATTGTGTTGAATGAAGCTTTGTCCATTCTAACTACTTTGCATGGTTCCATTCAACTATACAACAGGACCACAGATAGTTTGGAAAAAATCGCAGAGTGTGGCTGGTTTACTCAAGTGATCGAGCCGTCACAGAACAGCGGCAATGGGATTGCAGGCAAAGTATTCACCAGCGGCGAAGCTTACATCTCGCGTGAGTTTGCCAATGATCCTGAAGTGCTCGCCTCGGCACGCAGTCTAATCCCGTCCGGCTGGGGCGGCATCTGTTTACCCATCCGCACCACACAGCAAACACTGGGAGTCATGATCGTCTCTGTGCCGAGCGAACGTGAACTTAATAAAAACGAGAGCCGTCTGCTGTCTATTCTGTCAGAGTTGACCGGCGCAGCTTTGCAAAGAATGCAATTACATGAGCAGACCGTCCGCCGCATGGAACAACTAAATGCTTTACGCGGTGTGGATCAAGCCATTACCAGCAATCTTGATCTGCGCCTGACGCTTAATATTTTGTTCACACACACCATCTCTCAACTGGGCGTGGATGCTGTAGACGTGCTTCTGCTTCACCCGGGCTCAAACCTGTTGGAATTGGTGGCTGGTCATGGTTTTCACACACTGTTATTCGAAAGCGTCAGCTTGAGCGCCAGTATTGCCAGGCGTGCCGTGATGGAACATCAAACGATCACAGTGTTGGACTTTGAGACCGCCAATCAAAATCTGCAATTTGGAAAATTCTGGAAAGAGGAAGAATTTGCTTGTTATTGGTGTGTACCTCTAATCGTAAAGGGGGAAGTCAAAGGTGTGCTGGAAGTCTATCGCCGCGCAGCCTTCACTCCCGATTCGGAGTGGCTAGAATTCCTTGAAGCGCTGGCGGGGCAGACGGCCATTGCGATTGATAATGCCCAACTCTTCGAGAATCTGCAGCGCGCCAACATGGACCTGAGCCTTGCTTATGAAGCCACCATCGAAGGCTGGTCACGGGCAATGGACCTGCGCGACCATGAAACGGAAGGACATACCTTACGCGTCACCGATCTGACCATGAAATTGGCGTATGCCATGCACGTCAATGAATCCCAGTTGATAGCCATTCGCCGAGGCGCGCTCCTGCACGACATCGGCAAAATGGGCGTACCCGATGCGATCCTGCTCAAAGAAGGGAAATTGACCGATGGAGAGTGGGAGATCATGCACCGGCATCCAGAATACGCCTACAACATGCTTGCGCCGATTGAGTACCTGCATCCTGCCCTGGAGATTCCATACTGTCACCACGAAAAATGGATTGGCACAGGCTATCCGCGCGGCTTGAAGGGTGAAGAGATTCCCCTCACCGCCCGCATCTTCGCCATCGTGGATGTGTGGGATGCGCTGACCAATGACCGTCCCTATCGTCCCGCCTGGTCAAAGGAAAAAACACTGGATTATATTCGCGAGCAAAGCGGAAACCACTTCGATCCAAAAGTAGTCGATGCATTCCTAAAATTATTGAAAAAAACGTCGCAGTTAACTGATCAGATCCTTAATTGACCGGAGCCTCGGAGAAGAAACCCGCGCTGATATTCTTTTACGAAACGATAAAGCCCGTGAAGTGTATTTCCTTGTCTTAAAAAAACTCACCCACGAAAGATTAATTTCGGGATGAATTATGCTTCTGTAAAAGTTGCTTGCAGGTTATCTTACGGATCAAGGCTGCTGGATGTTTGCCTCTTCCATATACAGCAGTATTTCCACATCCAAAGGGATGGATTTGACTTAAAACGTGACACACCCACGAAAGATTAATTCGGGGTATGTCACGTTGTTTAATACGATGAGAAATTACATCTAAAATTTTGGCAATGTTGATAGCTTTTATTTTCCAGAGTCCACGGTCAGCTTGAAGCGTGAGACCACCTGCTGTAAAGTCTGCGCCATTTCCATCAAGGAAGCGGCAGAGGCGGAGACTTCCTCCACCTGAGCGGAGACTTCCTCGGTAGAAGCGGATACTTCCTCGACAGCCGCGCTATTCTCCTCGCTGACACTGGCGATGTTCTCGATGGCTTGTGTCAACTCTGTGGAATTGGCCGCCATTTCTTCGGTGGCGGCGGTGTTCTCTTCGATGACCGCCGAAACAGAATCGACAGCTTCGACCAGTTCCGCGGCAGCCACGCTGACTTTCGCGGCGGCTTTCCCCGCATCCTCAGCCTGCTTGAAAACTGACTCAGCCGCACCCAGAATATTGTTGAGCGCATCACCCGCAGAATTGGCGCGCGTCACACCTGATTCGACTTCGACTGCCGAAGCCTGCATGGCAGTCACCGCCTCATTGACGGTTTTCTGGATGCCCTTGATCAGCGCGGCGATCTCCTTGGTAGCCAGGCTGGAGCGTTCGGCGAGTTTTCGGACTTCATCCGCCACGACCGCGAAGCCTTTGCCCTGTTCCCCGGCGCGGGCGGCTTCGATGGCGGCGTTCAACGCGAGTAAGTTAGTTTGTGAAGCGATGTCTTCGATGGTCTCGACAATCGCGCCGATCTCCTCAGAGCGTGTGCCCATCTCTTCGACCTTGCTGGCGGAGAGACCCACTTTGGCGCGGATGGCTTCCATCCCGACGATGGTTTCCTTGACGGTCTTGGCGCCGTCGCGCGAATAGCTGGCGGCTTGAGCCGAATCACGCGTGACCGCCTGCGCGTTGTTCGTGACCTGCTCAATGGCGGTGTTGATGCGCGAAGTGATCTGCGAAGCCATGCTGATGGCTTTGGCTTGTTCCTGTGCGCCTTTGGCAACGCCGTCAATCGCGCGTCCCATTTGTTCGACGGAAGCGGAGGTCTTGGTGACGCCCGCGGTTTGCTGTGCGATACCGAGCGCCACTTGTTGCACCGTTGTTGCGATCTGCCCGGTCGCTTCCCCCGCTTGAGAAGCGGCACTTGCCAACTGTGTTGAAGCGCTGTTAAGCTCCATCGCACTCTGCGCCACCTCCCCCACCGATTTACGCAGACTTTCGAGCATCTGTTTGAAGGCATGCCCTAGTTCATCTTTGTCAGATTTTAGACGTATGGCAGGCGTGAGGTCTCCATGTGAGATAACAACAGCCACGGCTGTCATCTCTTTCTGATAGCTGATCATCTGGCGCAGCGAATCAGCCAGGACTCCATATTCGTCTTTACTCGTGTAATCAAGAGTCTGATTAATATCGCCCTGGGCAAGATGGTTTGCCGCATTGACCATCAACTTAACCGGTTTTGTAATTCCGCGGGCAATCATGAAAGCCGCGGCAGCTATGAGAAGAACGGATATGCTGATTAAAATAACACTGAATAAGGCAAGCCGGACAGAAGCGGCGTTGGCTTCGTAAGTTTGTTTTTCAGATACCAATCCCAGTTTCAACTCTGGTATCCAGACGTATTGCCCAATAACCTGTTTCCCAAGATAGTTCGTATATATACCCTCACCTGACCTGCCTGCCTGCAATTCCCTACTTGCGGTGGTTTGAAGTTGGTACACGAGTTCAGGATGATCAGTGATCAGTCCGGCAGCTTTCATTTCGTTTATAAAACGCGGAGCAGTGACAAAATATCCCTGTTGATTGACGAGGTAACTTTCAGACGTTTCACCTGATCGGTTTTTAATAAGAATTTGAGTAATTGTTTTTACAGTAATGGTTTCGCCAATTACACCTACAATTTCTCCCCCCTTCGATCTGACAGGTGAGACAAACACTATGATCAAATTTCCAGTCGCTTTGGAAATAACAGGCTCAGACAGGGTAACCCTGCCTTTTAACGCCTCTTTGAAATAAGCCCGGTCGGATACATTGAGAGGCTTATCATCCGAGGTCGCGATGGATACACCGTCTGGTCCCACCAGAAAAATTGTTTCATATATTCCCCAATATTTATAATACTGTTTGATCGCTTCATTTGCAGTTTCCGGATTCATCGATGAAATTCTGGCGATGCCTGCCAGGGTCACAATATCCTGAGTCCGCTCATATGTCCAGCTAATTAAATAGTCCGACTTATCCTTATTAATAAGGCTTTGCATTTCATTAACGGATTGGCTAAGAGCGTTCTTAGTCAGACTGTAACTAATTACAGTATTTAGAATGACGGGAAGGATGCCAATCAGCAGCATTAATAAAAGCAATTTGCCGAGGAATGAGCGGTGGATCGGTATATTAACAACCATTTCATTATTTAGACTCATATTAGTTTCCTGTTCTCTCATTTATTTTCCAGGGTTACCTTGAAACGCGAGACTACCTGCTGTAATTTCTGAGCCATTTCCATCAACGAAGCGGCCGAAGCGGAAACTTCCTCCACCTGAGCGGAAACTTCCTGGGTGGAAGCCGAGACCCCCTCGATAGAAGCACTGTTCTCCTTGCTGACGCTGGAAATGTTCTTGATGGACTGCGTCAGCTCGGAGGAGTTGGCAGTCATCTCCTCGGTGGCGGCGGTGTTCTCTTCGATAACCGCTGAGACAGAATCAACGGCTTCGACCAACTCCATGGCAGCCGCGCTGACTTTCGCAGCGGCATCACCTGCATCACCCGCCTGTTTGAAGACTGATTCGGCAGCGTCCAGGATGTTTCCGAGCGCTTCACCGGCTGAGTTGGCGCGTACCACCCCGGCTTCGACCTCGCTGGCTGATTCCTTCATAGCACCGACAGCATCGCCGACAGTCTTCTGGATGCCCTTGATCCGACTTGCGACCTCTTTTGTGGCCAGCCTGGAGCGTTCGGCCAATTTGCGGACTTCATCCGCTACGACGGCGAATCCGCGCGAGATATCTCCAAACTGCAACAGCATCTGCGCCGGCATTCCAGCCTGAATGATTCCGGATTGGTCGCGGCGCGATACGCCTACGAATAGATAAAGTTTGCCGTTATCATCGCGGGATATAACCGGCTGCACTACCACGCCATTGTCTTGCTCTAAAAGCGGACGGAAAACGGCTGCCTGTCCTTTGCCGTTATCTGGGAAGCGGAAACCAACCGCGTCAGGCTGACTCGATGTGACGATCACACCATCGGCGTCGGAGACACTCAAAATTTCCACATCCAATCGCTGCGATATTTCAGCCAAATCTTCCGAGCTTATCAAATCTGAGCTGCGGCACAGCATTTCAGACAACATTTTTGCCACGCTCACCAAATGAGACTGAACCAATTTTTCATTTGCCTGCTTTCCAGACCCTTCGGCGCGCGCAGCTTCGATGGCAGCATTGAGAGCCAGCAGGTTGGTCTGCGAAGCGATGTCTTCGATGGTTTCGACGATGACCCCGATCTCTTCAGAGCGAATCCCCATCTCTTCAACTTTACTGGCGGAGAGCCCAACCTTGCTGCGGATAACTTCCATGCCAGCGATGGTATCCTGAACGGTCTTTGCGCCATCGCGTGAGTAGCTTGCCGCTTCGGCTGAATCATGGGTCACTGCTTGAGCGTTGCTGGTAATCTGTTCAATGGCCGCGCTGATACGGGATGTCACCTGGGAGGCTTTGCTGATGGCGTTGGCCTGTTCCTGGGCGCCTTTGGCAACCCCTTCAATGGCGCGGTTCATTTGTTCAACAGAGGAGGATGTT
>Ga0335397_10009819_pt1 | contig 11920 bp, 13 predicted proteins | sample MAT04_FD_205740 | JGI IMG/M metagenome (GOLD analysis project Ga0335397, IMG submission 205740) | Freshwater microbial communities from Lake Fryxell liftoff mats and glacier meltwater in Antarctica - MAT-04 (spades assembly) (version 2) ...
GAGCGTATGGAATCTATGGAAGCTAAATACGAAGAGCGTTTGAAGCAGTTGGTGACAGATAAAAAAATCACTGAAGCACAAAAAACACTTCTTTTAGCCAAGCACGAAGAGCTTCAAGCAGCACACAAGGCCGAGATGGTAAATAATGCCAACTTGACTCAGGAGCAGCGAAAAGCTAAGCGTGATACAGAGAAAAAATCTCAGGAAGATTGGGCGAGGGTAAATAACGTCGATATCCAGTACCTTTTTGGAGGATTTGGGATGGGCGGACATGGAGCCTTACGGATAAGTCACAGGGGTATGGGTAGATAATACCTAGTGTTTGACCACATTACAGCTTTTGCGGCCGCAAAAGCTGTAATGATATTGATAAAGTCTATCCAAATTCTTTATAATAAAGACTCTAAGAAAATAGGTATGTTTAAGAAAAATCGTGGCCTTTATATCATTGCCCTAATCGCTTTTGTAAATATGTTAGGATATGGAATTATTATTCCAATCCTCTACGCGTATTCTAAAAAATTTGGACTCTCAGATTTTGAAAATGGACTACTCTTTGCGATATTCTCTATCTGTCAGTTCATAGCTACTCCGATTATTGGTCGTCTTTCAGATAAATACGGCCGACGACCACTTCTTATTATTTCCATTGCAGGAACTGCTGTGTCATTTTTTATGCAGGCTTTTGCGCCCACTGCACTATTCTTATTTTTAGCGAGGGCGCTTGATGGTCTAACGGCGGGGAATATTCCAGTAGCATTCGCTGTTATTTCTGATTCCACTAAACCTGAGGAGAGAGCTAAGGCATTTGGGTTAATAGGAGCTGCATTTAGCTTCGGATTTGTCTTTGGTCCCGCTATTGCAGCATTTACCATTGGATTTGGACAAGCAATACCATTTTTGATTGCAGGAGTAATTACGACAATAGCTGTTATTTTAACGATGCTATTTTTACCAGAGACGAATCAACACATGGGTGAAGTCCAAAAAGGTAAGTTATTTGATCTCCCTAAGCTATGGCACACACTCTTTGATCCAAATGTCGGCGTAACGTTTATTATTACGCTTATCTTCTATCTCGCCTTTGCTTGTGCTATTTTATATGGGTTTCAGCCATTTACTATGAATATTCTAAAAATTACTGAAGCTCAAAACGCATTACTCTTTACACTTTTTGGAGTTGTTGGACTCATTACTCAGACATTCATAGTTCAATTTGTATCGAAGCGTTTTGGTATGAAAAAAGCGTTTACATGGTCTATCTTATTTACTGCGCTTTCATTTATCATTATGTACTTCTCGCGCTCGCTTAATATATTTATAGTTGCATCCATTATTCTCGGATTATTTAATAGTATCGTTCAGACACTTATTCCTACTATCCTTTCACAGGAAGCAGATGCTAAATCTCAGGGTACGATCATGGGGCTTAATGCATCCTATCAAAGTCTAGGGATGATATTTGGGCCTATTCTTGGTGGTGTTGTTGCGACCGTAGCAGTTCCTCTTCCATTTCTTATTGGGGGATTGTTGATATTTGTATGCTTCCTTCTCTCGTTTAGAGTGCTTAGGCCCGGTGTTAGAAAAGAATCTGCATTCTAAGATACTACCTATTGGCATTTTTCCATGAAAAGAAAATCTCTATTATCACTAGTTGTTCTCATAGGTTTAGGCATCCTTTTCTCTGTCTTGTTTATGTTCAGAGATGGGACGATGGTCTCAAGGTTCGATCAGTTAAAAGAAGACCTTATTGCCCCACATCCCTATAAAGAGATGACTATTCCATACCTTAGAGAGCGGACGTATGAGAGTGAATTAGCTAGTCCTGAATCTTTATCTGCTAATAGTCTATATTCATCCTACCTGACAAGCTATACATCTGATGGGCTAAAGATTAATGCATTACTAACTCGACCTATTGGGACTCAACCCGTGGAAGGATGGCCAGCTATTGTCTTTATTCATGGCTATATTCCACCCACTCTTTATAGAACACAGGAAAAGTACATTGAGTACGTTGACTATCTTGCGAGAAATGGATTTGTGGTCTTAAAGATTGATCTCAGGGGGCATGGAGACTCTGATGGTCAGCCTGGGGGAGGATATTACGGAACAGACTATGTCGTGGATGCACTAAATGCCTATGCAGCACTGCAGTCAACTAGTTTTGTAAATAAAAATGCTATAGGCATGTGGGGACATAGCATGGCCGGAAATATCGTGATGCGATCAATGGCAGTTAGACCCACAATCCCTGCTGCTGTTATTTGGGCTGGGGCCGTATATTCTTATACTGATCAGAGAAAGTACGGGATAAACGACCAAAGTTATCGTCCGCCAAATGTTACATCTACGCAGCAGAACAGGCGACGGGTGCTCTATGATAAAGTTGGGAGTCCTAGTGCGACGAGTGAATTTTGGCGACAAGTTGCACCGACTAACTATCTTACTGATCTAAAAGGAGCAATAGAAATTCATCATGCAGAGGATGATGAGGTGGTAAATATCGGGTATAGCCGCGATCTCATAGCACTTCTTGATAAGACTCAGGTACCCCATAACTTTTATACTTACTCATCAGGAGGGCATAATATTTCTGGAGGTAGCTTTACTCTTTCCATGTCCAGAACTGTTGAATTCTTTAAAAAATACCTCATTACTAACTAATTACCACCTGTTGACATATACCCGAGGGGGGTATATTATAATGTAATGAAATCTCACTACGAGGACGTTAAGGTGAATGCCCAAAAGCGGATTAATATCATTAAAGGCCAGTTAGATGGACTCCAAAAAATGATTGATACTGATGAGTACTGTGTAGATGTACTAAATCAAAGCCTCGCTATCCAAAACTCTCTTAAAAGCCTTGACTCAGTACTCTTTGAGAGACATCTCAATACGCATGTTGCTCATCAATTTAAAAATGAGGAAGAAAAAGCTGTAACTGAGCTGGTCGGACTTTTTAGAAGGATTAATAAATAGTGTATATATGAATAAAGAAAAACTCACTTATATTATTGGCGGAATACTCATCGGCTTAGCCGTGTTCTGGTTACTTAGCATGACGGCCACTAGATCAAATAATAGTAGTCTGATGCAGATGATGGGCGTTCGGTCAGCGAATGATCCAGACATAACTGGATACTCGTCCTCAATTGACATGCATTTTATAGAGCAGATGATTCCACACCATGAAGATGCCATCACTATGTCTAAATCTGCATTAACGAAAGCTAAGCGTCCTGAGGTAAAGCAGCTGGCACAAAGTATTATTGATTCTCAAACAAAAGAAATTGACCAGATGAAAATTTGGTATAAAGAGTGGTTTAAGACAAATCTACCAAAGGGAGAAGCTGTTATGGATACCCACGGGATGATGGGTAATTCGAGTCAGCTGCACATGGGTATGATGGGGGACCAGTCTGATCTGGATAGTTTGGAAAGTGCAGAGGACTTTGATAAGGCATTTATTGAAGAGATGATTCCTCACCATCAAATGGCAGTAATGATGGCAGAGATGTTAAAGGGTGGCTCAAATCGGAACGAGATGATTAAGCTTGCAGAGGATATTATAGCGGCACAAAAAAGTGAGATAAAGCAAATGCGCACATGGCTTCAAGAGTGGGGAAATTAAAATGTCACCTGATAAATTACTAGTTTTAGTAGCAAGTATCTCTGGAATAGGGTTTACCTATTGGTTTTTCTTGATGAAGAAAGACGATGAAGCAGTAGTGGTAAATACAAATAGTGTTGATATTCTTGTTGAAGGAGGATATTCACCAGGTGTTATTTCTATTCCCAAAGGTAAAACTACGACACTTAATTTTTTCCGAAAAGATCCATCAAGTTGTTTAGAAGAAGTAATATTAAGCGACTTTAAAGTAAGAAAGTATTTACCTCTGAATAAAAAAACACCCATAACGATTACACCACAAAAAGAAGGAAATTTTGAATTTGCATGTGGCATGAATATGTTTCATGGAAAGATAATCGTTAAATAACTATGACAGTAACTAAAAAATCATTTCCAGTTAAGGGTATGCATTGTGCATCGTGTGTTGGAGTAATAGAAAAAGCACTCTCGAGAACTTTAGGTGTAAAAGAAGCCGTAGTAAACTTGGCTACTGAAAAAGCTACAGTAACTTATGATTCTGATATTTGTCATGAGGATCAAATAGAATCAGCAGTTGCGAGTGTTGGATATAAAGCAATAACAGGACAAGATGTTATATCAGCTGACCAAGAAAAGGCTGAGAAAGTTAGAGAACTTAGGCGATTAAGAAATAAAGTTGGAATCAGTCTCTTTCTGGGTGGGATAATTTTATGGGGAAGTTTTCCAGGACTTATGAGTACCGCTCCGGAGTTTCTAAAAAACTTTTGGGTGCAACTGCTGCTTGCTACACCTGTTCAGTTTTGGGCAGGGAGTGAATTTTATAAAGCAACGATTCCTGCTTTAAAGCATAGAACTGCCAACATGGATACTCTTGTAGCTCTGGGGACTACTGTTGCATATGCCTATTCTGTTTTTGTTACTTTTTCCCCAGATACAGTTATGAGTTTAGGCTTAGATGTAATGCCTTATTTTGATGTGGCAACTATAGTTATTGGATTGATTCTTTTAGGTAGATATTTTGAAGCAAGAGCCAAAGGGCAGACTTCAGAAGCTATTAAAAAATTGATTGGTATGCAGGCAAAAACAGCAAGAGTTATTAAAAATGGAAAAGAGATAGATGTTCCAGTAGAGCAGGTAGCCATTGGGGATGTAATAAGGGTTCGACCCGGAGAAAAGATTCCTGTAGATGGAATTCTTCTTGACGGAGAATCATCTATAGATGAGTCTATGATAACGGGTGAAAGCATTCCTGTTGAAAAACAAAAAGGCGACGCGATAGTCGGAGCTACTATGAACAAGACAGGAACTTTTACCTATAAAGCAACTAAGGTGGGTCAAGATACTATGCTTTCTCAAATTATTAAACTCGTTCAGGAGGCACAGGGCTCAAAGGCACCAATACAGAGGATTGCTGACAGTATCTCTTCTTATTTCGTTCCAATCGTCATAATGCTAGCTATTGCAACCTTCGCATTTTGGTATGTTCTCGGTCCTAATCCCGCGTTGCTTTTTGCATTACTCAACATGGTTGCAGTTCTTATAATAGCTTGTCCCTGTGCTATGGGGCTTGCTACACCTACTGCAATCATGGTTGGGACAGGACTCGGTGCTCAAAAGGGAATACTTATCAAAGATGCTCAGAGTTTAGAAATTGCACATAAAGTAAATACAATTATCTTTGACAAAACAGGTACATTAACCAAGGGCAAGCCGGAGGTTACCGATATTGTAAAAATAGGGAACAAGAGTAAGGTTGATTTATTAAAGCTAGCCGCATCCATTGAAATGGGCTCTGAGCATTCGTTAGCTGAGGCGATAGTGAAAAAAGCAGAGGATGAAAAGATTGCCTTACAAAGCGTTTCTAAGTTCAAAGCAATTGCAGGACATGGGGTTGAAGGAGTAGTTGATACTAAGCAAATCTCCTTTGGTAATAGAAGGCTTATGGAGAAAGAAAAGATTTCTATTAACGCGTATAAAGAACAGATTGAAAAGCTGGAAGAGAGCGGAAAAACTGTGATGATGCTCAGCGTAGATGGCGAATTGGAAGGTCTAATTGCTGTTGCAGATACTATTAAAGATTCTGCAAAGGCAGGTATATATGCTCTACAAAAGAAAGGCATTGAGGTTGTAATGATTACAGGTGACAATGAAAAAACAGCCAAGGCAATTGCTTCGATGCTTGGAATAACACGTGTATTAGCCGAGGTTTTGCCTGACCAAAAAGAAGCCGAGATCAGAAAATTTCAAGCAGAGGGTAAGATAGTGGCTATGGTTGGGGATGGGATTAACGATGCCCCGGCTCTCGCTACCGCAGACGTTGGCATAGCGATGGGAACTGGAACAGATGTTGCGATTGAAGCAGCCAATATTACGCTGATTAATAAGGATTTAAGGTCTGTAGATTCAGCTATTGAACTATCCAGAAAGACTATGCGAACGATTAAGCTGAATTTGTTTTGGGCCTTCGGATATAATATACTCCTTATACCTGTTGCTATGGGTGTTCTGTATCCATTCTTTGGGGTACTGTTAAGTCCTATATTTGCTTCTGTTGCGATGGCGACCAGCTCTATATCTGTTGTTAGTAACTCATTATTATTAAAAAGAGCTAAAATATAGTTATGAACTTGTGGGTAATATTTTTAACAGGATTAACAGTGGGAGGTCTCACGTGCCTTGCAGTACAGGGTGGTCTTTTAGCATCTGTTATTGCAGCGAAAGAAGAAGACGAAATTGAGAAAGGTATAAATAAGAGAAATCCAGTTTTTCCAACTCTTGCATTTCTTGCAACTAAATTTATTGTCTATACAGCCTTTGGGTTTATTCTGGGAGCTTTTGGAGGCGCTATAGGAATAAGTCCCACTGTCCAAACTACCATGCAGTTACTGGCGGGGTTGTATATGATCGTTATTGCACTTAATCTCTTAAATGTTCATCCAGTTTTTCGCTATTTTGTAATTACTCCACCAAAATTCTTAACAAGAAAAGTTAAAAACCAGTCAAAGAGTGGTGATCTATTTGCGCCTGCATTATTGGGCGCTATGACTATCTTTATCCCATGCGGAACAACGCTGGCTATGGAGGCATTAGCTATTAGTAGTGCTAATCCTTTTTCAGGTGCTGCTATCATGGGAGCATTTATTCTGGGGACGACACCGTTATTTTTTGGCGTAGGATGGCTGACAAGTATATTGGGGGATAGTTATAGGTCCAAGTTTTTAAAGTTTGCAGCAATTGCGGTTTTATACCTTGGTCTTACCTCTGTCAATGGTTCTCTCGTTGCATTTGGCTTTCCGGTGACACTACAGTCGATCTCGGGAGGGTTTGCGCAGATATTCCAACCCAAGACATCAGAAAAGCTCTATAGCGAGGTGCCTATGTCCCAAACTCCAGAGATCGTGGTGAGTGCAAATGGATACACGCCCAATTATATTCGTGTAAAAAAGGGTTCACCTGTTACCTTAAGGTTAATTGGTAAAGATGCCTACAGTTGTGCGTCAGCCTTCAGGATCCCATCACTGGGTATTGCGAGAAATCTGAGTGCAAATGAGACAACTAGTATTACTTTCACTCCCGATAAGTCAGGTCAAATTTCATTTACTTGTTCCATGGGTATGTATAGTGGAGTTATCGAGGTTATATGAGTAAGGTATCATTAAAAATTGAAGGAATGCACTGTAATTCATGCGCTATGTCTATAGATTTCGATATGGAAGACTTAGATGGTGTAAAGACAGTAAAGACTAGTTATGCAAAGCAACTGAGTGAAGTTGAGTTTGACGAATCAAAGATTGAGCCACAAGCCATCGTTGAGCAGATTAAAAAAACAGGATATACCGCAGTCATACAATAAGTTGCTTTACTCCAGTTTTGAGTATATGATATCTCTATGGCAACGTTGATCATTACGGTTCTACTTGGCTTAGTAATGGCTTTCTTCGCTACCCAAAATACTGGCGTCATTACACTTCATTTTTTCAGCTACACATTTGAAAAGATCCCCACCTATGTTGTCGTGATTGGTGCATTATTGATCGGACTAGTGCTTTCGTGGATTATCAGTTTAATTAACGACATAACTACAGGTATGACCATCAGAGGAAAAGAAAGTAAAATTAAAGACTATAAAAAAGAAAATGCAGAACTAGTGAAGAAAAATCATCAACTGGAGCTTGAAAATACGAGGCTCGCAGAGCAGACAGATGCCCCCACTGATGATAAATCTCTGTGAAGGCACTTCTTGCTAAAATTTGGCGCATATTATCTCTTCCTAAAGGAATTCAACTCTCGATTATGAAAATGTTTCAGGACCAGTTTTTAATTGGAGTGACAGGCGTTATTTTTAATGATAAAAATGAAATTCTCCTCTTTAGACATACCTATCGACAGACTTCTTGGAGTCTTCCTGGAGGATACAGTAAATCGAAAGAGCACCCCCTAGAGACACTTGAGAGAGAAATTGCTGAAGAATCAGGGCTCGTTGTGAGCGCAGATGAGCAGCTCCATATTAGAACAGATCGAGAAGCATCACGTCTTGATATAACAGTTGTCGGAACTTTCATAGGAGGAGAATTTAAGCCCTCAAATGAGGTCTCTGAGTTTGGTTTTTTCTCCTTTGATAATCTCCCCCAAATTTCTAAAAACCAGCTCCTCTTGATCAAACACACACTAGAAAAGAAAAAAGCCTAACTCCTCGTCTTAGATTTTAATCCTGCTACAATTGCACTATGAAAATAAGCGTCTCTCAGTCTCAGGCTAGGCAATTTTTGCTTCAGCACCAGCTCCTTTTACCCCCACAGACTTTACATGGTGAAAAAGCAGTTGGTCGGGTCTTTGATTATCTTCGTATTATTCAGTATGACCCACTAAATCCCTGTGGGCGTAATCCAGACCTTGTTTTGCAATCACGCATCAGTGACTATCATCCGGATGGTTATCACAGATGGTTATATCAAGAAAAAAAAGGAATTGAGTGTTATGACAAAGAGCTCTGCATAATTCCCATCGAAGATTTTTCCTTGACTGATCACAGGCGACTATTAGTAAAAGATCGTACTGATAATAAATACTTTTTAAAGAAATATGATAAAGCCATCCATGAGCTATTCGCTAGGATACAAAACGACGGCGAGATAACATCAAATGATATAAAAGATACTACGAGAGTTACTAGTGATTGGGGCACAGATGCACTCTTTGGAAGAATTGCCTTAGAGACATTATGGCGAATGGGTAGATTGGTTATCAGTCGGCGTGAAAAGGGGAAAAAGTACTATGATCTTCCTGGAAATGTCCATACATCTCTTCATGAAGAAGTTGAGCTGGGTAGTTTAGAGCTTACCACAAATCATCTCAGGCGCAGACTGAAAAGCGTTGGCCTACTACCACTTGGTGGGGGTGGCGGAGGTTGGCAGGGACTAGGTTCAGTTCGAAAAGTGATAAAACAACTCGTCGATGAGGGGGGTTTTATAGAGGTCTGCATAAAAAATATAGATCGTCATTATGTGGTAAGCAGAGATGATGAAAAAGCAATTATAAGTAAACCTCATGTTTTAAAGACTAAGAAGGTAACGTTTATAGCACCGCTTGATAATCTCATGTGGGACAGGCAGATGATTTTGGAGCTCTTTAATTTTCATTATCGATGGGAAGTGTATACACCAGTAGCGATAAGAAAATATGGCTACTACGTACTACCAATTCTTTATGGCGAAGAGTTCATCGGAAGAATTGAACCGGTTCTTAAAAAAGATAGGACACTCGAGATTCGTGGTCTGTGGAAAGAAGAGGGTAAAGTCTGGGATGAGCAGACTCATGCTGCTTTTAAAAAAGCATTAGACATATTTAAAGAATATGCCAAAAGTTTATAACTAGGGCCTAACAGTTGAGGGGATGTCTAAAAATGACTCGAATCGGCGTTGGGTCAAGACCTTTGGCCATTCAGTCATCCTGAGAGCTACATGCTTCTGCTGTACTCACTCCCGTTTCGTAAAGTTCTAAATCTCAGGCTTTATTTTGCTATAATCTCTTCATGCTGAAGTTTTTAAGCTTTTTAAGTCTGATCGTGATTGCTTTCCTCTTCTTTTTACCTAGTAGCGTCTTTGCTCAGGAAGCGATCAATTCATTTCATACAGAGATGATTGCAGAGAAAAATGGTGATCTTAACGTATCAGAGCGGATTGATTATACCTTTGGGAGTACATACCGTCACGGTATGTATCGTTATATTCCTCTTGTTTCACGTGTGGGAGAGTTGTATCGGGTAATTGATGTTAGATTTACAGGTGTCTTGCGCGACGGTAAGAAAGAGCCATATACCATAAATAGTTCAGGGGAGGAGATAACTGTTAAGATAGGTGATCCTGATAAGACTATCACAGGGCCACATGTTTACAAGATTAATTACATAGTAAAAAATGGCATCGGGAGTAACTATGCAGATCATGATGAGATTTACTGGAACGTGACAGGGGATCAGTGGGAGATACCGATAGAGTCCGCCTCCTACTCTCTCACTACAGATTTTGATCGCCTCGATTCGACCGAGTCGAAGCGGGGTGCTCCAGTAAAGAAAGCTATTTGTTTTACTGGTCCTGCCGGATCCAGGCAGAGTAACTGTCAGGTAAATTTGCGGGGTGGAAGAGTTGAGATATTTTCTGATTCGTCACTAGCAAGTTCTGAAGGATTGACCATCGTTGCTGGATATCCTGTTGGAACATTTCCTAAAAGTACGTTACTAAAATCAATTCCTATAGATCCCGATGTTAAAACATTTCTTATTATTTTTGGGACTGTACTCGTTCTCCTCAACTTCGTCCTCGCACCGTATCTACTCTATTGGTATATGAAAAAAAGAAATAAAAAAAGATTTGGTCCACCAGTTGTGAATTTTGATCTTCCCGAGTCTATAGATGGCACGCGAGTTAGTCCAACTGAGGCGGGAACGATAGATAATACGCTCTTAGATAAAGAAGACGTCGTCGCGACTATCTTTGATTTAGCGATACGTAAATTCATTAAGATCGAAGGGACTATTAAAAAGAACACATTTGGACTAAGGGAGAAGCAGGACTTTACGCTCACACGTTTGAAAGATGGCACTGGCTTAAATCCTTTCGAAGTCTTACTTATGGATACTATTTTTAATAGTGAGAAAAAGACGACTCTAAAAGCTGCCAAATTGACCTATACGATATTTAATAGTCTTGAGACGACGAATTTCAGCAGTCTTATTCAGCAGAATTTCTTTACGAAAAATCCTAAATCTCAGAAGTCTGTCTGTCTCGTCTTTGGATTATTATCACTTTTCTCAGGATCTTTCCTACTTGCGGGAGTATTGCTATATCTCTCTCGCAAATTAAATGGCAGGACAGCGGAGGGCGATGAGATGGACTGGAAATTAGATGGATTAAAGATATTTTTGAAAGCAACCAAGCGCTACGATGTTTGGCAGACGAAGAACTTTATATTTTTGGAAAGTATGATTCCTTATGCGATGGCGCTTGGTGTGATAAATGATTATATGAAAGAGCTTAAAGTGCTTAAGCCTGAGTATAGTCCTACTTGGTACAGTGGTCGAGGCAATTTTTACATGATGTATCCGCTCTTTGCATCTAGTGCTAGTTCTAACGTCACGACTAGTGCTCCCTCGTCTTCCAGTGGCTTCTCAGGAGGGTCTTCAGGTGGAGGCGGCGGTGGTGGAGGTGGGGGATCATGGTAGGGTCTTCTTACTCTTTTTAGGCTTCGGGGTGGGGAGGGCGTAAGCAGTGGCTATTGTTAGCTTTGCCATGAAGTCTCGGTCTTTCCATTTATCCTCAGATATCAACAGCTGATTGCGTAGATGCTATAGAGCTATATTAACAGATCTCTACGTCACTACAATTTCTCTTGGGGTGCTATAACAATCATATCATCATAACCAAAAAAGAACCTTTTACTAAAGGCGAAATTGAGCAGCTTCGTGAAGAATTTGATATGTACATTAGGGTAGTGATCGATATTAGTGAGAGAATTTGCTCTGCTGGTCAAAATCCTCACTTTAAATCTGAGAAAATGGAAATCTCAATGAAGTCAGAAGATCAGGAGAAAAAAGCTGAAGATGCTCTCATGTATAGTACGCTTTTTTAAAATGCCGCAATCGCTCTCTAGTCTGCTATAAGTAGTTTCATTGGAATAGTTAGCAAATAAATCAAAAATCCTTTTTATATTTTCTTAGGATACATTACTGATAAAACAAGTGACGCACCTAGGGCTGTTAGAATAATCCCAAAAGAAATAAAGGGCGAAAGATGAAAACCAAATAAT
>Ga0335397_10009821_pt1 | contig 11919 bp, 17 predicted proteins | sample MAT04_FD_205740 | JGI IMG/M metagenome (GOLD analysis project Ga0335397, IMG submission 205740) | Freshwater microbial communities from Lake Fryxell liftoff mats and glacier meltwater in Antarctica - MAT-04 (spades assembly) (version 2) ...
CAGTCCTACCCGAGAGTTCGACGGTCAATGGCTCGGGCACGGCGGATGCGTCGGACATGACGCGTCTGTTGCCGTAGACGTTCGGGACTAAACCTCGAGCAGGTGGATGGTCCGCCGCTCCACGGTGGTGAGGCCTGCTGTCGGTCGCCGAGGGCCCGCACGCCAGGCGTCCGCCAGCATCCCGGCGAACCACGTCCGTTCCACGGCGAGGTGCACGTCACTTGTTCGGCACACCGACCGTGTGTTGCCGAGCACGACAACTGCCCGGTCGACGGCCGCGAGGAACTCGCGCTTGGTGGCGGCCGGCACCCGGCTCGACGCGAGATCGGCCGACACTGCGGGGGTGGCCATCCAGGTGCGGAAGGCCTTGGCGGTCATCGGCTGCCCGATGACGTCGCGCATGTAGTCGTTCACCAGCGTCGAGTCGATCACGCCCGGCCGACCATCACCATCCATGTAGGTGAACAACCGCTGGCCCGGCAGGTCCTGACACTGCGCCACCAGGCGAGCGAGCCGACAGTCCTCGACCACGATCGTGTGCCGGCGACCGCTCTTGCCGACGAAGCGGAACGTGATGTCAGCACCGCTCAGCCTCGCCTGGTGCGACCGCAGCGTGGACAGTCCATACGAGCCGTTGGCCCGTGCGTACGCCTCGTTGCCGACACGGATGCCGGTACGGTCGAGGCGATGTACGACCAGCGCTGTCTGGCGGCGTTCGGTGGGACGTCGCTGGGCGAGGTCTTTGGCAACCTTCGTGCGTAGCGCCGTCAGCGACCTGCCGAACGTGAGCAGATGATCGAACTTCGTCTGCTCCTGGGCCATCCGGAATGCCGGGTGGTAGCGGGACTGCTTGCGGCCCTTAGCCTCGATCCACCGACCGGCCCCGTGGGGCGTCGGTTGATGGTTACTTGCTGATGGGCGGCGTGTTGGAGCGGGCGTTGACGATGGTCGGGGCGCGTTGAAGCTGCGGTCGTGTCGTGTGGGTTGTCAGCGCTCGGTCGTGAAGTGGTGCGGCGCGCCGGTCCGCTGACCGGCGTCAGCCGGTCGCGGGTTGCAGATCTCGCAATGTCGCGAGCGCCGAGATGAACGTGTTCGCCCATGGCCAGTTGGTCGGCATCCGCAAGGTTGGTCGGCCGGCGCGGTTGACGAGCCGGCCGGGGATCGCGAGGAGTCGAGTCCGTAGCGTGCGGGCAACGACGAGCTGGTTGTCGACGCGGATCTTGCCGGCGATCGCGGTCCAGCGGACCATGTTGTGCGCGAGGACGGCGCATTGCAGCCATGCCGAGTTGGCGTGGAAGTTCCCGGACGGGACGTGCTCGAGTCCGGCGCCTTCTTTGAGGTCGCGGATCGCGAGTTCGACCACGGCGTGGTGGCGGTGGAACTTGTCGACGTCGACCGCGGTGCCGTCGAGGTCGGTGAGGAACCCGAAGTGGCGCCAGTCGGGCCACAGCCTCAACTGTGCCTTGTCGGTCAGCCGGGTGCGGCGCACGATCAGACGACGCGTCACCTTCTTCTTGCCGGCGCCGGTCGTGTACGCGCATTCGGCCACTTCGGCTTCGCCGTCGTCGGTGTACTCGATCGGGGTCCACGCGTCGTCGGGGATCGACGAGATGGCGTTGTTGATGCCTTTGCTCGAACACCGCACAGCCATCGTGTAACGCACGTTCAACCGGTTCAACACGGTGATCGTGTCGTTGGCCCAGAACCCGGAATCGAACCTGATCGTCAAACCGCCCGTCGCGCCAGCGCGTCTGACGCGTGCCACGACCTCGTCGATGAACCGTCTCGCTCCGCGTTGAGTGTTCGCCGATCCCTTCCGCATCCGAGCGTGAATGATCTCGCCCGTGTCAGCGCGGGTCGCGAGCAGCGGGTGATAGCCGAGCTTGCGCGTATACCCGTAACCGGCACCCTGCTTGGCCTTGCCGACCACTTCACAGATCGTCGAGTCGACATCGATCACCAGATCACCGACCGGTCCAACCGCCGTCGCCCAGGCCCGCTCCAGCGCTCGACCGTTGACCGCCTCCATCTGACGGACGTGACCGAACGTGAACGACCGCAGGAACGTCCCCAACGTCGACGGGGCCATCACCCGATGACCAAGCACGGCAGCCGTCGACCCGGCGCGCAACATGTCGGCATGATCGATGTGCGTACCGCCGGCGATCATTGCGTGGGTCAACGTCAACACCTTGCGGCCGGGACGTGCGCCGCCGGTGCGGCCACCGAGCTTCACGGTCGCGTCGATCATGCCTTCCAGCCCGAGCCGCTCGGCCATCGTCGCGGTCAACAACAAGCCTGCATTCGCGACCAGATTCGGATCATCGAATGACACGTCAACACGAGCGATGGAGCGCGATACTGATGCCACTGGAAGTGTCTCCTGGTTCTGTCGAACGATGAGGTGTAGGAACCAACATCGTCCCAGCCCAGGAGACCTTTCACGCGGATACGCGCATCACCTCACACCCAAGCGATCGGTGGATCGAGGCTTAGCATCACGGCCCGTCGCCTGAAGGTGCCCTGCCGGATCGGAGCAGATCCACACATCGGCCCAAGCGGGCGGGATCGCCAACGAAGCGATGCGCTCCAACGTCGGCGCATCGACGACACGCAAACCGTCGGGATGCTCATACCGGATGCGGCGGATGCCGCGTCGGGCGATGCCCGGTTCGGCATCAACGGAGTGGACCAGCGCCTCGATCGCGAACGGGACCGGGGCGGCGCTCATGAGACCGCGATCGACGACGCCGACTCGCTCATGGATGATCGCTGAGGAACGAGATCCGTCCGTTCGGCTGCGGATCACCCGCCACGTCACCCAGATCGACGCCAGCCCGAGCAATGCCCCAGCGACAACGTCGCTGAGATGGTACATCCCTCGATAGAGCCGGGCCCACGCCACGATGATCGACACGGTGGAGGCGGTGATCACCGAGAGCATCACGGGCCGCCGTTTGGTGGTGTGGCGGGCCGCTATGACGGCGAACGCGCCGTACACCACTGCGGCGGCCACATGACCAGAGGGAAACGACGAGTCGACGGGAGAGGAGTCGAGTTGTGTGACGTCGGGGCGGTGACGGCTGACGATGAGGGTGACGGTGAGGAAGATGGATGCTTCTAGTACCAGGGTGATCGCTACCAGCAACGCGTCGTTCCACCGCTTCCAGATGGCGATCATCCCGGCCGCCACGACGGTGACGCGGTGGGCATCGATCGAGTCCAGCCGTCGAAGAGCAAACCGGCGGTGCGCAGTGTCGAGAAGTTCTCGCCGTTGATCCAGATCATGTCGACGGCTCCGTCGGCGGTACCGGCGCGATCCTCGGCGAGCACCTGGTTGACCGCGTCGACCGTGTCGGCGATCGGCACCCGCCGCAGCGTGACACCGAAGCGGTCCTTCAGCACCGGCCCGTAGGTGTCGTCGACGAAGCGGTTGATCGACTCCGAACCTCCCCACAGGTACCGGTTCACCGTCTGACCGCGCGCAGCAGCAAGCACACCCTCCCAGTCGTTCGGATCGAGAACAGTCGGCCCGGCCCGCGCTGGCCCTGCACTGGGACCGGCTGATCGGCGGTCGTCGTCGGTGCACGCGACCGCAAAGATCGAGCCGAGCGTCAAGGCTGCGAACGTCCGACGAGAGATCAACACGACGACACCGGTAGGACAATGGGTGCACGTCGGGTGGGTAGCGGGAGCAACTGGGCCAGTTGCCGGTTCTCGCCAGGGTCGAGCAGCGAGTGCTGTACACAGGCGGGGACGAGCTCCGACGATTCGGGATGTGCCATTGCATAGGTGCATGCCTGGAGGCGTTGCTGCGCGGCGAGTATTGCGGGATCGGAGGCGGTCTCGCCCCGTTGGAGGAGCTCCCATGCCGGGGCCACGACGGCAGCGTCCATGAAGCTGTGCATCACGAACGTCACCGGTTGCATCCCGGAGCGCACGGCACGAAGGCCACCAGCTCGTCGGACGAAGCGACGGATCCAGCCGGCGGCGATGAGTGCGAGTCGTGGGTGTCGGATCAGGAGGCGAGCGACCCGGAGGACCTTCACGAAGGTGTTCGGTTCAGTCATGTAGTTGCCGGGCAGGTAGCGGAGGTACGCGTCGCGTGCGCCAAGGTCGGCAGGATCGTCCTCTTCGAGTACCGGGACGTATCGGTCGTTGACGAAGACACCCCAGCTGGTGCGATTGCAGCGGGTGTCGCCGAACTGCAGCACTCGGTATGGCAACGCGCGGCCCGCTCCAAGCTCGATCTGGGCCCACACGTCGTCGTCGGTCATCGCTCGAAATCCCTCTCGCCAACGAACTTCGCTGCCGACGTAGGCAGCGGGTTGGAAGGAGAACATTCGCCATCCCTGGCGCCGCGAGGCGGTGATCACGTCGGCGATCTCGCCCAGGTTGTCGGGGGTGACGGTCATGTTGTGCGCGAGGTACGAGCGAACCCCGTGGACCGAGCGGAGCCTGGTGAACATGTCGGTGAACCGCTGGCGGTGGTCGTGCAGTTCGGCTTCCGACTGTGGCTTCTCGTTGCCGCTGCGGCCGTACATCGTGGAATCGATGTGCGCCGCGAACGACACGGAATCGAACCGTCTGCTCCCGTCCCGCCGAAGCACCACCTGATGCAAGTACTCCTCGTCGAAGTCGCCATGGGTCATGCTCATCGGTGAGCGACCGTTCGCACGCATCACCTCGAGGGCCGACGCGTGGTCCTCGGGTGCCAGCAACGACACCTCACCCCCAATCAGTTGCGCGAACGCTGCCGGGCCGCGCTGGCCGCGCAGGAACGCCATCTGGCTGCTCACCTGCTCGAGCGTGTGTGCTCCGTCGACGCGGACCTTGTTCGCGTCCTTCGAGTGATAGCACGGCTTGCACGCGAAGTCGCAGGCCGGGAACACCCCATGAGTGCCTTCGCAGCCGGTCGATCGCCGCCCGATCAGCTGACCGTCGGTCTTGACATGCTCGGGTAGCTCCGCCCACCGTCGGGCGGCTGCAGCAGCGGACTCCGCGTCGACCGGTCGGGTGCGGATCTCGCAGCGTCGCAACCATGCCACCAACCCCAGGTCAACCATTCGCGCTCCGCTCCACATCTCGATCGACCGATCGATCGGACAGTCTCCGGTCGACGGCCGCCGACCCGCCGGGAACCCGCTTCGTCAGCCTGATCATTCCCCGAGGAGTCATCCCCGGCGCGCGATGAGTTCGGGGCTCGGCGATGACAGCGGTTTCGGTCATCGAAGGTTCCGGACTGCCCAGACGACCCGCTGGATCACAGTGATGCCCACCAGGCCGGCCATGGTCGAGAACCACCAGATCGCCTGGTCGGGGAACGAGAGCATCAGCACGAACAACACGATGGTCTCCGCACCCTCGACAAGCCCGGCCGGCATGTGGATCGTGGTTCGCTCCCCGGTCGCGGCTGCGCCGCCACCGCGCTTTTCAGCAATCGCAGCGAGGTACGTCCACGACATCGTGTTCACGTAGAACGTCGCGAGCAGCACTGCGCACCAGGTCCATGTCCCGATGCTTGCCTGTGCCGTCGCGATCCCGATCGGTACAGCCGCGTAACCGACCGTGTCGGCCATCATGTCGAGGTATCCACCAAGGTCGCTCTGACGGTCTCCCTCGCGGGCTACCGCACCATCGAGCCCGTCGAAGACCCGACCGAGCAACCACAGGGCAACCGCCTGCCAGCCGAGCCCGAACCCGGCAGCGACACCGCCCCCGACGCCACCGGCGAGTGACAGCACCGTGAGCCAACCGGCCCCGATGCGCCCCGCAACCACACGAGCAGCCGGACCGACCATCCGGTCCTTGGTGTTTCGAAGTATGCGGTCGATCATCTGGTCACGATCATCGCTGATGGAGAGGGATCATGGGTGCGGAACCCACGGCGACCGGATCGCATTCCAGGGGAAGAATCCCGACCGTCCACAGGGTTTCCACTCCATTCGGCCGAATGGAAGGATCGTGGATGACGTCCTACGACGTGGTGGTGATCGGCGGTGGTGCTGGCGGGCTGGTGGCTGCCAAGCAAGCACGGCGGCGGCACGCCAGTGTGGTGATCGTGCAGGACGGCCCGCTCGGTGGCGACTGCACGTTCACGGGATGCGTTCCGTCCAAGGCGCTGCTCGCCGCAGCCGCGCAGGGCAACTCGTTCGACGAGGCCATGGTGCGCGTCCACGCAGCCGTCGACCACATCGCAGCCACCGAGGACGCCGTCGCGCTGGCCCGGGAGGGCATCGATGTCATCGCCGGCTACGCCCGCTTCCGCAGCCCGGCCTCGATCGACGTCGATGGCACCAGGGTGCGATCGAAACGCTTCATCGTCGCCACTGGGGCACGACCGCTGATCCCTGCGATCCCGGGCCTACGCGAGAGCAACCCGTTGACCAATGAAACGCTCTTCCAACTCGACGAACGGCCCGCCTCACTGGCGATCCTCGGCGGTGGACCGATCGGCTGCGAAACGGCTCAGGCGTTCGCACGTCTCGGCAGCCGGGTCACCCTGATCGAAGCCGCGGACCGACTCCTCCCGCGCGAGGAACCCGAGGCCTCAGCGGTGATCGCAGCCGCATTGAGCCGCGACGGCGTCACCGTGCGGGTCGGCTCCCCGGCCACGCTGGTGGAGCGCAGCCCGGACGGCACCATCTGCGTCCACACCGAAACCGGTGAGTCCATCGCCGCCACGCACCTCCTGGCAGCAATCGGCCGGGCACCATCGGGCCGCGGGTTCGGCCTCGAAGAGATCGGCGTCGCGATCGACACGCGCGGCGCGATCACCGTCGACGACACCATGGCCACCAACATCGGCGGTATCTGGGCTGTGGGCGACGTCACCGGTGGACTCCAGTTCACCCACGTCGCCGGGCGCATGGGATGGATCGCCGCCGCCAACGCCCTCTCGAAGCTCGCTCGCGTTCGCAGGTTCCGACTGGACACCCGTGCGATTCCGTGGGCGACGTTCACCAGCCCAGAGGTCGCTCACGTCGGCCTCACCGAGGCCGAGGCTGCCGAACAACACCCCGATGCCCGCGTCGCCCATCTGCCGCTCGCTCACGTCGACCGTGCCGTCGCCGTTGGCGCAACCGAAGGCTTCGTCACCCTCATCGCCGCGCCACGGCGCTTCACCCGACACCTCGCCGGCGGACGGCTCGTCGGCGCAACCGTCGTCGCCCCCACCGGTGGCGAACTGATCCACGAGGCCGCCCTGGCGATGCAAACCAACATGTTCGTCGGGCGTCTCGCCCAGACGACCCACGCCTACCCCACCTGGTCCATGGCCATCCAACAAGCAGCACTGCAGTTCTTCGGCGAGTCTGCCGGCCTGCGAGCCAGGCCTGCCAGCGCCGCCAAGCCCCAGCACGGGCCACCGAAGCACGGGCCAACGAAGTAGACAGAGACGATGACGACACCCGAGAGCGAGTCACCACTCACGTTGAAGGGCTTTGCCGACTCGTTCTTCTACGGATCGCGCAGCAACCTCGACTTCAAGTTCCTTGCCGACCTCGCCGACACCGAAACAGCCGACTTCTTCGAAGGACTTCTTCGCGAACTCGGCCGCACACTCAACGACGGCGACGCAGCCAGGCTCCTCGATCACGCCAGATCATGGCAACGCCGCGCGTACGGCGCCCACCTCGACTCGAAGGCAGCGTTCGCGTACGACGACGTTCCCTTCAGCATCCTGGCCACACCGCTCGCCGAGACTCGGGTCGCGCTGGTGACCTCGAGCGGACACTTCGTCGCCGGCGACGACCCGAAGCCGTTCGGCGTCGGGCAGATGACCCAGGCCGAGGCCGAAGCACGAATCGGCGAGTTCATCCGCGCCGAGCCCACCCTGTCCCGCATTCCAGTCGACACACCAGCCGATCAGCTCCGTGTGCGCCACGGCGGGTACCCGATCGACGCCGCCTCGATCGACCACAACGTCACCCTCCCGCTGCGGGCGATGCGAGAACTCCAACATGATGGCATCATCGGCGAACTGGCCGCCGACGCCTATTCGTTCGTGGGCGCGACATCGCAGCTCAAGTTGCGCGAGCGAGTCGCACCACTCTGGGCCGACGAGCTTCACGCCGCCCAGGTCGACGCCGTCCTGCTCGTACCGGTTTGACCTGTCTGTCACGTGTCCGTGGGGCACGTCCAGAGAGTGTTCGAAGCGGCAGGGATCCCCACGGTGGGGATCAACATCGCCGCGTTCGCCCACGTACCGGCGCGAATGGGAGTCAGCCGGGCCCTGATCACCGACCATCCGATGGGCCGACCGCTCGGAGCACCCGGCGATGCCGTTCGTCAACGCGACGTGGTCGCAGCAGCCCTCGAGCTGCTCACCAGCACCGCCGGACAAACCATCGTCTCGTTCCCGCATCCGTACCGGACAGCCGCAGCGCACCCGTCCGCCTGACGATCCTCAGGATCGCCAGCGGCGAACCTCGGCGACCAATCCGCACAGCATCCTGTCGGCGTCGACAATGGCCCCCGACCGGGCTGTGACCAACGCACCGAACATCGCGGCCTGCGCCAATGCGGCCCTGGTGGAGCCGGTGTGCGGTTCGATCTCACCGGATCGCTCGGCGCGTGTGATCGCAGCTTCCAACGATCGGCGAACCCGCTCGCGGTGGCGTTGGGTCACCTCAGCGATCTCCTGATCCTGCGTGGCGAACTCGACCATCGTATTCACGAGCAGGCATCCCATCGGCTGCACATCCGACGAGACTCCGCTACGCACCCACTCGACGAATCGCACGACGTCGTCGAGGCCGCACGAGCCGGCGGCCAATGCCTCGAGCGCCGAGCCGACATGGTGCTCGTAGCGAACCAACGCCGCCTGGAACAGGCCACGTTTGCTGCCGTACGCCGCGTACAAGCTCGACACGTTGATCCCCGTCGCAACGACCAGCGCATCGAGGCTTGTCGCCTCGTAGCCGTGCTTCCAGAACCCACCCAACGCGCCCGGTCTGCTCGACACCTACTTGACCGGCTATGCCGCGTTCCGCTCCGAGTCGGGCCTCACGGCGGCCCAGCAGGAGACCGTGTTCCTCACCATCAGCCGCGCCAACGGTTGCTCGTACTGCGTCACCGCACACTCGACCATCGCCGACATGACCAAGGTGCCTGCCGAGATCACCGACGCGCTCCGTGCCGCCACGACCCTTCCCGATCCGCAACTCGACGCGCTTGCAACGTTCACCTCTGCCATGCTCGACAGTCGCGGCTTGCCGACCCGCGCCCAGGTTGATGCCTTTCTTGCGGCTGGCTACACCGAGCAGCAGATCCTGTATGTGGTGCTCGCCCTCGCCGTCAAGACGATCTCCAACTACAGCAATCACCTGTTCCACACTCCAGTCGACGCCGCCTTCAGCGCCCGGGCGTGGGACCAATGAGTTGAGGCGCCCTCGACCGGGAATCGAAGATCGGGCCGAGCGGGTTCACATTCCTATGGCGCACACGAACCCACAGCTCGCCGATCCCTCAGCCGACGGTGCTGAGATCACCGTCCACTGGAGCCCCGGGTGCCCGCATCAGGGCTCGGAGTGATGAGCATCCCGACACTCGTGCTGTGCGACGCACACGGCAACGAGATCGACCGCATCGTCGGGCTACCCAATCGGCAAACCCGCGACAAGTTCGTCGTCAAAGCGGCCACAGTCGCGAACAGCGGATCGAGTACAGCATGACCCTCCGCGTCGGCGACCCGCTCCCCGACCTCGAACTCATCGATCACACCGGCCAGGTCTGGCACACCAAAGATCATCGCGGCCACCCACTCGTACTGGTGCTGCACCGTCACCTTGCTTGACTGCCATGCCAAGAACACGTGATCGCCGTGCGCGACCATCTCGACCAATTCGGTGACGCAACCATCGTCATCGTCACCTTCGCCGCGACCGAACGACTCGCCGCCCACCGCGACCACCTCGCAATTCCCTTCACCATCGTCACCGACGTCGACCGCCGCCTGTACCGACTGCTCGGCGCCGAGCGAGGGAGCAATCGCCAGATCTGGTCGTTCGGCACCCTGCGGATGTACGCAGGTCTGCTCCGACGAGGGCGCCATCTCAGCAAGCCCACCGAGGACATCCACCAACTCGGTGCCGACGCAGTCATCGGACGCGACGGACGACTTCGCTACCTCTCGCTCCCGTCTACGCCCGACGCCCGACCGCCAGTGTCGGATCTGATCGCCGCCCTGGACTGAACTCGACGGCCTGCGAAAGTTCATCGCCTCCCGAACGGCGTCAGATACCCGATGCTCGCGACGGTGTAGGGAATGACGTAGTTCGCCACCGTGCGCACCCATGTCGCCAACGTGGCATCGCCCGACTCGATCACCGAACCCTGATTGACCACGGTCAACAAGGTGCCCACCACGAGCGCGATCTTGCTCGCCGTGCGAAACGTGGCGCCCTTTACAATCAGCACACACACGTCGAGTGGCGTCGACCACGAGAGCTCGGGACGTTCGGCGTTCACCGCTCCACCGGCTCGTCGCCACGGGCGATACGCGCCCCGAACTCACGCAGCCTCGCCAGCGAGTCCGCCGGCACGGAGGGCTGGTGACCGGCCAGCGAGTGCTTGATCCGCTCGTAGGTGTCGGCTTCGAGTCCACACCTCCGACAATCCTCGAGATGTGCGGCCAGACGTTCGGAGCGACGATCATCGAGCTCTCCATCGAGATAGTGCTGCAACCACTCTCCGACCTCGCCGCACGTCATCGGCCGCTTCGCAGACGATCGGGACAGGAACCTCCACGGCTTGTTCATCAGTGGCTCCTCGGGGCCAGGCCGGCCCGGTCCAAACGATCGCGGATACGACCACGCGCCCGGTGGAGACGGCTCATCACCGTGCCGGCAGGCACGCCCAGCAGCTCGGCGGCCTCGGCGTAGGTCAAGCCCTCCACATCGACGAGTTGCAAGACGCTCCGGAATGGCTCGTCCAGCTCGGCCAGCGCGCGCTCGATCTCGGCGTCGAAGCCAGCGTCGACGCCGGCATCGGTGACATCGACAGCCGCCAACTCGTTCAACTGTCGAGACGTGCCCTCCGGGTCGCGGAGCAACTCAGGACGCTGGCGCCGGTTGCGGTTGATGTGCGTGTTGCGCAGGATCGTGAGCAGCCAGGCACGCGGATGTCGACCATCGAACCGCTCGATCGCTCGGTAGGCGCGGATCAGGGTGTCCTGCACCAGATCTTCCGCGTCGGCATCGTTGCGGGTGAGTGAGCGCGCGACTCGCAACAGCACTTCGATCTCCGGCAGCACATGCTGCTCGAACAGTGCTTGGCTCGCCTCCGGACTGGACACGCGAGAGGTAACCCGCCGAGGATGCCGGCTCATTCCCCGGGAAGCATCCGCAACGATGTCGGGTTTACACCTGCGTGATGTACCTCGATCATCTCCGCTATCGCCATTACATCGATGCGTTCATCGACGGTGAACTCGACGGAGACTTGCGGAATCGTGTGGGCGACCACGTTGCGTGGTGCCCGATGTGCGACCGGGATGCCGGACTGACGATCCATGTGAAGTACAGCCTGGCATGCCACCGCAGCTTGCCCGAGCGCGCCGCTGATCGCCTGCGCCGATGGGCGCGCCGCGACCTGAGCTGATCGTCGTCCCCAGTAGGCCACAGCTGTCAGCTCACGACGACGCTGTCGGCATGCGGGCGTAAGAGCCCGACGTCGACGTCGCCTTGGTGGCTCAGCCACGCCGTCGCCGAGGATCGGCCCAGGTCGATGAGTTCGCGTGCATGCGAGAAATCGGCCGGACCGACCCTGATCGGGCACGGTGGTGGCACCACGCGCACATCGACGATGCTGCGGAAGTGATCGACGTCGTCGGCCAGGCGGTGCTGCACCAGAACGGCGAGTCCGTGCAACGCCATTCCCAACGCACCGACGGGCGGACGGTCCAACGAGCACGACCAT
>Ga0335397_10009823_pt1 | contig 11918 bp, 12 predicted proteins | sample MAT04_FD_205740 | JGI IMG/M metagenome (GOLD analysis project Ga0335397, IMG submission 205740) | Freshwater microbial communities from Lake Fryxell liftoff mats and glacier meltwater in Antarctica - MAT-04 (spades assembly) (version 2) ...
CGCCCATCTTCGCGATGTTCGTGGCGCAGGCCGAGAAGGCCGGCACGCATCGCTCGCGCCTGGGTGGCACGCTGCAGAACGACATCCTCAAGGAGTACCAGGCGCAGAAGGAGTTCGTGTTCCCTCCGCGCCAGAGCATGCGGTTGGTGCGCGACACCATCTCGTTCACCGCTGCCGAGATGCCGCGGTGGCACAGCGTCAGCATCAGCGGGTATCACATCCGTGAGGCCGGCTCCACTGCTGCCGAGGAGCTCGCGTTCACCCTGGCGAACGGGTTCGCGTACGTCGAGCTCGCCGTGGCGGCCGGCCTGCCAGTCGATGCCTTCGCGCCGCGTTTGTCGTTCTTCTTCAACGCGCACATCGACTTCTTCGAGGAGATCGCGAAGTACCGGGCCGCGCGTCGTATCTGGGCGCGTTGGATGCGCGAGCGCTACGGCGCCCAGCTCGAGCGGTCGCTGCAGTTGCGGTTCCACACGCAGACCGCCGGGGTGTCGCTCACCGCGCAGCAGCCGGAGGTCAACATCGTGCGCACCGCCATCGAGGCGCTGGCCGGGGTGCTGGGTGGCACGCAGAGCCTGCACACCAACTCGATGGACGAGGCCATGGCGCTGCCCACCGAGAAGTCGGCTCGCATCGCACTGCGCACGCAGCAGGTGATTGCACACGAGACCAACGTGGCCCACGTCGCCGACCCGCTCGGTGGCTCATGGTTCGTCGAATCGCTCACCGACGAGATGGAGCGCCAGGCCGAGGAGCTGTTCGCGCACTTGCTCGACCTGGGCGACGGCTCGATGCTGGAAGGCTGCATCCGTGGCATCGACGACAACTGGTTCCAAGGTCGCATCGCCGACTCGGCGTTCGAGCTCGAGCGCAAGTTCAACACCGGCCAGCGCGTCATCGTGGGTGTCAACCGCTTCACCGAGGGCAGCGACGAACCGTCGATGAACCTGCTCGAGATCACCAACGAGGACGAGGCCCGCCAACTGCAGCGATTGGCCAGCGTTCGTCACGATCGCAACCAGGCGCAGGTCGACGAGGTGCTGTCTCGGCTCGCCGCTGAGGCCGCCGACCCTGAGGTGAACCTGATGCCCACGCTGGTCGAGGCCGCGACTGCCTTCGTCTCGCTGGGCGAAATGATGGACACCATGGCCTCGGTGTTCGGCCGGCATGTGGAGGTGCCCACGATATGAGCGAGCGAGTTCTCATCGGCAAGGTCGGCCTCGACGGCCACGACCGCGGCGTGAAGGTGGTGGCTCGCATCTTGCGCGACGCCGGGTTCGAGGTCATCTACACCGGGCTGTTCCAGACGCCTGCCACCATGGCGTCCGCCGCGGTCGACGAGGACGTCGACCTGGTCGGCCTGTCCATGCTGTCGGGCGCGCACCTCACGTTGGCTCCGTTGGTGGTGCAGGAGCTGCGTGCGCGTGGCTGCATGGCGCCAGTGGTGGTGGGTGGCATCATTCCCGAGCATCACGTGCAGCGCCTGCTCGATGCCGGGGTCGCGGCGGTGCTCACGCCCGGCGCGTCCGCCGCGGCGGTGGTGGCCGCTGTACGCGACGTGCTCGCCGCGGCACACGCTGCCGACTGACCCGGCCGGTCGAGCAGTCTCGGTAGCGCGAGTAGCGTTCGTCCATGCAGGTCAACCCTCCGCCACCGCCACCGCCACCGCCGGGCCCAGCTGGCCCTGGCCCTGCGCAGCCCGGCTGGCCGCCCGGCCCGCAGTTCGGCACTGCCGGCCCGCAGTTCGGCACTGCCGGCCCGCAACCCGGGTGGCCGCCCGGCCCGCAGTTCGGTGCGTCCGGTGCGCCGGGTGCGCCGTTCGGCATGCCAGCGCCAGCTTCCCGTCGCAAGATGCGAGTGCGCTGGATCGTCGTCGGGGCGATCCTGTCGGTGCCGGCCGTGGTGGTGCTCGTCGTCGGCGGGATCATGACGTTGGCCAGCCGTACCGCGTCGTCGCTCGACCCGATCGCCGAGGCGCGCACGCCGGGTACCGCCACGTTCGAGGCCGAGGACACCTCGTACGACATCCTGCTGGTGCGCTCGCGAGGCGAGGACTTCCGTGAGGCCGACGACGTCGACTGTGTGGTCACACTCGCCAACGCGAAGGTGATCGAGGTCGACGGCCAGTTCCAAGCGGTCAGCGAGCAGAGTGCCAACATCGGTACCGTCGGCTCGTTCGACGCCGTAGCCGGCACCACCACTGTGTACTGCGAAGCCCGCGGTGGCGATCTACGGTTCGTGGTCGACGACGAGTCGTCGCTGCACCGCATCGGCATGCTGATGGTATTCGGCGGCGTCGGTGGTCTGCTGCTGGGCATGGGCCTCATCCAGATGGGCGTGTTCTGGAAAAAGACCGTCCCGGCCTGACGGTTTCCGGCCATGCATCACCCCTGTCCAGCCTCGGGTGCTGACTGTTGGGTGTGATGGGGCAGTCGTCAAGTCAGGCAAATGCTGGGTTCGGATGGGACGTTTGGCTCATTGACGGTGGTCCGCAACGCGAACGGTGCAATGACTGCCCGTGATGGTGACGGCCTCACCTACGACGCCCAGCAGCGCCTCACCAAGTACGCGGCCAGTGAGGAATACGTGTACTCCACGACGAACCAAAGGTTGATCCGTCGAGCTGGGGGTACCCGCACGTTGTATCTTCCGGGGATGGAAGTGTCCGTCACCGGGACCACCCGCACGATCGACTGTTACCTCACCATCGGTGCCACCCAGGTCGGTGCCAAGACGGTGGTCAGCGGCGGTGCGACGTCGTTCATGTGGGCGTGTGGGAACATGCGAAACAGCAACGTCTGCCAAGTGACCGCAGGTTCAGGGGCCATCCCGTCGAGGAAGCGTTACGCCCCCTACGGCGCCAGCCGCCAAACGACACCGGTCACGTTCCCGAACACCGATCGCGGGTTCCTCAACCAACCCCACGACACCAACGGCGCTGATGTCATTGCAGTTTTGTCGCTAATGCCAAGTGGCTTCGCTCCCTGGATCTACGGCGGACAGGACAAGTTGCTGCTCGAGCACGACAGGATGATGGCGGACGCAGGCCTTCAAGCCGGAATGGCCATTCGCTTGTTGAGGGATAGCGGATTTGGAGCGCCCGATTACCTTGTGATTGACGTGGGCCTGCTTGTCGGACCAGGTCTGGCAATCGGCGGTGGCGGGCTGTTTATCTACAGTCGCAGCGGGCAAATCTTCAATGGTGGCCAATTGCACGTGGGTTCAGCCGGTCTGACTATAGGGTTGCGCGCCGGGTGGCTCAGGACGGACGAGCGAGCGACCGCTGAGGAGGTGGATGCATTTCTTGGGGGACCAGCGGTTTCCGCGAGCGTGTCCGTGGTTGCGTCTGCTACAGACTTTGCCAACTTCAGCGGCAGTTCATGGGAAGTCGGGCTCTCATCGTCCGTTGGAATCAATCTGAGCCTTGCGTGGGTTGCGGAATCGGCAGTGAAAACGTCGGGCTGGGATGTCTGATGATTGTTCTTATTGCGGTACAGGGCTTGTTCGGGCTTTTGCTAATTTCCGCCAGCCGAAAGCCCGAATTTGTCAAGTCCATTGCGGTTTCACGCCAACGAATCGGGTTGCCGCCTGACCTGCGGAGAATGAAATGGGTGGCTCTGTTGGGTGGCTGCGGCTTCGCCGGCTGGTCGCTCTTCCAAGTCATCCTAATTGCATTCACGTAGGCCTACTTTCGGCAGATAATGCGCGGGCATGCGGAGGTGGTGGCCGTACGAGTCCTGAAGCATCCCTGGGTTTATGGAGGGTCTGATTCCACGAGAGTGGAGGTCATGCCAGCACCGAGAAAGTATGGGACAACTGACGCTTTCGTGGGTTCATGTGGTGGTTGCCCAGGGCAGTTGCGGGGTGAGTCCAGCGCGGTCGAGCATGATCATGGTGATGAACGATTTGGGGTCGTGGAAGCCGCGGGCGTTGGTGCGGATCCGCCCGATGGAGGCGTTGTTGGACTCGGCGATCCCGTTCGTGAGTTCCATTCCATTGTTGCTTCGATCGACTCGCGGTAGCGGCGGACGGTGCGGGCGAGCTTGACGAACGGGGCGAGCTTCGATCTCGATGCCCACGCCAGCCAGTCGGTGATCGCCCGTTTCGCAGCGAACAGGGCCGAGCTTGAAGATGCCGCGAAGTTCCTCCTTGAGTTGCCATGCCCTGAACATCCGCCGGTTCGCGTTCGCCAACGATCTGATCACGCCTTGTTGTTTGCCGCATAGGTTCTCAGAGTCGTCTGCCGAGTCGGCGTGCGGCGGCGACGACCGCGGGATGCGTGATGGTGAGCGGCTCGATCTTCTCGAGGGTGAGTAGTCGCCGGTTCCAAAGCGCGTATGAAGTCCAGTCGGCGTCGAGGCTGCTCCACCACTTCAGGCCGACGGTGGTGGTACCGAGATCTGTGTGCAGGCGCAGTGCGATGTCCTGTGTGATGACGGTGTTCTTCGACGCGACTCTCGACGGACGGATGTGATGGTCGTCGAGAAAGCGGGCATCGTCGAGGTCGATGACCCTGGCCTTGGCGGGGAGATCGTAGGTGACCAGCTGGCGGTCGAAGCCGGCGGCAGGATGGTGAAACATCACCGGTGTCCATGTGTCGAACCCTTGGAATATCTCTGCGACTGCGCCGTCGGCGTGCTCGCTGAGATAGAGCAGGTCGTACTGGCTGGGGTTGTCCCAGCGGCCGCCCCCTTGCCACGCAGGATCGACGAACAGTGGGTGGCCTGTCCGGGTTGGTGTGGCCGTCGGGTCAACCGGGGCAATTCGATACACCAACACGATTGTCAGGCGTATGCGCCGGCACCGTCGGCTCGAAGCGCGCGCAGCAGCGGTGCGCCGCCTTCGAGTCGGAACACATCGATTGGCTTGCGACCCGCGAGATGCGCGTTGGCACTCTCGAACCATTGAGGCAGCATCGATGCGGGCCACACCGTCTGGAACTGGGCAGCCACGTTGTACAGATCAGCCAGCCGCGCTTGTGACTGCGGCGACGGGGTCTCCTCATTCGACAGCCAGCGTGTCGGTTGAGACCTAGCAACGCCAACCGCCTGGGCGATGAGCGCGTTGGTGAGCGGCGACTCAGGGCTGATCACCAGAACTGTGCGACCCCGCCCCGACGCAACTTCCTTGATCTCCACGAACACCACTTGTTTCGTTCTCCAGCCGGCGGGGCTGGCCAGGGCGACCCGCCCTCCACCAGGTTTAGCCACCGTGAGTCCGCGCCCCGAACGCTTCTCACTGTTAACCCCGGTGTACCGATTGGCGGCCATGGACGGCACTGTACACCCAACCGCTGGCGTTGGGTGCGGAGATCCGCCCAGAACCAGAGAGCTGAGTTGGGCTCGACAACTGGACGTATTCCGGCGTCGTTGCGAGCGGGGAGTCGAGGTAGACCTTGGCTTCGGTGACTTGTTGAAGCGTCCGTTGGCTGGGTCTGCTCGCCACAGCGGCGGTTCTATGTTCGGCGATCGGCGCGTCACTCGTCGCCGGCGTTGGCCACAGCGCCGAAAAGTCATCCCCGGTTCTCGTCGGCTTTCCGCGAGCATGTCGATGAGATCGTCGGTGGTGATCTCGTCCACCCGCAAAGGATGTCAAGGGAGTTGGCACCAATGGGTCTTTTAGTGGCTCTCCTGCTGTATCCGTGGGTCAGTTTCGGTCGGGTAGGGGCGGGCAGTGGCCGACTCGGTCGAGCAGGCACATGAAGTTGGCCTTGTTGCTCGGACACCTAACTCCGCGGAGGAGGACCTGTTCCGACGAGTCTGGGCTGTCTTGATCTTTTCCTGATCTCTCTTGATCTGAAGTTGATCTACGACTACAGTCGGAGATGTGCCTACCACGAACAGTGATCTCGCCTCTTCTGGGCTGATGACGTCGGCGTCCTCGTCGGCTGCATCGGTGCAGCGTGCGAACCTTGTCGAGCCGTTCATCTCGGACCGTGCGAAGTTCCCGGCGAAACACACCGTTGTGGAGGGCGTCTCGCCCTGGAGCCTTGGCGTCGCCGCAGAGGTTCAGGACACCGTGGCAGCACTCAAGTGGTCCGTCGTCGCCTTCGATCGTTCCCGCCCGGTCGGAGATGGCGGTGTGATCGCAACAGAGACTTCCATGGTGGTGGAGGTGGTGGCCGTCGGTCGCGACGGCACAAGCACCAGCATGGGAACCTGCGACTGCGTCCTGCGCACGGAACTGGATGATCGGTCGCTCGCTGATCGCCAGCTCACGGGGCTGGGTTGGCTGTTGCCCATCGGTTACACCGTGGTGGTCGACACCCCCATCGTGTGAACTCGTCCGATCGCCCATCCCGCCCGGGCGATCGGACGAGTTCCCACTTCCTTCCCGAAACGGTGCCGTGCGCGGCCGACCATGAGCCGCGCGCTCGCGGCGCGGTACGGTCACGACAGGTTCGATGATCGCGACTGATCCCGACGACTTGGAAGGAACACTCATGGTTGGTGGCGCACTCAGAATGGCCAGCATGGACGACCTCGACCTTCGGATGTCCGAAGGTGTGCGGCCGTTGTACGAGGCAGTCAAGAAGTTCATCCGTGAGGAGGTCGACCCGATCTCGGAGGAGTTCCACCGTCTGGGCGCCGATCGTGCCGATCGCTGGACGTGGGCGCCCGGCCAGCTGGAACTGCTCGAGACCGCGAAGGCCAAGGCTCGCGAGCAGGGCCTGTGGAACTTCTTCCTACCCAACGCCGAGACCGGCCAGGGCCTCAGCAACCTCGATTACGCCTACATCGCCTCCGAGCTGGGCAAGAACCGCCTCGCCAGCGAGTGCCTCAACTGCTCGGCGCCCGATACCGGCAACATGGAAGTGCTGGAACGTGTCGGCACCCCCGAGCAGAAGGAGCAGTGGCTGGAGCCGCTGCTGCGTGGCGAGATCCGCTCCGCCTATGTGATGACCGAGCCGGGCATCATGTCCAGTGACGCCAAGCAGATCCAGACGTCCGCCGTGCTCGACGGTGAGGAATGGGTGATCAACGGCAGCAAGTTCTACGCCTCCGGTGCCGGCGACCCGCGCTGCAAGATCATGATCGTGATGGTGCGCACCAACCCCGACGCCGACACGTACAAGCAGCAGTCGCAGATCCTGGTGCCCAAGGACACGCCCGGCGTCGAGATCGTCGAAGGCATGCAGGTGTTCGGTAACGACGACGCCCCGCACGGCCACATGCACATCCGCTTCAACGACGTGCGCGTGCCCAAGAGCAACGTGCTGTGGGGCGAAGGCAAGGGCTTCGAGATCTCGCAGTTGCGCCTCGGGCCCGGCCGCATTCACCACTGCATGCGCAGCATCGGTGTGGCCGAGAAGGCCATCGAGATGATGGTCGATCGCGGCATGTCACGCGAAGGCTTCGGCAAGAAACTGATCAACCTCGGCAAGAACATGGAAGTCATCTCGCGTGCTCGCATCGAGGTGGAGGCCATGCGGCTGATGGTGCTGCGTGCCGCCAAGGCGATGGACACCCTCGGCAACGCCGAGGCTCGCGTGTGGGTGAGCGCAGTGAAGGCAATGGTGCCCGAGAAGTGCTGCGACATCATCGATGAGGCCATCCAGATGCACGGCGCGGCCGGCATCTCGCAGTGGTTCCCGCTGGCCGACATGTACCACAGCCAGCGCACCCTGCGCCTGGCCGATGGCCCCGACGAGGTGCACCACCAGGTGGTCGGCCGCGCCGAGGCCAAGAACCGCGAGAGCGACAGGGCTGCCGGCGTGTCCGACGACGGGCTCAAGCCCGGCGGACGCGTGTTCACCGGCCCCTGAGCGATCAGGCGCCATGCCGGTCGCGCCGGAGGACCCGGCTCAGTAGCGCGAGCGCGAGAACACCTCGCGCACGAGCGGCTCGAAGTGTTCGAGCGGCTCGGTGGGGCCGTTGGGGTCGAACGCGGCTTGATCCCACTCATCGGTGAACTGCTCGCACAGCGCGAACCACGGCTCGGAGCGGAATTGTTCGCGCAGGTCGGTTGGCATCCCGAAATGGCCGTAGTAGTGACGGCCCTGGAAGTCCTGATGGTTCTTGATGGTGTGGTATACGTCGGGACGCACGTACGGCTTCAGGATTTCCGCCGCGATCGCGCCGTGGTTGGGCACGCTCACGGCCTTCCCCACGTCGTGGCACAACGACGCGACGATGACCTCGTCGTCGGCGCCCGCCCGCTGGGCCAGCGTGGCTGTCTGCAGGCAGTGGGTGAGCTGATCGGTGGCGAAGCCGTCGGTGATCTCGCCCAGCGAGCGCAGCATCGCCAGCACGCTGTCCGCGACACGCGGCTGATTGCGGCGAGTTTCCTCACCGATCACGGCCCACTGCTCGGCGGTGGATTCGTCCATGCGGGTGAAAGAGGTGGCGGTCGGAGACGTCATACCTACATTGTTGCAGCCGCGGCACGTTCGCTTCGCCGCGGACGGGCCGGAAGGTGAATGCTCTCGCGATGGACTTCGACCTGCCGCAGGACCTGCTCGATCTTCTCGCCGAACTCGACGTGTTCATCGAACGAGTCATCAAGCCGCTCGAGGAGCAGGACGACAACATCCGCTTCTTCGACCATCGTCGCGAAGACGCCCGCACCGACTGGGATCGCCAAGGCCTCCCGAACGCCGAGTGGGAGGCGCTCCTGCACCGCGTCAAGCGGCTCGCCGACGAAGCCGGCTTCTACCGCTATCCGCTCGATGCGCAGTACGGCGGCCGCAACGGCACCAACCTGGGCATGGCCGTCATCCGCGAGCACCTGGCCAGCAAAGGGCTGGGCCTGCACAACGACCTGCAGAACGAGCACAGCATCGTTGGCAACAACGTGGGCCTGCTGCTGATGATCGCCCATGGCACGCCCGAGCAACAGGCCGAGTGGATCACACCGCTGGCGGAAGGCACCCGCGGCTTTGCGTTCGGCATCACCGAGCCCAACCACGGCAGCGATGCCACACACATGGAGACCACCGCAGTGCGTGACGGCGACGAGTGGGTGATCAACGGCGAGAAGACCTGGAACACGGGCATCCATCACGCGCAGTACGACATGATCATGGCTCGCACCAGCGGCAACGCCGGCGACGGCGGTGGCATCACCGCCTTCCTGGTGCCAACGCAGAGCCCCGGCTTCGAAGTGCTCGAGTATCTGTGGACGTTCAACATGCCCACCGACCACGCGCACATTCGCCTCACCGACGTGCGCGTGCCGCACAGCGCCATCTTCGGCGGCGAAGGCAAGGGTCTCGGGGTGGTGCAGCACTTCTTCAACGAGAACCGTATTCGCCAGGCGGCGTCGTCGCTCGGTGCGGCCCAGTTCTGCATCGACGAGTCGGTGAAGTACGCGCAGGATCGCCGCCCGTTCGGCAAGGCGCTGGCCAGCAACCAGGGCATCCAGTTCCCGCTGGTCGAGCTGCAGACCCAGTGCGAAATGCTGCGCGCGCTCATCCACAAGACCGCCTGGCACATGGACCGCGACGGCGCCTTCAGCCAGAGCGACAAGGTCAGCATGTGCAACTACTGGGCCAACCGCCTGTGCTGCGACGCCGCCGACCGCGCGATGCAGGTACACGGAGGCCTCGGCTACTCGCGCCACAAGCCGTTCGAGCACATCTATCGCCACCACCGTCGCTACCGCATCACCGAAGGTGCAGAGGAGATCCAGATGCGTCGCGTGGCCGGCTACATGTTCGGTTTCATGAGCCAGCGGGCGCCCAAGGGCGTCTCGGAAGGCTGAGCCAGATGACCACCATCGACGCTGCCTCCTCGCCCAGCCCGTTCGTGCGTGGGGTCGAGCCCATCACCGCAACCGAAGAGCAGATCGCAGCCACCTTGCTGGAGGCCGAACTGGCGCCGCTGCTGCCAGCCCTCGCGTACCTCACCGGCGACATGTCGCTGCTGCGCACCGACCTGCGACCCGACCCGCTGATGCTGAACCTGCCGTTCAGCGGCTACACCGATGAGCAACAGGCCACCATCCGCGAACTGGCTGCCACTGCGATCGCGCGCTACCGCGACGGCGGGTGCGTGCCGGCGACCGCGCCCAGCGACGACCAGCTGCTACGGATGATGGAGCACACCGTGGGTGTGGAAGGCATGGCGCCGTACCTGCCGCTGCTCGAAGAGGAACTTGCGTACAAGGGCGAAGACCGTCGGGCGCCGCAGTGGCGGGCCGACGAACTGGCCCCCGGCACCGACGTGCGCGTGGTCATCATCGGTGCCGGCATGTCGGGCATCCTGGCCGGGCACCGCCTGCAGCAAGCCGGCGTGCCATTCACCATCCTCGACAAGAACACCGATGTCGGTGGTACCTGGTTCGAGGCCGCGTACCCGGGCTGTCGAGTCGACAACCCGAACCACAACTACAGCTACTCGTTCGCCCAGCGCCACGATTGGCCGTTCCACTACAGCTCACAGGACGTGCTGCACCGCTACTTCGCCGACTGCGCCGACGCGTTCGACGTGCGCCGCCACGCCCAGCTCGGCTGCACGGTCACCCGCTCGGAGTGGAACGACGCGCAGCACACCTGGACCGTGCACTACACCGACGCCGCCGGCGCTGCCCAGGCGATCACCGCCAACGTGGTCATCAGCGCGGTGGGGCAGCTGAACCGCCCGAAGTTCCCCACCGAGATCGAGGGTTTCGGAACGTTTGCCGGCGAGACGATGCACTCGGCGCAGTGGCGCCACGACCTGTCGTTCGCGGGCAAGCGGGTGGTGTGCATCGGCACCGGAGCCAGTGCGTTGCAGTTCCTGCCGCACATCGCCGCGCAAGCAGCTTCGCTGGTCATCACGCAGCGCACCGCTCCCTGGCTGGCGCCCACGCCCGACTACCACGAGGAAGTGCCCACGGGCCTCACCTGGCTGTACTCGCACGTGCCCAGCTACAGCGAGTTCAACCGCTTCGCCATCTTCTGGCGGATGGGTGACGGCGCGCTCGAGGGGGTGCGCGTCGACCCGTCGTGGGACAGCGACGGCGGTTCGGTCAGCATGATCAGCGAGTTCGGCCGACAGATGCTGACGGAGTACTTCAAGGCCGAGTTCGGGGACCGCCCCGATCTGCTGGCGAAGGTGGTGCCCAACTATCCGGTCGGTGCGAAGCGGATGGTGCGCGACAACGGCGTGTGGGCGCGCACGCTGAAGCTGCCGCACGTGCAGTTGGTCACCGACCGCATCGCCCGCATCACGCCCACCGGCATCGAGTTGGCCGACGGCACCGTGCACGAGGCCGACGTGCTGGTCTACGGCACCGGCTACGAGGCGTCGAAGTTCCTCACCCCGATGCAGGTCACCGGGCGCGACGGCGTCGACCTGCACGAGCAGTGGCAGGGCGATGCGCGGGCGTACCTGGGTGTGGCCATTCCCGGTTTCCCCAACTTCTTCTGCCTGTACGGGCCGAACACCAACATCGTCATCAACGGCAGCATCATCTACTTCAGCGAGTGCGGGGTGCGCTACATCCTCAACCTGGTGCAGGCGTTGCTGGCGAACGGCGGCGGCTCCATCGAAGTGCGCCGCGACGTGCACGACGAGTTCAACGACCGCTGCGACGCCGAGAACCGGGCGATGGCCTGGGGCTGGAGCGACGTGAGCAGCTGGTACAAGAACGACCTCGGGCGCGTCTCACAGAACTGGCCCTTCACCCTGCTGGAGTACTGGCAGCGCACCAAGCAGGTGCAGCTCGACGAGTTCTTGCTCACCTGACCGCCGAGTCGGGCGGCCCCGAGGGGTCAGAGCAAGCCGTTCTCGGCGAGCTTGGCGACGATGAAGGGGCGCACCACATCGATGTTGGCGAGGATGTCGGCCGACTGGGGGTTGAAGGCCCGCTCGGGGTCGCCGCCAGCGTAGGTGTGGTAGCCGCGCAGGGTGTACACCACGACGATGTTGCCGGTGCGCTCGTAACGGACCTGGTCGGTGAACGTGAGCGAGTACGCCACCCCCGTGTCGGCAGTG
>Ga0335397_10009824_pt1 | contig 11916 bp, 13 predicted proteins | sample MAT04_FD_205740 | JGI IMG/M metagenome (GOLD analysis project Ga0335397, IMG submission 205740) | Freshwater microbial communities from Lake Fryxell liftoff mats and glacier meltwater in Antarctica - MAT-04 (spades assembly) (version 2) ...
TGAAGGTCGTCACTGGTCGAGCGGACTGAGCCTGCATCAGGGCGACGATGGTCGAAGAGTCGATGCCACCCGAGAGAAAGGCGCCCAGCGGAACGTCCGCCTCCATCTGCCGAGCAACGCTGTCGCGTAGCAGCGCGTCGAGCTGTTCGACGGCCTCGGCATCGCCGATCTCGCCGACGGCACGACGCTGCACGTGGTCGCGCAGTGACCAGTAGGGGACCGGCTCGCGCAGCGTGCCGTTGGCGATGTCCGCGGCGGTGATCGAGAGCGAATGCCCCGCCGGCAGCTTCCAGGTCGATTGCCAGATGGACGTCGGTGCAGGCACGAATGACGCGTACAGAAATGCTGCCAGCGCATCGCGATCGACGTCGCTGCGGAACAGAGGGTGTGCCCGCAGCGCCTTCAGTTCCGAACCGAAGAGGAGCGCGCCCCCGTGAAGGCCGTAGTAGAGCGGTTTCTCACCGAGACGATCACGTGCCAGAGTCAGCCGGTTTTCGTGCCGATCCCAGAGTGCGATTGCGAACATGCCATGGAGTCGTGGCAATGCTGCAGCGACACCCCAGCGGTCGATCGCGGCAGTCACCACTTCGGTGTCCGACGTGCCTCGCCATGCAACGCCAGTCAGTTCGGAGCGCAACGCGACATGGTTGTAGATCTCGCCGTTGAGCGCGATCACGTAGCGGCCGGAGGGCGACGTCATCGGCTGCGCGCCGGTCGGTGTCAGATCGACAACGGCCAGACGGCGAAAGCCCAGCGCGAGCCCGACCGCGTGGTCGACGAACTCGCCGTCGGAATTCGGCCCCCGATGGACTACGGCAGCCGCCATCGTGCGGACCAGCGCGCCCAGCGCGTCTCCACCCTGACCGGGGTGGAAGCAGCCGACGATCCCGCACATGGCGCGGTACCGTATCGCTCGTGCGTGCCTTGCTCATTGCCAATGCCAACGACGCAGATGCCGGTTTCGTCGGAGAGCGGTTTCGCTCGCGCGGCTACGCCTTCGACGAGTGTCATCGCGAACACCCCGGTGACTGGCCGTCGCTCGACGGTCACGAGCTGGTCGTCATGCTCGGAAGTGAATGGAGCGTGTACTGGCCGGAGGTGGCGGACAACGTGTCTGCCGAGGTCGCGCTCGTTCACGACGCCGCCCGTCGCGGCGTGCCTGTGTTCGGCATCTGCTTCGGCAATCAGGTATTGGCGCACGCGCTCGGTGGCACCGTCGAGCGTGCCCGCGAGCCGGAGATCGGTTGGATGGATGTCGTCAGCGACATCCCGCTCACCATCGCCGAAGGCCCCTGGATGCAGTGGCACTACGACGTCGTGACCGTGCCCGGCCAGGCCACCGAACTTGCGCGCAGCACCGCCGGGCCGCAGGCGTGGCGGCTGGGCCGAATGTTCAGCACCCAGTTCCACCCGGAGGCCAACGAAGCCATGCTGCGCCGTTGGACCACCGGCTTCGGCGCCGACGAATTGGTACGCATCGGCTCGAGTGCGGAGGCGCTGATGGCAACCACGCAGGCCTCAGTGGTCGAGAGTCGCGAGAATGCCGATCGCATAGTGGACTGGTTCTGCGAGACCATCGTTCCGAGCGAATTCCACAACGTGCTAAACACGCACTAACTCGTGGGCCGCGAGTGGGGGCATTGGCGGCTCGACGAGCCCCATAAGTCCTACACAAGGAGGGTTCCATGGCAGACACCGTGGATGAAGACCGCGACCATTTGCACTCGATGGGCTATGCCCAGGAACTGCATCGCGGCATGTCGACGTTCAGCAACTTCGCAATCAGCTTCTCGATCATCTCGATCCTGGCTGGTGGCTTCACCGGATTCTGGATCGGCGCACTGTTCGGAGGGCCGCTGGTCATCACGCTGGGGTGGGTCGTCGTCGGCGGTTTTGCGCTCCTCGTCGGCATGTCGATGGGCGAGATCTGTTCGGCTTATCCGACTGCCGGAGGCTTGTACTTCTGGTCGGCGAAGTTGGCCAAGCGGAACGGCCCGGTGTGGAGTTGGTTCACGGGTTGGTTCAACTTCATCGGACAGATCGGCGTCATCGCCTCGGTCGACTATGCGCTCGCGAAGTACACCGTGCGCCTGATCAACCTGTGGAGCGACAAAACACCGATCATCGAAGAGGTGCCGAGCCGCTTCTTCATCATGTTCTTGATCATGTTGACGATCCACGGCCTGCTGAATACGTTCGGGGTGCGGCTGGTGAAGCTGCTCGGCGACATCAGCGTGTGGTGGCATGTCGTCGGCGTCGCGATCATCTTCGCAGTACTGATGATCGGTCCCGACACCAAGCAGCCGCTGAGCTTCCTGTTCAAGTATGAGAACAACAGTCAGTGGACCGCGGCGGCGTATGTGTTCGTGCTCGGCTTTCTGCTCGCTCAATACACGATCACCGGATTCGACGCCTCGGCCCACGTGAGTGAAGAGACGGTGGGGGCACGTACCAGCGCACCGAAGGCCATCGTACGCGCCATCTGGATCTCGGCAATCGCAGGCCTGCTGCTCAACATCGGCTTCCTCCTGGCGGTTCCCAACCTCGACGGCAAGGATCAGTTGGCGGCGCTCGCTGGTGGTGGTGGCATTCTCGGTCCGGTCAACATCTTCCAAGCGACGCTGGGCAGTACAGCGGTCAAGCTTCTGGTGCTGATAGCGACGATGGGTCAGTTCTTCTGTGGTCTCGCGTCGGTCACGGCGAACAGTCGCATGGTGTACGCGTTCAGTCGAGATGGTGGCCTGCCCGGCTCGAAGTACTGGCACAAGATCAACCCGAAGACACGTACGCCAACCAACGCTGTCTGGCTGGGCGTGTGCACCTCGGCGGTCGTGGGCGCGCTGTCGCTGATCCAGAAGGGTGGTGTCGAGACGGCGTTCTTCGCACTCACCGGTATCTGCGTGATCGGTCTGTACATCAGCTACGCCATCCCGATCTTCCTGCGTCTTCGTAACCCCGATTTCCAGGTTGGGCCTTGGAATCTGAAGGGGTACCACAAGGTCGTTGGCTGGACGGCCATCGCGTGGGTCATCTTCATTTCCATCCTCTTCTGCGCCCCCCTCTTCAAGCCGTTCTGGCCAATCTTCGGTGGCGGTAGCAGCGAGACGAACGACGGCGTGACCACCTACTACATCAACAACTTCAACTTCACGGGACCATTGATCCTGCTGTCGTTCGTCGCTGTTGGCGTGTGGTGGGTGGCTTCGGCCAAGAAGTGGTTCAAGGGTCCGAAGGTCATGGGCACCAAAGAAGAACTGCTGGCCATCGAGCGCGAGCTCGATGCAGTCGAGCACGGCAAGGCGATCTGAGTCTCATCTGGTTGCAACAATGAAGCGGGTCGGCCTTCGGGCCGGCCCGTTTCGCGTTACATGGCCGGGGTGGCGGCGTCGACCAGCCACTGTTCGAACTGCGGGCGAGCGGCCAGCCGTTCGCAGTTGCTCAGCCGTTCGTTGGCGTAGGCGACGAAGTCGGTATCGAGTGTGCTGATGGCCTGCTGCACCACAGCCCACATTCCCTCGCGGAACTCGCTCATCACTTTCATCAGCTGCATGCGTGCCATGCGCGACGCACTGACCTCGCCGAAATACAGCCGCAGCAACTCCTCGTCCCCCGCGGCGTCGAGACCACAGTTCACGCTCAGGTTGCCCAGGTCGAAGAAACGGTCGTTCATGCCTGCGTACTCGAAGTCCAGCAGCCAGACGCACGCACCAGCGTCATCGAACAGCACATTGCCGGGCAGCAGATCGTTGTGGCACGGAACCCTGGGAAGTGGCGCGACGGCGAATGCGGCCTCGATACGCCGGCTCTGCTGGTGCAAGCTGCCGTACGAACCTGGCGGCACCACGCCGTACGACGATGCGTCGCGAGCGTGCCACTCGACCACGCGATGGATGGGGAACGCGCCGCGCAGCGGGCCGCTGTCATGGAATTGGCGAAGCAGGGAGACGACGTCGGCCAGCCGATCCGTGAACGGCGTCGGCTCGAGGTGCCGGCCGGGCACCAGCGCAGTGATCAGCGTGCCGATCTCCGGTAGCTCGCCCAACACCGCCGGGCCGATGCCCAACTCGGCAGCGCGTCGCGCTGCCTCCGCCTCGTTGGCGCGATCGATACCCAGCAGCTCGGTGCGTTCGCCGGGTACCCGCACGACCGTGGACACGCCATCGACCACGGCCACGTAGTTGGTGTTGGTGATGCCGCCGTGCAGGGGCGTCAGCTCGATCTGGTGGTCCTGCCAGCCGGGTACTCGTCGGACCAATGCCGACAAGGCTTCCTTGTCCATGCGCTAGGTGTAGCAGAGCGGGTCTGGCAATGTGGGGAACGTGACGGATTGCGTAGTGGCCATCGACCTCGGCACCGGCGGACCCAAGGTGGCCCTGGTGGCGGTTGACGGTGCAACCATCGGCTGGAGTCACACCGGTTGTCGCACACCAATTGGCCGAAGACCGACCAGGTTGGGCCCCGCCAAACTGGCGCCGCTGACGAACTGGGAATCGCTGCCGACACGCCGGTGGTCGCAGGCACGATCGACTCCATCACGTCCGCCGCAGGCTCCGGAGCGCTCGCGGCAGACGCCGCGTCGGTGACCACCGAGGGTCTGCAGTTCATGCCATGGTTGTTGGGTTCCGTTGCCCCGAAGCCGAATGACGACGTGCGTGGCGCATATGTCGGCATGTCGCTGCTGCACGATCGCAGGGCGCTCCTTTCGTTCCTCGCGTTCAACGCGCTCGGCATGCTCGATCTCGCCGACGTGCCGTCGTTGTTGCACACTGCAGAAGTGCACGATCCGAACCCGCACAATCGCGATCACATGCGCGACGCACTCCACCGCCACGCCGCGCTACATCCGTTTCTCTAGAGGAGCCACTCATGGGCCTGTACCCCTACGCCGACCGTTACGCCGTCACCCGCAGCTTCCCCGACAAAGGCCGTGCACGGGCGGAGGTGATGGCCGAGATCGAGGCGATGTCGCAGCTGGAGGACTCGCCGTACCACGAGGGCAAGATCAGCGGCAGCATCTACAGCGGCGACGAGGCGCACTACGAGTTCCTCAACGAGGTGTTCGGCCACTACAGCCATGCCAACGTGCTGCAGCGCGACATGTACCCCAGCGCCACTCGCTTCGAGGGCGAGATCATCGCCATGACGGGCGACATGCTGCACAGCCCCGGAGCCGAGGTCGGCGGCCCCTTCGGTGTGCTCACCAGCGGCGGCACCGAGAGCCTGATGAACCCGCTGCTGGTGTACCGCGAGTGGGGGCGCGAGCGCGGCATCACGCAACCCAACGTGGTGATGCCCGAGACGGCGCATCCTGCGCTGGACAAGGGTGCGCACTACTTCGGCATCGAGCTGCGCAAGGCTGCCGTGACGGATCAGTTCATCGCCGACATGGACTCGGTGCGTTCGCTGATCGACGGGAACACGGTCGCCCTGATCGGCTCCGCAGGCACATACCCTCACGGCCTCATCGACCCGGTCGAGGAACTGTCGGACCTGGCGCTGGAACGTGGCATCAACCTTCACGTCGACGGCTGCCTCGGCGGGTTCATCCTGTCGTGGGGACAGGACTTGGGGTACGAGGTGCCCACCTTCGACTTCCGTCTGCCCGGCGTGACATCGATGAGCGCGGACACCCACAAGTACGGTTTTGGCCTGAAGGGCAGCAGCGTGCTGCTGTACCGCACCGCCGAGCTGCGGCGGCTGCAGTACTTCATCGTGCCCGACTGGTCGGGTGGGCTGTACACATCCCCCGGCATGAGCGGTTCGCGGTCGGGCGGCATCATCGCCACTGCGTGGGCTGCGTTGGTCACGCTCGGCCGCGAGGGTTACATGGCCATCGCCGGCGACATCTTCCGCACCGCAGCAGCGCTGCGCGAGGCGATCGAGGCTGTGCCGGAGCTGCGCGTGATGGGTGCCCCGTTCTTCAACGTTGCGTTCACGACCACGGACGACAGCGGTCTCGACATCTTCGTGGTCAACGACTACATGGCGTCGCGGCGCTGGCGGCTGAACGGTCTGCAGCGCCCAGCGGCGCTGCACTTCTGCGTGACCCGCCCCAATACTCAAGACGGAGTGGTCGAGCAATTCGCTGTAGACCTTGCGGCTGCAGTCGAGCACGCCAAGGACAGGATCGGCACTCCCGCCAAGTCGGGCGCCTTCTATGCCGGTGGCGTCAGCCGCGAGCAGATCGAGTCCGGCATGTCCTGGTGGCTCGACGCGACCCAGTCCCTCCCGCCTGCTACGGCGTAGTCAGATCCAGCGCTCGCGAGGTGCTCCGTGCAGCAAAGCCGTGCCGTTCGTAGAGGAGCTGCGCTGGCTCATTCAGGGTGTAGTGGTCGACGTGTGCCTCCACGCAGCAGCGGTCGCGCGCCCAAGTGAGGAACTCGCCCACGAGTAGGTCGGCCACACCGAGCCGGCGGTGGGCGGGCAGCACGTACAGGCTGCGCAAGTTGGCGTAGGTGACCGGCTGGCGAGTGGGGGACGATTGCGTCGTGTAGCCGACGAGGTGGCCGACGACATCCACTGCCATTTGCGCCACAAGCACCAGGCAGTCCTGACTGTCGAGTAGCCGAGTGAAGTCAGCGGCGCCCTCCCGTGCCGACCAGGTCAAGTCGATGAAGGTGTCGTGGGCGGTCGCGTCCTCCTCGAAGAGCCTGTTCTCTAGGTCGACCAATGCGGAGAGGTCGGCAAGCGATGCGTGATCGATGCGTACCATCCGGCGAGCGTACGACTCGAAGCCGACCGGGACCCGCGACATATCTAGCCGACGGGGCGACACGTGGCACCGTACTGGGCTCGCCGCGTTGTGGTGTCGCCGTGATAGTTCTCCACGGTTCACCTCCTTCGAACGTACTTTCCCCGCGCGCCGACGCGCCCGAAAGGGGTGAACTGGGAGATGTCATGACAGGTGGGAGGCAGTCCTCGAGCGTTCGGCGGCGGGCGACTTCGTCGCGCCAGCGCAGGCAACGCCAGCGGGTTGACCGACTCATGCTGCCAGGAAGCACGACGAAGGTCGCCGGGCCGAGCTTGCGGACCCTGCCGACACGCGCCTGGTACGCGAGCAAGTCCGCGACGACCCGACTCGTCCCCTTCGAGAGCAATGGGTTCGTGGTGACTCCACCGAGACGTAGGTCCGCAGCGATCTCACGGGCGGTCAGTGGCTCGCCCGCGGCAAGGAGAATGCCGATGACGGCGCGCCGCAGGAGTAGCCCAGAAATCGCTTGTCGTTCCACACCACAACTGGGCATGGCGAGTTCGCGTTCGCGGCAATTACTCGTCCATTTGTGATGGGATTCACGTGGCGTAGTAGCTTCGTGCCCGATGTCTGACTTCTTGCGCGACTACCTCAACGTGGTGTGGTTCGGTGCCGTTGCCATTGTGCTGGCCAGCTTGCTGCTGGGTATCTCGGCACTTCTGCGGCCGAACAAGCCGTCGGCCGAGAAGAACATGGCCTACGAGAGCGGCGTCAACCCGGTTGGTGACGGCTGGTCGCAGAGCCAGGTCCGCTATTACATCTTCGCTCTGCTGTTCGTGGTCTTCGACGTGGAAGCTGTTTTCATCTTCCCGTGGGCCACCCGACTCGAGGTCTACGGCTTGTTCGGCCTCGCTGAAATGGGCATATTCGTCTTCGTCCTGCTCCTTGGCCTCGTGTACGCGTGGCGCAAGGGCGTCTTGCGCTGGGTGTAACCACATGGGTCTTGTCGACAAAGGGCGATTGCCCAAACCTCTCACGTCGCTGTTCAACATGGGCCGTTCCTACAGCCTCTGGGTGTACCAGTGGGGCTTGGCCTGCTGCGCCATCGAGATGGGCGCCGCCTTCGGCTCGCCGCGCTACGACGTGATGCGCCTCGGCGTCATCCCGCTACCGGCCAGTCCACGCCAGGCCGATCTGGTGGTCATCTCCGGCACGGTCACCGACAAGATGGCCCCCAGCATCAAACGTCTCTACGAGCAGATGCCCGAGCCGAAGTACGTCATCAGCATGGGCTCGTGCGCCAACTGTGGCGGCCCGTACTGGGACAGCTACTCGGTCACCAAGGGCGTCGACCAGATCATTCCGGTCGACGTCTACGTACCCGGCTGCCCGCCGCGGCCCGAGGCCCTCCTCGAGGGCGTGGTACTGCTGCAGCAACGCATCAAGAACGAAGACATGGGTGCCCGCTGGCGCGGCGAGGGCCACGTCAACATGGCAACGGCCGCCAGGCTGAGCGAGCCCATCGTGGTCGGGGGTGGCCCAATTGAGTGATGACGTTCTGGCACTACCCGGTGACGCACTCCGCGAAGGCGTCGTCAGCGCATTGCGCGACGCACTCGGCGAGGGTCTGATCGACAGCCTGATCAAGCCCAACGACGATATTTGGGTGCGGGTCACCGCCGAGGCGTGGCAGCAGGCCGGCCTCGTGTTGCGCGACGTGGTGGGCTGCGATTACTTCGGCTTCCTGTCGGCCATCGACTGGATGCCCAGCCCGTTCGGCCGCAGCGAGGACGATCCGTCGGCTCCGCCGGCCGAGCGCGACATGTCCATCAAGCAGGGCTACACCGGCGGCGAGACCCGCATGCAGGTGTTTGCCCGCGTGGGCTCCATCGGCAAGCACTTCGGCGTCACGATCAAGGCCGACGTTCCCGACGCAGCACCGATGATCGACACCTGGATCCCTGTCTACGCCGGTGCCAACTGGCACGAGCGTGAGTGCCACGAGATGTTCGGCATCGGCTTTCACGGCCACCCTGACCTGCGCAACATGTACCTGCCCACCGATTTCGAGGGGCATCCGATGCGCAAGGACTTCCCGCTGCTGGCCCGTCTGGTCAAGCCGTGGCCGGGCATCGTGGATGTGGAACCATTGCCCGGTGGCGACGACGAGGAAGAGGTCGCAGAGTGACTGATATCGCAGATCGCCAAAAGCTCAGTTATATCGCCGCGCAAGCTGCTGATGCACGCCTGAACGTCGAGTTGGAAACCGAGGGCATGACCCTCAACATCGGTCCGCAGCACCCGGCCACCCACGGCACGCTGCGCATCATCGTCCGCCTCGACGGCGAGCAGGTCATCTGGGCCGAGCCCAGTGCCGGCTACATGCACCGCGGCTACGAGAAGCTCACCGAGGTTCGCACCTTCCCGCAGGTGACGGCGCTCGTCAACCGCATCGACTGGCTGGGCAGCTTCGCCAACGAAGTCCCGTTCATCCTCGCGGCCGAGAAGCTGATGGACATCGAGGCGCCGCCGCGTGCCCAGTGGATTCGCACGATCCTGTTCGAGCTCAGCCGTATCGCCAACGTCAGCTTGTTCCTCGGCGACCTGGGCGTGCAGTTGGGTGCGATCACGCCGGTTTTCATGGCGTTCCGTGACCGCGAGTATGTGCTCAACCTGATCGAGAGCGCCACCGGCGGTCGCTTCCACCCCAACTTCGACCGCATCGGTGGCCTCAAGGACGACCTGCCCGAGGGCTGGCTCACCGAGACCAAGCAGGTGATGAAGAAGCTGCGCAACTTCTGCGACGAGATCGAGAACCTGCTGTTCGGCAACGAGATCTTCCAGAGCCGCCTGCGTGGCATCGGCGTCATCCCCGCCGACGTGGCCAAGCAGTACGGCTTGTCGGGCGCCAACCTGCGCGCCAGCGGCGTCGACTGGGACCTGCGTCGCGACCAGAAGTTGCCCCTCGCCTACGACGAGATCGACTTCAAGGTCTGGACCCACCCCGACGGTGACAGCTTCGCTCGCTGCTGGATCCGCCTGCAGGAAACCCGCGAGGCGACCAAGATCGTCGACCAGCTGATCGACGGCATCCCTTCCGGCCCGGTCATGGCCAAGGTGCCGCGCATCATCAAGGTGCCCGAAGGCGAAGCCTGGGTCAGCACCGAGAACCCGCTCGGCGAAATGGGCTACTACGTGGTCAGCAAGGGCGACCTGGGCCCGTTCCGCGTCAAGATCCGTTCGGCCAGCTTCAACAACATCTCGATCGTGCCGTGGGTGTTGCGTGGCGTGTACGTGCCCGACATCATCTCCATCCTTGCGTCGCTCTACTTCATCCTCGGAGACATCGACAGATGATCTTCGCTGTTGATCTCCCGTACTGGGCTCAATCGTTGCTGCGTGTACTCGGCGGCACGGTTGCCGTGCTGTTACCAGCCGGCACGATCGTGTACCTCTTCCTGTTCAAGATGATGTCGTTCATGCAAAGCCGTCTCGGCCCCATGGAGGCCGGTCCGTACGGCAGCATGCAGCTGTTCGCGGAGGTCGGTAAGTGGCTGCAGAAGGAAGACATCGCTCCTGAGCGGGCCGACATCAGGGTCTTCCGGGCGGCCCCGATCGTGGTGTTGATGAGCACGTTCCTGCTGGTGGCAGTGGTGCCATTCGGCCCCGACGCCTACTTCACCGACTTCGACGCCGGCGTCTTCTACCTGCTCGCGGTCAGCAGCATCAGCACCCTTGGCATCTTGATGGCCGGTTGGTCCAGCGCCAACAAGTACTCGCTGCTCGGTGGTCTACGTGCCGCCGGCCAGCTGATCGCGTACGAGCTGCCGATGGTGTTGGCGGTGCTCGGTGTGGTCATCCAGGCCGGTTCGATGAACCTGCAGACCATCGTCATCAAGCAGAACAGCGACAGCATCTTCGGCTGGAACGGGTTGGGTTACCCGTACATCCTCACTCAGTTCGTTGCGTTCCTGGTCTTCATGATCGCGGTGCAGGCCGAGCTGACGCAGACGCCGTTCGACATGCCCATCGCCGAGTCCGAGCTGGTCTCTGGCTACATGACCGAGTACAGCGGCTTCCGTTTCCTCATCTTCTTCATCGCCGAATTCGCCACGGCCGGCGTGTTCGCCTTCATCGCCAGTGTGCTGTTCCTCGGCGGGTGGGGCGTCCCGTTCGCGTGGTTCGGTTGGGACGACATCACTCAGATCGACAACTGGATGAACTTCGCCGGCCCGTTGATCATGTTCACCAAGATGATGGTGCTCACCGCCATCATCATGTGGGTCCGGTTCAGCTACCCGCGTTTCCGTGAAGACCAGTTGCAACGCTTTGCGTGGAAGGTGCTCATTCCCGTGTCGCTCGTCAACATCATGATCACCGCAATCTTCAAGGTGGCCTTCTAATGGCGAAGCCTCAAGTCCCGGGCCTGATCAAGGGCCTCGGCGTCACCCTGGGCACGATGATGCAGACCATCAAGCCCAAGAAGCTCGGTGGCGGTGCGGCGACGGTGCAATACCCGCACGAGAAGGAGACCCCGCCCATCCGTGCAAGGGGCGTCATTGCCCTGCGCGAGGACAACTGCACCTCGTGCATGCTCTGTGTGCGCAGCTGCCCCGACTGGTGCATCTACATCGAGGCCCACAAGGAACTGGCACCGCCGCGCCGCGCCGGTGGCGCGCCGCGCAAGGTCAACAAGGTCGACCGTTTCGACATCGACTACGCGCTGTGCATGTACTGCGGTATCTGCGTCGAGGTATGCCCGTTCGATGCACTCTTCTGGAGCCCCGAGTACGAATACAGCGAACCCCGCATCGCCGACCTGCTGCACGACAAGACCAAGCTCGGCGAGTGGATGGAAACGGTGCCCGAGGCCCCCGCACTCGAGGCTGGCGCTGAGAAGAAGAAGGGGAAGTGATGATCGCTTCCGAACTTCAGGTCGCTCAGAACATCGGCTTCGGCATCATCGCCGCAATCATGGTCCTCGGGGCCATCAACGTCGTGCGCAGTAGCAACGTCGTGCACGCTGCATTGTCGTTGATCGCCGTGATGGCAGGAGCCGCTGCCCAGTATCTCTTGCTGGCCGCCGAGTTCGTGGCGGTCACCCAGGTGCTGGTCTACATCGGCGCTGTCATGGTGCTGTTCCTCTTCGGCGTGATGCTCACTCGCGCCAAGTTGGGCAAGGACGTCGATCTCAACAACAAGGGCGGTGCGCTGATCGGGGTACC
>Ga0335397_10009827_pt1 | contig 11915 bp, 7 predicted proteins | sample MAT04_FD_205740 | JGI IMG/M metagenome (GOLD analysis project Ga0335397, IMG submission 205740) | Freshwater microbial communities from Lake Fryxell liftoff mats and glacier meltwater in Antarctica - MAT-04 (spades assembly) (version 2) ...
AAAAACTATGAGCGCATGAAGTTACTGATAGACCGCTGGATCGACCTGGCAACTGAGCTTTCAACCCTGCGACTCAGCAAGAAAGCCGACTGAGTTTGTTGGAGAACTTGGCACTGTCCAGCCCTATTAGTTGCCGCCAAATTATTTTAAGTATCCGTAATCGTGTGATTGAAACTGGCCTTTCGGCTTGGGTGGATGTGAATGCAGACGTTGGAGTGGTTGACAACAGCTTATTTTGTTGGAATAATCTCCAACATGAATGCCAAGCAACTTGTCAAGAATCGCACTGCACTCACCAGCGATTCCTTTGCGGAGGTGGTGGTGTGGCGGGTGCCCCAACCGTTGGTAGGCAGTGCGCATAGCTTTAAGTACAGCCTGGCTTACGTGGTAGCTGGTGTGTGTGTTCTGCGCTATGACAACGAAGCGGGCAAGGGTGATCATCGCCATTTTGATGACGCAGAGAGCGCATACAGTTTCAGCACGCCGGACAAGCTAATGGCGGATTTTTTTAATGACATTTCGAGGTGGAACCATGAACATCATCACAATTGACGTGCGCTCGCTGGCTGATTCCCTAGCCGCTTCTGCTGCTGCAATGAACACCGGCAAGGCCACCACACCCCGATTCAGTTTTGCCTCGCCCGAACTGTTGTGGGCAACTCTGACGGCCAAGCGTTGGGAGATTCTGAAGTCACTGGCCGGAGCTGGAGCCGTGTCGATCCGTGAGGCTGCTAGGCGCGTCGGCAGAGACGTGAAGGCTGTGCACGGTGACGTGCAAGCACTTCTAGGTTGCGGTCTTTTGAATAAAACGGATGCGGGTATCGAGTTCCCTTACGACGCTGTGCATGTGGACTTCATGTTGAAAGCAGCCTAAGCTGCGTGGCAGGGCGTTGTTGCATGGATCAGCAAAAAGGCGAGCTTTGGTCTTGATGCCCGAGTCTATGCGGTACCGGTAGCGGTTGCAGCACGCATGGAGTTCGGGCGTGCGAGCGCCATCATGCGGTTCAAGACCGCCACCCCGATGGCCGCTTCGCACCGCTGTGCATCCGGTCGGCGCGAACGCAGTCGGGCTCCAATAATGGTCTTGTAGCGCCCCATCGCAGTTTCCACCAGCGATCTCTTGCCGTAGCCGGCAGCCTCCTGCCAGCCCAGCCTGCCGAGTGACTCCATCATCAACACGTGGGCATCACGTTGCGTCACGATGGAACCATCTGCCTGGCTGGGCAGCGCACCTGCTTTGGGCGGGATGACCACGGCAATGTCACCCTGACGATCCAGTATCGTCTTGTAGGTTGGGCACTCACCGGATGACCAGTTGCAATTGCTGCACGTCTACATTTTTACAAAAGTCCCTACTTGTTAAAAAACACCCCTTGCGAAACCATCGTCATGACCATATCGGAATCGGCACCAAAATTCAACGCGACATCTCTGAGCGCTGGCCGTGTTTCTCAGCCAGCCACTGGCCGGCACCAAAGACTTTCAATCCCGTGCTGTCGATGACCACGTGCAGTGGGCCTGTGGGCAATCGCCCCAGGGAAATGCTTGGCAACTTGGCCGACCTTCTGGAGACCGTCGAGAAATCCGGTACGGCCAAACCGACTTCCAACAGCTCAAAGACGGACATCATCAGCCCTTGGGCCTGGCGCAGCGGCATACGAAACGCTGCGCGAATCAGGAGATTGGTTTCAATTGCGGTATCCGAATAGTGTGATTGGCCGCCGCGGGTCAATCGTGCTGGGGCCTGCCACGCGGCAATTGCCTCCTCTGTCATCCACAGCGTCAAACTGCCACAGCCGAAGCAGTGCGGCGTTATAGTCTGACCAGTTGGTCACCTTCATCGACTTCTTTGCAATGTGGTGGCGTCGATCTTCGTTGTGTTTGTTGGGCATGGCCTGGCGGGAATCAAGGAAGCCCGAATCCTACGTCAACGCCCGATCCATGCAACAACGCCCTGAAACACCGCATCTCCAGTCAAATGCAATGGTTCGAATTTGCCAAGACCCACAAGGACAATCTCAAAGCCTGGCGCATTCCCAGTAATCTGCGCTCGGTCTACATGCAGCGCGGCGTCTGGAAGGGCTGGTCAGACGTGCTCGCGCCCAATGCCAACTAACTCAAGCGCGCAGTGCATGAAACCTTGGACAAGCTTTTTTTTCGCAAGCTCATTATTTGAGCCTGCGAGCCATCAAGATACCTGACAGCGCCACGTTGCCTCTATTTTTAGGAAGTCCCCCGTCGATGAGCTTTGATATCCAAACCGGCCTGATTGCCCTTCATTCCAACCGATCCGAGACGCTTGCGCAAACGGTGTTCGCCTGGCTGCGCGAGCGCCCACTGCATCCCCTGGAAGAAGAAATCATCCTGGTGCAGAGCAACGGCGTGGCGGAGTGGCTCAAGATGGCACTGGCCAGCGAAGGGGGCGTCTGCGCGGCGACCCGGGTCGAGTTGCCGGCGCGATTCATCTGGCGAACCTACCGCCAGGTGCTGGGCCGCGACCAGGTACCGTCCTTTTCGGCGATGGACAAGATTCCATTGACCTGGCGCCTGATGCAGCAGTTGCCCACCTTGCTCCCGATTACCGGGTTTGAACCGATCGCCGGGTTTTTGCGCAAGGATGAGCCCAACCGCCTGTTCCAGCTTGCCAGTCGACTGTCGGACCTGCTGGATCAATACCAGGTCTACCGCTCTGACTGGCTAGACGCCTGGGAGGGCGGTCGCGATGTTCTGACCTCTCCCGAGCGCCCCGACATCCCCGTCCCTGAAGACCAGATCTGGCAGCCAAAGCTGTGGCGCGCTTTGCTAGAGACACTCGATGATGAGCAGCGCAAAAACATCCGACCGCACTTGCACCAGCGTGTACTGGACACACTCCTGGGTAGCGACGCCCTGGCCACCCCGGTGGCGCGCCGTGTTGTTGTGTTTGGCATGACGCATATGCCCCTGGCAACGCTGCAGACCCTGTCCGCCCTGGCCCGCCACAGCCAGGTGCTGCTGGCCATCCCCAACCCTTGCCGCTACCACTGGGCCGACATCATGGACGGCCGCGAACTCCTGCGCATGGAGCGCCGACGCCAGCCCTTGAAGCAGGGGCGTGATCTGGCCGCACTGCCTTTGGACCAGATGCATGCACACTCGCACCCGCTGTTGGCCGCCTGGGGCCGACAGGGACGTGACTTTGTGCGCCAACTCGATGCGTTTGACGATGCAGAAATGGCGCTCAAACGCTTCTCCATCCCCCGAGTGGACTTGTTTGACGAAGAAGACGACCTGGACGCGCCCTTGCTGACCCAGGTGCAAAACCGCGTGCGCGATCTGGTGCCACTGGGGGAGCATCCGCCGGTGACGCCCAATGCGGCGGACCAATCCATCGTGTTCCATATTGCCCACAGCGCCCTGCGCGAGGTTGAGGTCTTGCACGACCAGTTGCTCCAGCTGCTCGCCGAGGCACCAGCCGAGAAACCGCTGGCGCCAAGGGATGTCGTGGTGATGGTGCCCGACGTTGACACACTGGCACCGGCGATCCGAGCCGTGTTTGGCCAGTATTCCCGCTTTGACCCCCGCTACATTCCCTTCGACATTGCTGACCTGCATGCGCGCGCCAGCAGTGCGCTGATCAGCGCGCTGGAGTGGCTGCTTCGCATCCCCCAGCAGCGTGTGCTGCTCAGCGAGTTGCGCGACCTGCTGGAAGTGCCTTCCATTGCAGCGCGTTTTGGGATCAGTGCCGATGCTCTGCCACGGCTGGCCCAGTGGATGACCGGTTCCGGCATTCGCTGGGGGCTGGATGCGCCCCACCGCAGTGATTTGGGGTTGGATGCGTGCGGGGATCAGAACACTGGCTGGTTTGGTCTGCGCCGGATGCTACTGGGCTATGCCAGCGGCGGAGTCGCTCAAGATGCCAGTGCCATGGATGCCTTCGCCGGGATTGAGCCCTACCCGGAAGTCGGTGGCCTGGAAGCCGAACTCGCAGGCTGCCTTACCAGTTTTCTCTCGACGCTGGTCCATTGGCGTCAGGTCTCTTGTGCGCCTGCCAGCCCTTCAGAATGGGCCCTGCGGGGACGAAAGCTATTACTGGACATGGTCAAGGCGGTTGATGACACGGACCGCCAGCTGCTCAGCGCGATGGATGACGCCTTGACACGCTGGCAGGACGCCTGTGACCAGGCCCAATTCACCTCCGAGATACCGCTGGCCGTGGCGCGGGAGGCCTGGCTTGATGCGCTGGAAGAACCTTCCCTGAACAAACGCTTCAGGGCCGGTGGAGTGACGTTTTGCACCCTGATGCCGATGCGTGCCGTGCCCTTTGAGGTGGTGTGCCTGCTCGGAATGAACGATGGCGATTACCCGCGCCGCTCACAGCGCAGTGACTTTGATCTGATGGGCTTGGCCGGTCAAATCCGCCCGGGAGACCGCGCGCGCCGTGATGACGACAGGCAGCTGATGTTAGAGGCCGTGCTGTCGGCCCGCCGGGTTCTGTATGTCAGCTGGACCGGCCGCAGTGTCCGAGACAACAGCGAACAGCCACCGTCGGTGCTGGTGTCGCAACTGCGCGACTATTTGGCAGCCGGGTGGCAGGGCGAGGTCTTGAAAGATCGCACCACAGAGCATCCGCTTCAACCCTTCAGCCGGCGTTATTTTGAGCCGGACACCGCTCTCTTTACCTACGCCCGCGAATGGCGCGCCGCCCATGTGACGCCGCAAGCTGGGCAAGCCGTTGCTGTGGCTGCTGCCATTCCTTCAATGGCGGCGTTCGAGCCAGACCCGCGCGTGCCCTTGACCGTGGGGCAGCTCAACACCTTCCTGCGTAACCCCGTCAAGATGTTCTTTCGCCAGCGGCTCAATGTGAGTTTCGAGCAAACGGACGCGTCCGACAATGATTTGGAATCGTTCGGCCTGGGCGGCCTGGATGAATATGGGCTCATCAAGGACGTCATCAAGGACGTTCTGTCCGACCTGGCCAAGCAGCACCCAGATACGGACAGCAGTGTTTCGTTGGCCGAGCTCGTGGCCGAGCGACTGCAAAGCGTGCGGCGCAGCGGCCAGCTTCCGATCGGGGGAATGGGAAACCGAACCGAAGCAGGTCTGGCCAGCACACTGCTGCCCATGCTCGCCGCATGGCAGTCGCAACTGGAGCAACACCCGCAGCCACGCGCACGAGAGCGGCTGCACTTCCAACAAGAAGGCGTGGTCCTGGAGGATTGGCTGGATCATCTGCACCAGGGCGTGGACAGCGACGCGGTGCCGGCCTGGCTGGAGCTTGAGCCCGGCAAGCTGTGTTCCAACGCCGCCAAGGGCGTTGTCCGCCCAGACAAGCTGGTGCTTGCCTGGGTTCGCAGCGTTGTCTGCGCCGCCAACGGTATTGCCGTGAAGGGCGTGCTGGTCGGACGGGACGCCACACTGATGGTTCAACCGATGGACCAGGAGACCGCCCAAGACACCCTGGGCATGCTGATGCAGATTTGGTGCCAGGGCCTGAGCAAACCCTTGCCACTGGCGCTAAAAACCTCTCTGGCGTTCGTCGATGACAAGAAACCGTGGGATACCTACGACGGCAGCTATCAAACAACAGGAGAGTGCTCGGAGCCTTGTTTGCACCGTCTGTTTCCCGACTATGAGACCTTGAGCGCCAATCCGCGCTTTGAAGAACTGTCCCGCACGGTGTACGGGCCACTGCACAAATGGGTGCTCAGCCATGTGACCGCGACAGCGCACGCAGCGCAGCCCCAAGCACTTGAAGGAGTCACCCCATGAGCAATATCCTCAACGCCGCTGACTTCCCCTTGTGGGGCAGCCGCCTGATCGAAGCCAGCGCGGGCACCGGTAAAACCTGGACCATTGCCGCGCTTTATCTGCGACTGGTCCTGGGCCATGGACAGGGCAAGGACGCGGGTACAGCCCTGCCAAGCCTGAGGCCCGCCGAGATTCTTGTCATGACCTTCACACGGGCCGCAACCCGCGAGCTCTCCGACAGAATTCGGGCACGGCTGCTGGAAGCGGCCAAATGCTTTCGGGGTGAAGCGCAAGCCCACCCCGACGACAAGCTGCTCAAGGGCTTGATCGCTGATTACGAGGAGGGCGCTCAGCGCACCAGCGCCGCCTGGCGCCTGGCCACTGCTGCAGAAAGCATGGACGACGCGTCGGTGCATACCATTGATGCCTGGTGCCAGCGCATGCTGCGCGAACACGCCTTTGACAGCGGCTGCCTCTTCGACGAAGTGCTGGTTGCTGACGAAAATGCCATTCTGCTGGAGGCGGTGCAGGACTACTGGCGCCAGCAGTGTTACCCACTGGAAAGTGAAGCGCTGGATATGGTCCTGGGCGTCTGGAAAGGTGTCGACGAGTTGGCCAAGGACATGCGTTCTTTGGTGGGCCAGCCGCTGCCCGTTGGAGCCGGAGCAGGAAGCCTGGCGCAGTGCATGCAGGAACAGTCCGATTCGCTCAATGCAGAGCTGCTCAAGTTGAGCGCGGGGTGGGTGCAGCGGGCCCAGGCCATGCAGATTTGGCTTGACGAGCAAACAACCCCCCAGCCCTGTGACTGGGACCGGCGCAAGCTTGCGCGCGGCAACTACACCAAATGGCTGACCACCCTGGGCCAGTGGGCGGCTGATCCCTGCTCAGAGCCGCTGGTGATGACTGCTGCGGCCAACAAACGTTTTAGGCCCGAAGGAATACTTGAGGCGCGCAATCCTGGCACAGCTGGTATCCAACTGCCCGACTTCTTCCAGGCGTTTGCGGACCTGATAGACGCCTACGCCTTGCTTCCAAAACCATCTGTGGCGATGCGCCTGCACGCGGCAACCCGGGTAGGGGAACGCACCGATCAGCTCAAACGCCAGATGGGCGGCTTTGGTTTTGCCGACATGCTCAATCGCCTGGACCAGGCTTTGTCAGGCCCCAACGGGGACAAGCTGCGCAGCCGGATTCTGACCCAGTACCCGGTGGCGATGATTGACGAGTTTCAGGATACGTCGCCGCTGCAGTACAACATCTTCAACCAGATCTACCGCACCCAGGACAACGACCCGACGACGGCCTTGCTGCTGATCGGCGACCCCAAACAGTCCATCTATGGCTTTCGCGGGGCCGACATTTACAGCTACCTCCAGGCGCGCCGTGCCACAGAAGGGCGCCACTATGTGCTGGGCACCAACCACCGATCGACCACCGCCCTGGTGGGCGCGGTGAACCAATGGTTCAGCCGTGGCGAAGATCAAAGAGCCGAAGCTGCCTTCATGTTCAAGGAAGGTGATGTCAATCCTTTGCCCTTTGTGTCTGTGAATGCGCGTGGTCGGGCAGAGCGGTTTCAGACCGGGCAGGGGAGCGTCTCGGCCATGACCCTTGCCCATGATCTGGAGCCGCGCAACAAGGAGGGCAGTCGTGAGCTGTTTGCCGGGCGCTGTGCCGAGCAGATTGTGTGCTGGTTGAATGACCCGCAAGCTGGTTTCGAAGCGGCGGATAAGTCCTTCAAACGCATTCGTCCGGCCGATATGGCGGTCCTGGTGAGAACCGGCACCGAGGCGATTGCGGTGCGACGGGAGTTGCGTTTGCGAGGCGTTGCCTCGGTTTACTTGTCGGACAAGGACTCGGTCTTTGACAGTAATGAGGCCGGCGATCTGCTGCACTGGCTTCGTGCCGTGGCCTCACCCCTGGATGTGCGCCTGGTGCGCGCCGCACTGGCGAGCCGCACGGTTGGCCTCAGTCTGGACGAGTTGGCCTGGCTTGCCGCCAGTGATGAGGCGTTTGATGTGCGCAGTGAGCAGATGCGAAGCCTGCACGTCATTTGGCAAAACCAGGGCGTACTGACCATGCTGCGCCAGACCTTGCACCTGCTGGGACTGCCGGTGCGCTGGTTGGCTGAGGCCGAGGGTGAGCGGCGCATGACCAATGTTTTGCACCTTGCCGAACTCTTGCAGGCGGCCAGTGCCCAGCTCGATGGTGAACAGGCTGTGATTCGCTGGCTGGAATCCCAAATGCAAGAGGGCGCTTCCAGCAGCGATGAGCAGATCGTGCGCCTGGAGAGCGATGCCGATCTGGTCAAGGTGGTGACGGTGCACAAGAGCAAAGGGTTGGAATATCCGGTGGTCTTCCTGCCTTTTGCTTGCAGCTTTCGGGAAATGGAAAAATCGCGCACGCCGTTTGTGAAACTGGCCGATGAGGCGGGCGAACGCGAACTCTTTTTGCAGTTCGATGCCGAGCAGCTCGCGCGTGCCGACCGGGATCGTTTGCGTGAGGACTTGCGGCTGTTGTATGTGGCATTGACCCGTGCGCGCCACACCGTCTGGATGGGTTTTGCCGCGCTGACGGCTGGACAAAGCAAGGAATGCAAAACGTATTTGAGCGCCGCTGGTTATCTGCTGGGTGGCCCAGACCCGTGTGAACCCGAGACGTATCTGGGCCTGTTGCAGGAGCTGGCAGCAGCTGACGGCAACATTGCCCTCATTGAAACGCTGCAGGCCGCACCCAGAACCGCATTGATCTTGCGCGACACGCCCGTCGCACTGCAGGATGTTGCCCCCTTTACCGCCAGTTTTGAGCGCAACTGGACCATTGGCAGCTTCACCTCCCTGGTGCGTGCACTGGCCGCGCCGGTGGCAGCGCTTGCGCCAACACAGTCGATACGCCCGGCCGATGATGAGCTGCCTCCTGTGGGAGAACAGCAAGGCTTGTCAAAACCGCGAGCCAAGCTGGAGGAGTCGGCCGTTTGGCACCGATTCATCCGGGGGGCCGTTGCTGGCAACTTTTTGCATGCACAACTTGAATGGCTGGCGGGGGAGGGCTTTGCGTTGGCAAACAACGAGGTGCTGGCAGACCGACTGCGGCGTCGCAGCGAGCGCGCAGGGCGGGCGGACCAGGGCGACGCTGTTGTGAGCTGGCTTACCGAAGTCGTGCGCACACCCCTGCCCGGCGTGGCTGCAGCGCTGTGCGATCTGGACCATGTTCTGCCAGAAATGGAGTTCTGGCTGCCGGCGCAGCGCCTCAAGGCACCGGCGGTGGATTCACTGTGCAAGCAGCACTTGCTGCACGGTATCGCGCGCGCGTCCCTGCCGGAGCGCGAACTGCACGGCATGTTGATGGGCTTTGCCGATCTAGTCTTTGAGCATCAGGGGCGCTACTGGGTGCTGGACTACAAGTCCAACTTTCTGGGCGACGATGCAACGGCTTATCACAGGGATGCTCTTGAGATGGCCATGGCGGAGCATCGCTATGACGTGCAAGCCGCCCTGTACATGCTGGCCCTGCACCGTCTCCTTCGCGCCCGACTGGGCGAATCCTACCAACCCGAGGTGCAGTTGGGTGGCGCGATCTACCTGTTCCTTCGGGGCATTGATGGCCCAGAAAAAGGCGCCTACTGCGTCCCACCCACACTGGCCCTGCTTGATGCGCTGGATGCCATGTTGACCACCGAGGAGCAAGCCGCATGAATACCGCTTTGACTAACCCCGTTTGTGTACCGCCAAAGGCGCTTGCGTATGCGCTTGAACAGGCCAACCCCACGCTCGCGATCTTGCACCAATGGAGCGAATCTCAGTGGTTGCGCCGACTCGACAGTGCCATGGCCGCCTTTGTTGCCGAACTCGACCCTGCTGCGGCCCCCGCCTTGCTGGTGGCAACCGCCTTGGCAGTCCACATGGAGGGCAGGGGACACACCTGCCTGAGCCTGGAAGCTGTGATCAAAACCCCCAACTCGTTGCTGGGATGGCCCGCCGAAGCCCAGGAGTCGTTGACTGCCTTATGGGCGACCTTGCCCGATGACTTGCCTGGCTGGCTGGCAGCTTTGCAGGGCAGCAAAGTGGTTCGCAAGGTGGGGCAAGACCCCGATCAGGGTCAGCCCTTGGTGCTCATCACAGGCGAGGGTGAACCGCGTTTGTACCTTCGCCGCTATTGGAACTATGAGCGCCAGGTGGCTGAGCAGTTTCTCCAACGCGCCGGGCAAACCCTGGCCGTGAATGAAACGGTCGCCGCGCAATGGCTGGACCGCCTCTTTGCCGCTGATCCGGTGGCCCCGGCCAGTGCGGGTCAAAAGGAGTCCGTGGACTGGCAGAAACTGGCCTGCGCAGTTGCCCTGCGGGGAAGGCTTTGCGTCATCACCGGGGGGCCAGGGACCGGCAAGACCTATACCGCCGCACGCCTGCTGGCACTCTTGTTTGCGGTGGACCCCAACCCTGAACTGCTGCGCGTCGCCCTGGCTGCCCCGACGGGAAAGGCCGCCGCACGGTTGAAACAGTCGATCGACATCTCGCTGGCCGAGGTACACGCCCGCCTGGGTGCGCAACTTGATCTGCCCGCGCTGACGCAGCGCATAGGTGCTGCCAGAACCTTGCATTCCCTGCTGGGCGCGCGGCCCGACACCCGCCAGTTCCGATTCAACGTCAGTGAGCCCCTGGACCTGGATGTGCTGATCGTTGACGAGGCTTCCATGGTGCACCTGGAAATGATGGCCGCATTGCTCGATGCACTGCCACCCACTGCACGGGTCATATTTTTAGGGGACAAGGATCAACTGGCCTCGGTGGAGGCCGGCGCGGTACTTGGAGACTTGTGCCATGACGCCGAGTTGGGCCACTACTGCCTTGACACCGCGCGCTATGCCGCTCAGGTCGCGGGCCAGACGCTTCCTGCCAAATTTCTGGACAATGGGGGCAATCCAAATGCCTTGGCACAGCAAACGGTGATGTTGCGGGAAAGTCGTCGCTTTGGTGGCCCGATCGGTCAGTTGGCCCTGGCTGTCAACCTGGGTGACGCAAAAGAGGCCCTGCGCTTGATGGCCGCAGATTCGGCACATGTCCTGCATGTTGATGAGTCTGCCGCACCCAGTGCGGTTCTTCACCTGGCACTTCACGGGCGTCCAGGCACGGACGTTTGTTACCAGCAGTACCTGAGCTGCCTTGCCAGCAGGCCGGTTGAGCGGGACACCAACGCCCATGACACCTGGGTGAAGTCGGTGCTAACTTCTTTCGAGAGGTTCCGCCTGTTGTGTGCCGTGCGTGACGGGGACTGGGGCACCATCAGTCTGAACCGTGAGGTGGAACGGGCAATGGCCCATGCCGGACTGCTCAACCCACGGGGCGAGTGGTACGCAGGCCGCCCCGTCATGGTCACCCGCAACGACCCGGCTCTTGGTGTTTTTAACGGTGACATCGGCATTGCCTTGCAATCGGCCACACCGGGCGCGGGCCTGCGGGTGTACTTTTCTGAGGGCGATAACCTACGTTCGGTGGGTGTCAGTCGGCTGGCCCACGTCGAGACGGCCTTTGCCATGACCGTCCACAAAAGCCAGGGCTCGGAGTTCGAGCACACGGCACTGATCTTGCCGAACTACGCAGGCGGCATTCTCAACCGGGAACTGGTCTATACGGGCATCACGCGAGCGCGTAAGTCATTCACGCTGTTGGCGGGCTCCCAAGGTTTGCTGGCCAAGGCGGTTGCGCAGCCGACCCAGCGAGCCAGTGGACTGCGCATCATGCTGAATCAGCAAAGCTGACGCAAAGAGTGACGCATGCTAAACCGGCTTGGTGCGGGTGATGGCGATTTGAACCAGGCTGACGGAAATTGCTGTCTCGGCCTGGGAACGATGCAACTGTTTCTGGCACAGGGATTCGGAGGATTCACTATGCGGCAGTCCAAAATTTGCTCGTGGGTCACCTTGGCCCGCCGGTAAGATTCGTGCAAAATCGGCCACTCCGATCAAACTCTATACAGGCAACTCCATTCGGGTCGGCATTGACTCCGGTTTCAGATCAGTTGGGTACTCACCGAATCTCTTGAGCTTGCTAGTGGCATATGGGCTTAAGAATGCCAAATCGGCCGCACGGATGTTGACGCCCTTTGCCTTCAATGCATGCAGGGCTTGGGTTTGATCCACCACATTTTGTAATGCGACCGCGTTGGCGACAAGTTCGTTATAGACGATGGCC
>Ga0335397_10009829_pt1 | contig 11913 bp, 5 predicted proteins | sample MAT04_FD_205740 | JGI IMG/M metagenome (GOLD analysis project Ga0335397, IMG submission 205740) | Freshwater microbial communities from Lake Fryxell liftoff mats and glacier meltwater in Antarctica - MAT-04 (spades assembly) (version 2) ...
GGAAAGAATGGCGCAGGTAAAACAACCTTAATAAATATACTCATTGATTTAATACAACCTGATAGCGGTACAATCTTTATAAATGGGAAAGAGCATAATACCCTTGACAAAGAGGATAAGAAACATATAGGAGTTGTGGGCGAAGACCTTGCTCTGATTGAGGAACTAAGCGCATTAGAGTATTTAACTTTTGTTGGAAAAATTTACGGATTACCCTCCGATATTTTGAAGAAAAGAATTGATGATTTATTTCATTACTTTTTTGAGGATAATCGGGATTTGAAAAAGAATATTTCAAAATATTCAACGGGCATGAAGAAAAAAATTGCTTTTTGTGCTGCAGTTCTCCATACTCCGGATACACTAATTCTTGATGAACCTTTCTCGGGACTTGACCCTCTGGTAACCAATCAAATGATTTCCTTCCTGCATCAGTACAAGAAAAATGACAGGGTAATCCTGATTTCATCGCATGATTTAAATTATGTTGAAAAAATAGCTACACATATCGGAGTTCTAAACAATAATCAGTTACAGTTTAATTCAAGTTTACAGGCTTTTACGGAAAACGGTATAACCTCAATTGATATAGCATTATTAAAAATCTTACGTCCTAATGAAAACCAACTATCTAATATTGACTGGGTATGATAGGTTATTTGATCTTATATAAGTTTAAGCATTACATAAAGGGGCTTAAAAATCCCTGGAAAATCATACTGACAATTGCACTCACATTTACTGCTTTTATATATGGTCGATTATATGGGGAAATTTCAAATAATATTGCAAGTGGGGAAACAGACTTTTTAACAGATGAAAAGTTTACAACTTTAATAATTATAACTATTTCAGTTATAACACTTCTTAGAATGGTTTTTCCCGGCTATAATCCTTTAATACAAATATTCCCAAAATATTATCCTCTTTCTAAAGCTGAAATTTATTTCTCCTCTTTAATAAATGATTTTTACAAACCCTATTTCTTCTACTTAGTAGTATTTATTTTTAGTGGAAGTTATTATGTCGAAAATTCAGGATTTCATTTCCTTGCATATGCTTCATTAGCATTAATAAGTTCACATTTAGCTCGCAGATCTTTTCAATACATTGTTGATTTTCGAACAAAAAGCTCATTTCGATTTTTTCATGTTATTGGGGCATTGGCAATTGTATGTTTTATTTTTACGTTATTTACAAATAGCTCCTGTTGGGCACTTCAGGTAATCAGTATAAGTGCAGTAGTATTAATTGTTGGCTTTTTTCAGGAATCTTCAATATTGTCAAGAAGATCAGGAGAAATTAAAAGTAAATCAGGCAAAGTTAACATATACCTAAAGCTACTATTGAACAATAAAAAGGTCAGATTGCCCTTAATTGTAGCACTTCTTTTAAAATCATTAATTTTAGTCGCAGACTTCTTTTTGTTCAAAAAAAAAGGAATACATTTTCTTGATGGGCAGATTGTATTCTGGCTTTTTGCATCGCCATTAATACTTTTCACCTATGTGTTTAACAATGTTTGGGGATTTTGGAAAAACCTTTGGTTAAACATGGAACTTAAAGTTGGAGATTATAAACCTATGACAAGCCAAATTCTTCGCTTAATACTTTTTCCATTTATTATTGACTTATTAATTACAGTACCAATTCTTTTTTTTTCGTGGACTGACTATAAATTTATTTTACTTTTTTATTTTACAACCGCAGGGTATTTAATAATGCTTTCATTTTTATGGTCATTAATTCTTCCGGTAAAAATAAATTCCACATTCCAAATGAAAGGAAGTACATCCCCTTGGAGTATTATTGCATCAATGGGTGGTGTTCTGCTTCTAACAACAATAAAAATTAATCACTGGTTTTATATCCTGATCCCATTGTTCTTTATAATTGGTGGAATAGGATATTGGCTAAGTATTGATTTATATCGAAAAAAGAAATATATAATTGTTAATAAACTAATGAAAGAATAAGCAACATTTGCCTAATAAAGATTGAAGAATTTTAAAAACTATACTTACTCAAATCTATAGCCAAAGAGACGAGGCGAATCACGTTTTTACCAATTAACCTTGAAATTAGAGACACTCAAACTTATAACCATTTCCCGTTAACTATCAATTAACCATCAACTTCCCCCAGCAAACCCTCACGCCTCGAAAATGGCACAGGTTCCCAAACACTTGCCACCGCATTCGTCAAGGCAAGGCTCGGTGTGAATCATTACTTCGGTTTTGGGGAACTGACTTTTAATCATTACTGTAATTTCATCGCAAATATCATGTGCCTGTTTTACGGTAAGATCCTTATTTACAACCAGGTGAAACTCCACAAACCGCTCCGAACCGGCTTTGCGGGTTTTAAAATTGTGGAAGTTTAAAACCTGTGGGTTCATTTTGTTGATAATCAGAGTGATGATTTTCTCTTCTTCTTCGGGCAAACTGGCATCAAGAAGATAAGTAACCGCCTCGGATGTAAGCTTCCAGGCAGTTTTTATAATAAGGCCTGCAACGCCAATGGCTATAACCGGGTCGATCCATTCCAGGTTCAATGCAGGAAAAAACCATTTGCCTGTCATGTAGAAAGCAAGCCCGGTTGCAACACTTGCCGAAGTCCATACATCGGTGCGCAGGTGCCAGCCGTCGGCCATCAGGGCTGCCGAATCAGTTTCCTTACCAACTTCGAACAATTTTCTTGAAATAAACAGGTTTGTAATGGCCGAAACACCCATCACCACAATACCCCATTGAATATTGTCAATAGGTACGGGAAAAATAAGCTTTTGAACAGATTCATAAATAATCCATGCGGCAGCCACAAAAATAAGCAGTCCTTCGATTGCTGCCGAAAGATTCTCGAACTTGCCATGCCCGTAAGTATGTTCATCGTCAGCCGGTTTTCCTGAAGCTCTAACCGCAAAAAACGCAATCAGGGCAGCAACCAGGTCAACGCCTGAATGAATGGCTTCGGATAAAATGGAAACGGCACCGGTATAAAGTCCGACAATAAGTTTAAAAACAACCAACATCGAATTTGACATGATCGACAAAGCAGCAACCCGACTTTTTCTACTGTTATGAATCATTATTAAAGGCTTAAGTGTCAATTCAATTAATACCGGGCATAAAAAATCCCTATGGGTCCAAGGTGTCCCACAGGGTTTTACTCCTGCTGCCGGAGTTTACCGGCCCGGCTGCGCCAAAAATATAAGCCATGACCGCCTGTTCATTTTATGATGCAAAAATATTCAGCTTTTGACAATACTCCAAACGAAATCAAAAAAAATAGAATGATTATAAATATTTGACTGTTTGAATATGAAAATTTAAAACTGTCGGCTAATATTCATATTTTTGCCTGATATGCCGGGAAGCAAATTTTATCAGAGGATTCATTCGTGGAGATTAAGACATATCTCTTCACGGAATTTCATATTGATACTCAGTCTGATTGCCGGTGTCCTGGGTGGGCTGGCGGCTATAATTCTGAAAAATGCTGTTCACTATGGCCATTTGCTATTGAAAAACGTAGTTTCGGGTGGAAGTTTCAACCTACTATACCTGGTACTTCCTTTTATAGGTATTTTCCTTACATTTCTTTTTGTTAAATATTCTGTAAAAGATAATATAGGGCACGGCATAAGCCGTATTCTTCAATCAATATCAAAAAACAACAGTATTATTAAGGCTCACAATATGTATAGCTCGCTGGTAGCCAGCACCATTACTGTAAGTTTTGGTGGTAGTGTAGGACTTGAGGCCCCGATTGTACTTACAGGTTCAGCTATAGGCTCAAACCTTGGACGCTGGCTGCGCCTTGATTATAAAACTATTACTCTTCTGGTGGGCTGTGGTGCGGCAGGTGCGTTGTCGGGTATTTTTAAAGCTCCCATCGCTGCAGTTATATTTGCTCTTGAAGTACTGATGCTCGATCTTACCATGGCTAGTCTGATTCCTCTTCTGATTTCATCTGCTTCAGGAGCCATACTTGCTTATTTCTTTATGGGAAGCGGCGTACTGTTCTCATTCCAAGTTTCGGAGCACCCGTTCACGATGAGTAACTTGCCGTTTTATGCTTTGTTAGGTTTGCTTTGCGGCTTGGTATCCATTTACTTTACCAAAGCAAATATGTCAATTGAAAAGCAGTTCGGCAAGATTCCGAATAGTTTTATACGCATGTTGATCGGCGGTATAATTACCAGTTTACTGGTATTCATTTTCCCTCCTTTATTTGGCGAAGGTTACGAAACACTGAATAACCTCCTGGAAGGAAATGGATTGAAAGTATTGGAAGGAAGTATATTTTCAGCCATGGGCAGCAACTATTTCCTGCTACTGTTATTCCTCATCTTTATTCTGATATTTAAAGTAGTAGCGATGTCGGCAACCACAGGTGGCGGCGGAGTAGGGGGTGTTTTTGCTCCATCGCTTTTTATGGGCGGTGTAACAGGATTTTTTCTGAGTAAATTTGTGAATTTCTTTATGAATGGTCGTTTGCCCGATAGTAATTTTGCCCTTGCCGGGATGGCAGGAGTAATGGCCGCCGTGATGCATGCGCCACTTACTGCCATATTCCTTATTGCCGAAATAACGGGAGGCTACCAGTTCTTTGTCCCGCTGATGATTACTTCGGTTATTGCCTATCTTACCATTATTCCTTTCGAGCCGCACTCCATTTATACCAAACGGCTGGCCGAAACAGGCGAACTGATAACACATCATAAAGACAAAGCAGTGCTGTCGAGGCTTTCGATTGAAAACCTGATTGAAAGAAACTTTATTACAACCGGACCCGATGCTTCCCTTGGCGAGTTCGTGAAACTGGTTGCCAAATCGCAGCGCAATGTTTTCCCTGTGATTGATTCGGAGAATAATTTCCTGGGTGTTATTTTCATAAACGATATCAGGCATATTATTTTTGAAACTGATCAGTACGATACAGTTTTTATGCGGAACCTGATGTTTATGCCCGATACACTGGTTGAGCAAAATGCCACCATGGAAGATGTGGCTCAGAAATTCACCGGATCATCGCATTACAACTTACCGGTACTCAAGGATGGGAAATATATTGGATTTGTATCGCGTGCCAATGTTTTTTCGGCTTACCGCAAGCTGGTGAAAGACTTTTCGAATGATTGAAAGAAGGGGTTGGGGGTTAGGATTTGGGGGTTGGTGCCTTAACAACAATATTCGTGTGTTTTTTGGCAGAATATTTCAAACCAATTTAATAATATCGAATAATGAACAAGGAATAATGAATTTTGAAGTTATGAAGCTACAAAATTAGTGCTGCTATCATCATTATTATTTATTCGATTTCATTTAGGGTATTTACTTCATTATATGATATTCCTTGTTCGATACTTGTGCTGAGCGTTGGTTGGTGAGCGAAGCCGAACCAAGCCGAAGCATTCATTATTCAAATCTTTTTTGGTTCTGGCTTGTCAAGGTTAGGGACCAGGGAAATACTTCATTCTGTGCGCCTGAGGCGGACATCTCCCAAAAAGGAGACCATAAAAACAAATTTGGGAACAAATTGGGACTTGGAATTTAGAAAACTGATTTAACCATAAGTTGCATCGCTTCCTCCAAACTTTCCACCGGAGCCATGCAGGATTTGCCGGAACAAATATAGATCAGGGTTTTCCCTTCAACATAGCGGTTAGCAAAATAAGGCAAATCACTTTCTTTAGTGCTTCCAAAAATCAATGCAGCGGATTTATTGCTTGCCAGTAATTCCCTTATCATCGAAACTGAATCTGACCCAACCACAGCAATTACGTACTTTTCCTTTGCTACTTGTAAAGCAAGTGATGCCCAGTTCGAATATGCAGCGGGGGAGCTAATAAACCGGTTTTCCATAGCCATAAGCATTTGCCGGACTTTCTCCAGATAATCTGAGTTGTCGAGGAAAATGCCAAGGGTATTTAAAACGCCAGCCATGGCTGAATTGCCCGAAGGTATCACACCATCATAAATTTCGATTTTGCGGGCAAACACCTGTTTGTCTTCATTTTCGGAATACCAGAAAAACCCTGATTTTGAATCGTAAAAGTGTTGAACAGCATATCCGGCAAGTGTTTCAGACTCATTCAGCCAATACGTATCAGTGGTTATCGAATATAGTTTCAGAGATGATTCGCAGGCAAATGCATAATCATCCAGAAAAGCATTAATCTGTGATTTTCCGCCTTTCCAGGTATGATATAGCCCGTTATCCGGTCGTTTCAGGTTGCTGAGGCTAAAACGGGCGGCCTTTATTGCCGACTGAAGGAAATCATCCCGGCTCAAGGCGACAGAAGCATCAACCAGCGCGCTTATAATTAGAGAATTCCAGGCAACCAGCATTTTGTCATCCAAAGCCGGTCGTGGTCGCGTTGATCGGACTTTCAGCAATTCATTCCTACAAAAACTTGTAAGTGAAGCCAGTTCACCAAATGAAAGAAAATGCTTTTGTGCAAATAAATCATCACTGTCGGGCCGGAGCAGGATATTCCTCCCGTGTTCCCACAAGCCTTCCTTTTCAATACCATAATATTCGCCGGCTAATTCAGAATAATGGCCCAGCGCATCTGCAAATTGCTCAGAAGTCCAGGTGTAAAAAAGACCTTCTTCGCCTTCGCTGTCGGCATCCAAAGCCGAATAAAAAACGCCTTCGGGAGCGGTAAGTTCACGATTTACAAATTCAATTGTTTGTTCAATAACCTCTTTATAAAGTACATTTCCGGTTATCCGGTAAGCATCTGAATACAAACTTACCAGCTGGGCGTTATCATAAAGCATCTTCTCGAAATGCGGAACTTTCCAGTCGCTGTCGGTCGAGTAACGAGCAAAACCTCCGCCGGCCTGGTCGTAGATTCCGCCGCAAGCCATCTTTTGAAGGGTCAGATAAACCAGTTTAAGTGCATTCTCATCTTTTTCTGTCGTGCCATACTGAAGCATAAATTTCAGAACGACCGGCATGGGGAATTTCGGGGCACCACGCATCCCTCCTTTTTCAGAGTCAAAAGCGTTTTGTATTTGCTTGAAAACCGAGGTAAAATCAGAAAATCCTGCAATGTTTCCTGTATCGTTGTTCAGCATAAAATTCTGGCTGGCAACACCTTCAGCTAATTCAGTAGCCTGTTGCTCCAGCTCCGAATACCGGTTTCTATATATTTCATTTACATTCGCAAGCAATTGTTTCCACTGATCAGGTCTGAAATAGGTTCCTCCCCAGAAAGGCCGTCCATCGGGAAGAGCAAAGCAATTTAAAGGCCAGCCGCCACTACTATGAAGCTGTTGCACGGCATCCATATAAACATGATCCACGTCCGGCCGCTCCTCCCGGTCCACTTTCACACACACGAAAAAATCGTTCATCAGCTTCGCTATTTCTTCATTTTCAAAGGATTCGTGTTCCATAACATGACACCAATGGCATGACGAATATCCAATGCTTATCAGTAAAGGCTTATTCAGACGATGTGCTTCATCGAATGCCGCAGTTCCGAAAGGAAGCCAGTTTACCGGATTATGAGCATGCTGAAGCAGGTAAGGACTGGTTTCGTGAATAAGTTGGTTGGTATGGGTCATGTTTCTGGTTTGAAGATTTTCTGATTTTCTGATTTGAAGAGTTTCGGGTTTGAAGGGTTACGGGTTTGGAGAGTTTTGGGTTTAAAAGGTTTCGGGTTTGGAGAGTTTCGGGTTTGAAGAGTTTCAGGTTTGAAGAGTATCGGGTTTGGGGAGTTTCGGGTTTGAAGAGTTAAGTTACTCTACGTTTGAAATTTTCAAACTCTTCAAACTCTTCAAACATTTCAAACCCTTCAAACATTGCAAACCCTATTCCACAACAATTTCATCTGCAAACAGCCATGCTTTGTTCCCTGCGCCCGTATGCCATTTCGGAAGCTTACCCTGGTTGATGGCTGTAAGTTTCACAAACCGGGTTTTCCCTTTAAATGAAACTGAAACCGGTTGAATTTTGAAAGTTTTGATCTCTTTTTCAGACGAAAAGGTACTTTCACCTATTTTTTTATATGTGACACCGTCTTCCGAAACCTCAATACTGACTTGTTTTGGCAGGAAAATCCATGAATTATTATCCGAAAGGAAATTGCAACTGATATTTTTCAGCTGAATTGATTTCCCGAAATCAATTACCACATCCAGATCATTGCCTTCAAATCCCTGCCAGCTTCCATCCTGGGAATTGGTGCCTGCTATAATTCCATCAATTAAGGCAAGCTTGCCACCGGCTTCATAGGAATTGGAGTAAGGTGATTTATAGGTAATTTCAGATCCTGACGCTCTGTTTGCTATTATTTTCCAGCTTTCTACCGTTGCGGATCTATATCCGTTACGCGAAATGGTGGCAAACAATTTTTCGGGTTTCCCTGAAGGAATTGGAATCAGAAAACGGGGCGAGTTTTTCCCTGGCACTTTGTTGAATTCATAATAAATATCTGACTCCCTTGCCTTTGTTGTCAAAAGGTAAGAAAGGATTTTGGTTTCGGGATCAAAAAATGATTTTAAAACTACCCCGTCGGTAATGATATCCCAGTTATCGGTGCGGAAGGATGAGGCAGGTAAACCGGCTCCATTAAAAAGTGTTGCTTCTGAAGTGTTTTTAAAGGCATATCTTACGGCTTGCGGCAGTTTCACTTTCGGAGATGAAACCACCAGCTTGTTGCCGGATGCTTTGACCTTTGCCGGATAAAAAATGTGATCAGCTCCTGCAATGAGGAAGTTGTTCTGAGTAGTACCAGCAAGTTTCAGTCCGCCTTCAGCATTTAAAAATGACAGATTGATCGTTTTTCCCGCAGTTTTCATTTCATTATAAAGTGGCCCGGAGTAAACAGCATCTGTCTTACCATATGTTTTATTTAGCGACCATAAGGCAAGTCGTTTCCCGACATCGAGTTTGTTCTTCGGGTGAATATCTTTAATATTGTCAACCAGATCCATGGTTACCGCCATACCTGTGTTCGAAATCGCAAGACATTTTAACTGGGCTTCGCGTAACAATGCTCCTGAATAAGGCTCATCATACGTATATGGCGCAATCTGAACAAAATAAAACGGAAAATCGCCCACATTCCATGCTTTACGCCAGGAGGTGATCATGGTTTTTATCAGTTCAGGGTAAAGCCGCGCATCCATCCGGTTCGATTCGCCCTGGTACCAGATGGCTCCTTTGATAGTATAATTAACCAACGGGTTTATCATCGTGTTGTAAAGAACCCCGGGAGTGCCAGGCCACCATTGGCTTCCATTGTAATGATTTAAATAGAACCCTAGATCAGGTTCAGCTTTGATGCTCTCAACCGGCGTCCACACTTCAGCCGGTGTGCCGCCCCAGGCTGTGGCAATCAAACCAACCGGCACGCCCAGTTGTTTGTTAAGATAAGCACCATAAAACCATGCAGTTGCGCTGAAATCATTCACCGTATTGGTGTCGGCGGTAAGCCAGTTCCCATTGCAATTGGTTTGCGGAATGGCCGAAGTATCCTTTTTAACCGTGAACATTCGGACTGCAGAGTATATTCCATTGGCAACTTCCGCACGCACTTCTGGTTTATAATGTTTCCATCCGCCAAGTCCGCGCATGGTAAAATCCATATTCGACTGCCCCGAACAAATCCAGACTTCGCCTATCATAATATTTTCGAGCGTTATGGAATAATCGCGCCCCGTAATAATCATTTTATAAGGCCCGCCGGCCTTCGGAGTGTTGATGGTAGTTTCCCAGTTTCCATCAGCGGTTGTGGTGGCCATGGCAGCCGGTGTTTGCCAGCTTGCCTGTATGGTAACTTTTTCGCCTGCATCAGCCCAACCCCAAATATTGATAGTTGTATTTTGCTGCAACACCATATTATTGCCGATCAAAGCCGGAAGTTTAATGGCAGCTTCAGCCTGGGGCATTAAAAAAAGTAAAGCCAATGCAAACAAAATTATGGTCAATTTGTTATTCTTTTTCTTCATTGTATATTTTTTAGTGCAAAACTTGGGAACATTCCGAAAATTCTCATCATCGGAAATTATTCAGGTAGGTAAAAGTAACAATTTCTTTTAATTGAAAGTAAGTAGATTGTCATAATTATACATATGTACTTAAATACATTTGTGCATTTAATTCGAATTTCAAATTAACTCTTTAAAAGCAACTATTATGAAGAACTTTACAACTTTTTTATTGTTTTTTTTAGCCGGTTTAACTGGTTTTTCGCAAACGACCGAACTGGAGTCAAACAACACGTTTAACACGGCAAATTACTATGCTCAAGGCAATGCTAAAACCGGGAGTATTTCGCCCTCTACAGACCAGGATTATTTTGTTACCCGGCAGCCTGTTGACGGCACATTGAAAATATTTGTAAAGGCTACCAACACCGGTGCTTCAAATAGCTGGTTGTATCTAACTGTATTTGGCGGCAACAAAGGTCAGTTACGCACACGATATATTTCGGGAACAACCTCCATTGGCTCCGGTGCTACCGTTTATGATACCATTACCATTTACGGAAGAGCTGTGGATTCGGTATTCTTTAAGTTTGAAGCCAGCGGTACATTTACATATGAACTTAAATATGATGTTGCACATACAAGTACCAATGATGCTGAACCCAACAACAGTTATGCTACAGCTATATCACTGCCGCAGGGCGAAACTAAATCGGGGCACATAAAATACGCTGCAAATGGTGGAACCGATGATATTGATTTATACAGGACCAAAACAACCATTGATGGCACATTGAAAATTTACATTTCTGCAAACAACAGAAGTGGTGCCGACAGTTGGTTATATTTAACCGTTTTTGGTGGTAACAAGGGTCAGATACGTGTAAACTATATTTCGGGAACTACCTCTGTTCCTGCCGGAACAACTGTTTACGATACGATAACAATTTTTGGCAGGGCTGTTGATTCGGTATTTTTCAGTCTTGAGGCTTCAGGTGCATTTTCTTACGATATAAAATACGGAATTCTGGATACCAGCACCACGGATACTGAGCCCAATGGCTCTTTCTCTGGAGCACTGGCAATTAATTCTAAGGAAATAAAGCGAGGAGATATCAAGTATGCTTCGAACGGACTTACCGATGATCTGGATTTTTACCGGACCAAAACTCCGGATAATGGTACATTAAAAATTTACATATCTGCTACCAACCGAAGTGGTGCAAACAGTTGGTTATACCTAACAGCGCATGGGGGTGACCATGGGCAGATAGGCGTCCGATATATTGCGGGAACAACTTCAATTTCAGCGGGTACAACTGTTTATGATACGATTACATTTTTTGGCAGAGGAGTGGATTCCGTATTTTTTAAGCTTGAAGCATCAGGTGCTTTTTCATATAATTTGAGTTATGATGTTATAGATATAAGTACAAGTGATCCGGAACCCAACGGGAGTTTCGCAGAAGCAACGGCAATTAAACCACAGGAAGAAAAATCAGGGAGAGTTAAATATGCTGCAAATGGCTCTTTTGATAATCTTGATTTTTACCGGGCCAAAACTCCGGATGATGGCACTTTGAAAATATACGTTTCAGGGACAAACAAAAGCGGAAATAGCGGTTGGTTATACTTAACAACATTCGGAGGTAACAAAGGGCAGATCAACACGCGATACATTTCCGGTACAACTTCAGTTTCAGCGGGTGCAACTGTTTTTGATACGATTACAATTTTTGGCAGAGGTGTGGATTCGGTATTTTTCAAAATTGATGCTTCCGTTGCGTTTTCATATACTCTGAGTTACCAGATTATTGATACCAGTACAGTTGATCCTGAACCCAATGGGAGTATTTTGCAAGCAACGGCATTCAATCAGCAGGAAGCAAAGTCGGGACATGTTAAGTATGCCGCAAATGGCTCTTTTGATGATCTTGATTTTTATCGTACCAAAACAACAGACGAT
>Ga0335397_10009830_pt1 | contig 11913 bp, 5 predicted proteins | sample MAT04_FD_205740 | JGI IMG/M metagenome (GOLD analysis project Ga0335397, IMG submission 205740) | Freshwater microbial communities from Lake Fryxell liftoff mats and glacier meltwater in Antarctica - MAT-04 (spades assembly) (version 2) ...
CGTGAGCGTGAGCGAACGCGGGGTGAGGGGTGAGGGGTGAGCGCGTGATTTGCAGCACGCGTCTCACCCCCTCACCCCCGACCCCTCTCCCCGGAGGGGCGAGGGGAGAACTCACGGCGCCGGTTCGCCATCGGGCACGGGCGGCGGACCGCCCTGCTGGGCTCCGCCGGCTTTCAGGTCGTCGGCCATCTTTTTGGTCATGCGCCAGATCTCGCCTTCTTTGACGCCGGCGCGGCGCAGGCGGTCGCGCTGGTCGCGGCTGAGATCCTTGTTTTCTTTCTTTATGGCGGAGACTTCGTCGTCGACTTTCTTGGTCGAGTTGTTGACGTAGCGCTGCATGATGCGCAGCATTTTCAGCTCCGCGAGCGGCGGCACCAGCGGCTGCTTGCCGCCGCCACCGCCCTGGCCCTGACCCTGGCCGCCCTGCTGCGGGTTCTGGCGTTCTTTGCGCAGCGCTTCGATCAGGTCGCCGAGATTGCGGATCACTTCCTGCTGAATCTCCTGCGTCACCGACGCGCTGTCTTCCTTATCCAGGCGCGCGGCCGCTTCGTTCATGTCGTTCTGCGAGGTCTGCAGCACCCATTGGAAGACGGGCGAATCCTCGAGCCGCTTGACGATGGCCTTGGTGGAATCGGCCAGCGCGAGCTGGTCGCGGAATATCTGCTGGATGCCGCCCTTGAGCGCGCGCGGCAGCGCGGCCGGCGGAGCGGGCCGGCGCTTGTCGATGTCGATGGTTTTGACGCTCAAATCTTTCTCGACGCCGAGCATCTTCTTCAGTTCCTGCTCGATCTGGAAGAGTTCTTCGTTGCGGCTCTGCTGGCGCATCTGCTGTTCGAACTGCTGCAGATTGTCGAGCGCCTCTTCCAGATCCTTCTCGGCTTCTTCGGAGGAACTCTTCGATCCGCCCTGGCTGCCCTGGCCCATCTGGCCCGCCGAGGCCGACTGATTCTTGCTGGCCGATCCGGCGGAATCCTTGGCCTTCTGCGCCTTGGGGTTGCCGGTTTTGTCGCTGAACTGGTCCATCTTCTTTCGCAGCTTTTCGAGCTCTTCGCGCAGCGCGAGCTGTGCGGGTTTCATCTGTTCGAGCACCGGCTTGGTGCGCGGATCGGGCTCCTTTTCGGCACGCTTGGAGAGGTCGTCGAGCGCGGCGAGCGCTTTTTCCAGCTCGCTCAGCGCCTGCTTCTGTTCTTTAACGGCATCCTCTTTTTCGCCAGTCTCGCTTTTGTCGCCGCCCTTCTTTTCACCGGGTTTGTCGCCGCCTTTTTTGTCGTCGCTGGATTTTCCGTCGCCTGACTTTCCATCACCCGATTTTCCATCGCCGGATTTTCCGCTCTGGCCGTCTTTGCCATCTTGACCTTCACCCGGCTTGCCGCTGGCGCCCAGGCTGTTCTCGGCGTTCTGCATATTGTTGCCGGCGTTCTTAAGTTTGTCGGCGGCCTTCTCTTTGTCGGGCGCCATCTGGGTTTCGATCTTTTCGACTTTATCCGAAATCTCGCGCGTCAGTTTCTTGACGTCGCCCTGCAGGCGCTCCAGGCGGCGCGAGGGGCTCTTCAGTTCGTCGATCTTTTTCTGCAAGTCATTGAGCTTGGCGCGCGCGTCTTCCAAAGCATCGAGCGCCTTCGATTCGCTCTTGATTGCTCCGGCGGGGTTGGGCTTGGCCAGATCCTTCTTCGCGTCGGCCATCTGGCTCGCGGCTTCGGCGACTTTCTTTGATGCGCCGGACGGATCGCCGGCCTGCGCGGGACTGCCCGACGCGGCGGAGTGCGCGGCCTCGATATCCTCCGAGAGTTTTTTGATCTGATCGGAGAGCGCGGTGGCCTTGGTCTGAGTCTGCCCTTGCGACTCGCCATTTTTTCCGTGCTCGGTCTTTTTATCCTTGGCCAGATCTTCAGACGCACCCTGCAGGATTGCGCGCGCCTTGGCGATGTGTTCGGCAGAACTAAGCTGCAGCGCGGCACCTTTGCCGGCCCCGGCTTTGTCTCCTTTAGGAGAAGCCTGCCGGATCATGTCGGCGCCTTCGGCCATTTCGCGGCTGCTGGTTTCGAGCTCGGGCGCGGCGAGCGTGCAGACTTTGCCGGCGGCGGCGAGCTTCGGGTCTTTGGCGGTCTGCTCGGGCGTGTTGCCGGCGCGGATCAGATTCGCGACCGCGTCGGAGACTTCGTCGAGCTTGCCGCGCGTGTCGGCCTGGCGGTTGGCCACGTCGTTCATGGCGTCTTCGAAGCGCTTCTGTTCGAAGCCCAGGGCCTTGAGCAACACCTCTTCGGTGTTGGCCAGCTTGTTCAGTGAATCAAGTTCCGCGATCAGCGCTTCCTTGCCTTTGCCGTCGCCCAACTGCGTCGCGGCGGATTTCATGTCCGCGGGAACATGCAGCGCAAACGATGCGGCCTGCTGTAACGCGCGCACGGCAAGTTGCAGCGCCGGCATCTGCGGCGAATCCTTCGGCACATCTTTGAGCAGATCGTCGGGCGCCGGCTTCACTCCTTTAAGGAACTCTTCGGCGGCATCCACGAGCTTGCTCTGGGCGTCCTTCTGCGCTTTCAGTTTGTCGGGCGACTTCTCGTCGGTCTTGGCTTTCTTGAGCAGGTCGTCCTGCTGCATGCGCATCAGGCGGACTTTGTCGTAGTGCGTTCGCAAGGCCGTGTCGATCTTGCTTGCGGCCAGATCGGCGCTCTCTTTTTGAAGCGCGCGCTCTTCGGTTTCGATGGCCTCGAGCGCGTGGAGAATGCGGGTGATCTCCTGCTCGGCGGGGCTGAGCGTGGCGACGCTCTGTTTGAAAACGCCTTCCTGATCCTTGATCAGCGTCTCCAGACCCTTCTTGGCGGCCTCGAGATCTTTTTCAAAACCCGCGGCCTTGGGATCGCCATCGCCGCTCATCTTCTGCGTGTCATCCAGCAGGCGCTGCTGCTGTTTCTGAATCTGCTCGACCTGCGAGCGCGCTTCCTTAATGGAGGCCTCGAGCTGCTTTTTGTCCATGATGTTTTCGATCTTGCGCGTGATGTTGCGCTGTTCATCACGGACCTTCTCAAGGTTCTTGCGCGCGGCCTCGATGTCTTTCATGAGCTGTTTGTCGACGTCGCGGCGGCGCATCAGGACGGTGATGATGCGCTGCAGTCCCTGCTCGGCCGCGCGCTGCTTTCCGCCCGCGATGCCGAATCCGAATTTCTGAATATCGTTCTGCGCGCCGCGCATCTTGTCTTCGATGCTGGGCTGCGTATCGCCGGTAGTGGCCAGGTCGGGGTTGTCCGGCGTGGCGTCGGTGTTCTGCGCGATCTTGATCGAGTCTTCGATATTTTTATAAGCGAACTTGTCGAGCTGCTGCATCTTCGCCATGGCCTGCGTCATGCGCACAAACAGATTCTGCATGTCGGTGACACAGTCGCGCTCTTCGTGCTCGAGGCCCTTGACCTGGCCCAGTTCTTCCTTGCTGGCGCCGGAGACTTCTTTCGAGCCCAGGCGCTTCTTGAATTCCTCTGTGAGCGCGGTGACGCCGCGCTGCTTCAGCAGCAGCGCGCGGGTCATGCGCAGCAGCTCTTCGGTCTCGGCCCACTTCTGCATCTGGTCGAGCAGCGCTTTGAGGTTGTTTATGATTTCTTCCTGCTGCTTCGACGCTTCGGTCAGCTTGGTGATGCGTTCGTTGTCCTGCTTGGTCATGGCGCTGGAGCTGATGCTGCGCGAGGCCTCCGGCATTTTTTTGCTGTGCTCGGTCTCGAGCACGTCGCGGATCTGCTGCAGGCGGTCGCGGTCGTCGGGCGTGTCGAGTCCGTTGGCGACGTAGCGCGCGATCAGGCTGTCAAAGGCGCTCTGCAAATGCTGCGTCTTGCGGCGCACTTCTTCCTGCAGCGCGCCGGCTTCGGAGACTTTGGCGCGCTCGTTCTGCTCGAACGGATTGCCCAGCGCGAGGTGGTCCTTGATGGTGTCGACGGATTTCTTGTCGGCCTCCTGATCGCGGATGATGACTTTGAGGTCTTCGATCAGGCGCAGGCGTTCGATGTCGAGGCGCTTGCGCATCTCCTCTAAGGAGAGCACGCGCAGGCGGAATATCTGCGGCTCGCCGCCTTTGCGGATGGTCGGGCACCAGTCGTAGGCTTCGGCCCAGTATTCGACCAGGTCGCCGGGTTCCAGGCCCATCTCGGCCAGGGCCCAGTCTTTGTTGATGTCGACCTTGAGCGCGCTGCGATTGAACGCGCCGGGTGTGGGCTCGGGCAGATCAAAGCCGCCTTCGATGGCGGGGCTGTTGAGGGCAACTGCTGGAGCAGCGGGCGGAGCATCAGCGGCTTTGTCGGCGGCACCGGCGGCCGGCGCGACCATTCCCACGCCTTTGAAACGCTTGAACTTGATGCCGGATTTCTGCAAGCCGTAGTCGTCATCGAGGCTAAGCGCCAGCGCCACGGTGGCGGCGGGCGAGACTTCCAGATCCATCGCGGGCGTGCGCCAGGTCACGCGCGGCAGCGCGTCGGGCAGCACGAAAATCTTGTGGCGAATCTTGCTCTGCTTGTTGTCAAGGTCGTCTTCGTCGAGCAGCGTGATTTCGTAATCTTTGGATTCGTCGAGCGTGATCTGGGCGGCAAAGCGCTTTTTGTCCGGCGAAAGCGCCATCGCAAACGGCGCATCGTTTCCAACCTTAAGATTGGCCTCTTTGAGCGGCTTGTTGAGTTCGCCTTCGAGCTTGGCCTTCGAGCCGATAACGTTGCGCAGACTGCGCTCGCGCTTCTTCTCCGGCGGTCCGGCCTGGATGTACGACGGCAATTCGTAGGTGACGAACATATTGTTGAGCTCAGGGCGGTCGACGGCCTTCACGTCGTAGGGGCCCTTCTGGTTGTCACCGGCGCGGACTTCGAACTGGAAGCTGGAGATCACCGGATTGTAGACGTATTCAAATTCCTTGGTCCTGTCGCTGCTCTTGTCATCAATGCGCGTGCGCGCAGTGGTGATGGGTTCCCAGTTGCCAAAACCCTTGTTATTGTAGGAGAAACGTATCTCCGCGCGCGAGGGCAGCGAACCGCTGGTCTGGGCCACGATGGTGACTGAATCGTTGCGCGGAACTTTCTTTTCGTCCCCCTCGCGTGCGTTGGCATCACCCATCGTCACAACGATGTCCGTGCGCACGGGGTAGGCGGCGCGCGAGAACGGATTGAGCACGCGCACGACGCCGGTTCTCGCGAATTCGCCGACGACTGGCAGCGCGCAGAGCAGCAGAAAAAGCGCGAGCGCCGAACCTGCGGCGATGAGGACGGGTTTGACGCGTTCGAACTTGACCACTTTAAGGAAGTCGACGGCGGAGGCTTCCTGGTGCGCCTTGCGCGCCACTTCGTCGACCATCGCGCCGCTGACGGCGCGGTCATCGGCCATGATGCGCGTGAGCTGAACCGTGGAGATGAGACTGTCGTTGAGCTGCGGAAATTCTTTTTCGACGGCCAGCGCCATGTCTTCAACAGAGAGCTTGATGTTGCGCGGCGCGATCAGGCGGCGATACACAATCGTGCCGACCAGACCGACGATGCCGGCGAGCATTATGACGCGGAAGAATGTGTTGATCGGGTAGTCGCGGCGAAAGAAGAAGTAATCGAGCACGATTGCCGAGAGCAGGCAGATCACCGTAGCCAGCACGGCGCGGCCGATGCCGTCAAAAGTGACCGCGCGGCGCAAGGTATCGCGCAGCACCAGCAGGCGTTGTTGAAGGTTTTCCTGAAGCATCGCACCCCCTGGCGGACTGGTGATTGGGTTGCCTGGTTTCTGGTGGACTGGTTTCAACAATCAGTTCATCAAGAATCCAACAACCGCCTATCCATACTGACGTACTTAGATGTCCGTCATTGCAAACTGTTGCTGTAAATTCCACGTAAACTTCACATTTCACACTCGCGGAGAAAGCTTAGACCGCGCCTTACCTAATGTAAACCTGAATACAGCGCCGAAGTAACGACTTTAACACGGAGCACTCTGGCATTAGTATTCGATCCATGCGCTGCACATTGCTGGTCTTGATTCTCTGCTTCTCAATCTCCTCGCTTCAAGCCGCCGAGCCGGCCCCGCCACCTGCTCGCCAAGAGGAGCTTGATCCGGATGTGCTGCGCAAAATTCGCAAGCTGATCCAGGGGACGCTCAGCGAGGAGACCGCCGAACGCGAGAAGGCGTGGACCGCGCTGCGCAACATGGGCAACCTCTCGGTGCCCGGCTTGGTCGGCGTCTACAGATTGAAAGAAACGACGCCCGAAATGATGCGCTCGATCATGATCGCGCTGGGCGATTCCAAAGATCCGCGCGCCGGTCCGGCGCTCGTCGAGATGCTCCAGGCCAAGAGCGCGCTGGTGCGGCGCGACGTGGCGCGCGCGCTGGGCGACAGCGGCTATAAGGAGGCGATTCCCGCGCTGGAGAAACTCGCGGCCGCCAGCGCAGAAGAGGAGATGGTGCGCCTCTTCGCGGCCGTCGCCGGCGCCAAGATGGGCAGCGAGCCGGCCGTGGACGCGCTCAAAATTTTATTGAAATCGGAAGACGCGCAAGTCCGTTCGCGCGCCGTCTTCGCTCTGGGCAAGCACGGCGGCTTGAAGCAGGTTCAGGCAATCGAAAGCGCGCTGGATGATAACGAACGCGACGTGCGCGAGGATGCCGTCGAAGCGCTCCGCCTGCTCCAGAAGAAGCCCGCGTGGGGCGCGCTGGTCAAGGCCACCAAAGACAGCGATTACAAAGTGCGCAACAACGCCATGGACGCCTTGAAGGAATTGAGCGGCGAGAAGATCGAAGCAAAACCGGAACTCTGGCAGGAGTGGTGGGCGAAAGAAAAAGAGAAGCCAGAGCCTGCTGAGAAAGAGAAAGTAAAAGAGTAAACCCGCGTTTATTTCAACTTCAAAGAGACGATGGCGGCCTGGTTGACGCGCTCGACTTTGAGGACTCGGGTTCCCAGTGTATTGCAGAAAGCGGTGACCCTTGCGCCTGGCACTACCACATAAGCAATCTGCTGGCTGTCAATTAAACGAAGCAACGCAGCGGCGTCGTTTGGGACAGTCTCCACAAGAGTTGTGTATTGCTTCGAGCGCTCCAGATAGTTCGGCGAAAGAAACCACTGTCCGACGTAAACGCGATGCGGAGTGTACGCGGGAATGAGACCGCCGAGTTGCGCAGGCGCGAGCACGTTTCCGGCCGGCAGCGCTTTAAGCTTTTCAAGGATGTTCAAATAAAGGAGCGACGTTTTGCTCCGCGCGTTCACGTCCTGCACAGATTGGTAAGTCACATAAAGCGGCGATATGAAGCAGGCCGCCAACCAGAGCGCCGCGCGGGCGTGCCGGAGTTTTCCAGCGGCGACGACGGAATCGGCGAGCCCGCTGGCCGCCAGAACAGAGACCGGTATGAACAAGTGAAAGACAAAGTGATAGCCATTCAGCACCGTTGACGTATGCAGAAATACGATCGCGATCAGCCAGGCGCCTAATGCAAAACGGTCCGGATGGGCATCGCGAGTCCATGCGGCAAGTCCGCGCAGCGCCAGCGCTCCGACCGCGCCCAGCGCGACCGGATACCAGAAAACCGGAAGCGCCTGAACTCCGAAAACACCGCCGGAGCACGTCTTGAAAACCGCGTCCTGCCGCTGCCAGAGCGAGACGGCGCCGATGATGGCCAGCACCGGAGCCAGTGCCAGACCCATGCGCCAGAGCCGTTCAAGATTTACCGGTTGGCGCAGCAGCCAGCAGAGCAGCGGATGGCAGACCAGTACCGTTGCGGCGACAATGGCCGAATACGGGTGCGTGTAGAACAGAACTAAAAAGCATAAGGCCAGACTAAGTTGCTGAACCGTGCGGAGCGGGGCGGACTGAAAAATCGGCCGCAGCACCCAGAGCGTTAAGCAGAGCGCGGCAATCCAGAGCGGATTATAAAAACTCTCGAAGGTATTCCAGCCTTGCAGATGCCAGAGTTCCTGGCGCGTCACGGCCGCGATATCAGGTGATAGAAAATCCGCGAACGGAAGAATCAGAAATTCCAGGCCGCCGCCCAGCGCCACAAGCCAGCATGCCCAGGAGCGCGTTCGAACATCCGGCAGAACGTCTTCGAGAAAGCGCCAAAGAATGAAGATGAGCAAAAATATAAGCGGCGCCCGGCTGAGTTCCAAGAGCCAGAAAATATCGATGCCCGAAATGCGGTGGATATATCCCAGCACGGAATGATAGAGAAGGATGAAACTGCCGGCTTGCGGTTCTGTCGTAAAAGGGTTCGCCAGAAAAAAGCCGTCGGAGTTCAAATTGTTTTTAATGATGCCTGCATACGCCAGCCAATCTTTGGGATTGTAACCGATGGGAACAAATGCAGTGCCGGCCGCCGGGGTGCTCACTTGTGTAATAAGGAAGGGAATCGCGCGCAAGAGCACGGCGAGCCCCGCGGCACACCAGACATTAAGCGGCACGGGCGTGGTATTTTTCCGCAAAAGCGGTTCGGTGGGCTGGGCAGATTCCATTTTAGAACGCGCGCTCGTAAGGGTTCGACAATCGTATCGTGGCGGTTGAAAACTGGCAAAGTAAAGAGCGATGTTCAGCGGCCAGAGGTCGCTTCAGGTCCTATTGGTTCGCGCGCAATCAAAGAGACAGCCACAGCGGAAAATGTCCGGCTGTTTGGACTTTTCCGCTGTGGCTTTCACAACGCGCGAAACGGCTACAACTCCGCGATCCCTGCCTCGTAGATCGCCTTCGTAATCACCCGAATCGGCCCCAGTGTCGCAGCGTCGATCGCGGGGTCCACGGTGCACGGACTGTCGCGCACGATCAGCACTTTCAGCCCCGTGCCGTGCGCGCGCAACCGATTCACGAAATCCTGGCGCGCGCGGTTCCAATCCAGAAACACGCAGACGACGCTGGTGATCTGCGCCAGGTTCTCCTGCAATTCTGGTTCGATGCGCTCGAACGGTTCTTCGGGATTTTCTTCCACGCAGGCGAGGATATCGAGGATCTGATCCAGATACGCCAGACTGCGCCCCGCCGTCAGGTGATACAGATTCGGCCCCGCCGCGAAAAGATCGACGAGGTACTCCTGCCGCGACATGTAATCGCTGATCGCCGCGCCGATCGAGACCGCGCGCTCAAAGTCGTCGCGCGTGGCGAGAGTTTCCTTGGTAATGAACAGGGGCGATTTCCAATCTTCCTTGAGTATCTGCATTGTGTCGCGGGGTCGCTGCTTTATCGCACGCATATCAGTAGCAAAATCACGCCAATCCGATTTGATCGAAAACTTCTCCGGCGGCACGTGCGTATCCAGTATCACCGCCACGCGCATGAAAAATTCTTCGCGGTATTCGCGCACGATCGGTTTGTTCAGCCGCGCCGTGGCGCGCCAGTCGATGTCCCTCACGTTATCGCCTTCGCGGAACTCGCGGTTGCCGGCGAACTCGAACGACTCGCCGATCACCGACGCCAGCGCGATGCCGCCCGGCTGGTAGCGCCGCCCCGTGGGAATATCGAGCCGGTCCAGCCGCGTGAAGGGCGGATACACAATCAGCGCGCGCTCTTCTTCAATGAGCTGCTGCGAGCGCAGCAGGCCGAAGGGATAATCACTTTCGACGCGGTAGCCGCGCAGCTTGTAGACGCCGCGCCGGTTGCAGCGCAGACCCAGCTTCGCGTGCGTCGTCTCACCTTGAATTTTATCTCCGACAGCAATGCCTTCGGCCGGCTCGGAATCGACTTCCTCAGGCAGGCGGTGCGGAACGATGGTCAGGTCGTGTCCGCTGCCGTGCTTCAGTTCCAAGTCGACTTGCAGCAGTTCGCCCGCGCAGACTCTGTCGGTGTGATAAACTTTCAGCGCCGCGCGCGGCCGCGAAAACAAAAGCGCTACGCTCGCGGAGAACCAGAGCGCCGCCGCATACGCGAAGGGGATGTATCCCTGCAGCTCCAGCGAACTGGTGCCGTAGCCCATGAAGATTGCCGTCGGCCAGAGAAACCAGCGCCCCGCCTGCGTCAGCCGCTGCGTATAAATGCGCCAGCCCCAGCGCAGCACCACGCTGCGAAAGAGCCCCTCGGATGGAACATCTTTGGTGCCGTTTATCGATACCCGGATGCGCGCGGCGCGATTGCTGCGCTTCCCCGCCATCGCCGCGCGAATGGAAATCACAACCAGCAACAACCCCAGGATGACAACCAGTATCCAAAAACTAAGTATCATTGTTAAAGTCTAAGACGAAAATTTTTGCAGGCGAGGCGCGTTTTACGGACTTACTACTAATGACACAAAGAGTCAAAGACACGAAGATTCACGACGTTTTATTGGAGGGGTGGTGAACATTCCCATCCACCCCAATCAATGCCGTTCCCCTTCAAGCCGTTCTTAGTGCCCCTTAGTGTCTTCGAGCCTTAGTGGTAAGTCCGTAAAAAGACGCACTCATGAAACCTCGACCTTCTCCAGTCCCAGCAGCGTCCGCTTTAACGCCAGCCCACTCGCGAATCCGCCGATGCCGCTTGCGGCGACGACGCGGTGGCAGGGGATGAAAATCACGATCGGGTTCGCGCCGCAGGCCTGCCCACATGCGCGAAACGCCATCGGTGATCCGGCCGCCTCGGCGATCTCGCCGTACGTCTGCGTCTTACCGAAAGGGATCGCGTGCATCGCGCGCCAGATGCTGCGGTGGAATTTTCCGCGGCCGGCCACGTCCAGTTCGTCCCACGCATAATCCGCCGCCTCGCCGCGCAAGCGCGCCGCCAGCCGCTTCTTCAAATCCTTGAGACGTTTTTCGGATCGCGCGCTGAGCGCCGCAAATTGCGCTGTTGTGCTGCGTGTGAGAATAGTGAAGTGCGCCAGTCCCGCTTCGGAGAACCCCGCCTGCCAGCACGATTCGCCCAGCGGCACGCCCTTCAACTCCAGCGAAAACTCCGCCTCCTGCCGTACCGCCGGCGTCTCGGCGCGCAGCATCTTCAACGCTGCTTCCAGTGCGCTCTGTCGGGCACGATCACCCGCCCAACCTCGCCACTCAAACCGGTGAAATTAAGGCCAAGCGGAAAGACGCTGGGCTCGCGGCGCCCCGTCGCCTGCGGAATCATCGTCGTCAGTTCGGCCAGCGCGTTGGTGTCCAGATTGTGTTTGAACGACTTCGAATTCAGGCGCAGGCTGCGCAGTCCAGGCACGTTGCCTTTAATCTTGAATTCGGGCGTCACCGATTTGGGCTTGGGCAGCGCCAGCGTCACAGTCTGAGCAAACAACTCACCGATTCGCACTTCGGCGGACGTCAGCGCCAGCACTTTTGCGGACGCTGTGGGCAGCGGAAAGAGCGGCGTCTTTTCTCCGGCAACCGGCGCCGGCAGCGTGTCGGCCGCCAACTGCGTGGGAATCGCCAGGAACGTCACCCGCCAGCGCGTGCCCACATCGGAGTCCGGTGTCGCCGGATCGCTGTCGATGACTTTGCTGTCGGTGCCTGCCACGGTTATGATCTGAAATCCGCCCGCGACCGAAAACCCGCGCTTGCCCACCGCGTAATCCATCTTGTAACCGCCGCCATTCTTCAGCACCGTCTCCATCTGCAGCACTTCGCTCGAGCGCACCGAACCTGCTTCAATCCCCACGATCAGCGGACTGTACTGAGTGCCTTCGATCAGCGCGGGCAGATTCAATCCCGTCGCCAGACTCACGCCCGAAATCTTCAACGTCACCTTGCTGCTCTTGGGCGTTATCGCCAGCGAAAATGTGCTGCCGGGCCGTCCGCTTTCCCCGACCGCGCCGCCGAAATCCACCATGCCGCTGGCCTTGCCCTTGTCGTCCAGCATTGCCGAAAAAGTATTCCGTCCCACCCGCACAATCGCCGTAGTGCCCGCCAGGCTGGTCGGCGTCTCGGCCTTCATATCCAGCGCCCCGCTGTAGCTCAGCGTGCTGGTCCCGTTCTCCGTGCGCGAACCACGCAGGCTGCATTTCAGCGCCGTCAGTTCGGTCGTCACGATTGTGTTCGCAGCG
>Ga0335397_10009831_pt1 | contig 11913 bp, 9 predicted proteins | sample MAT04_FD_205740 | JGI IMG/M metagenome (GOLD analysis project Ga0335397, IMG submission 205740) | Freshwater microbial communities from Lake Fryxell liftoff mats and glacier meltwater in Antarctica - MAT-04 (spades assembly) (version 2) ...
TGGACTAAATCTGGACCATAGACATGAATAATCGGAGAAGGAATCGATAACTGTCCTTGTTTTCGGGCTACGATTCGATAATAAGCTAAACGACCATCGATCAAAATTTTTGTATCGGTTGTGATGGTGATTAGATTATCATTGGTTTCTTCAGCATTCACTTTTCCATCTGTCATTTTATTGATTTGGATAGAAGAATAAATCGAAGGGATGAAATCGAAAGCATTTGACCCAAATATCAAGTATTCGATAGACCCATCTGTGGTTTCTGCTTCACGTCCCCAATCAAGTTGAAACGTCTCATTGCTGATTTGATCGAATTCAACGAGGCTTACCGGCTGTGGCTTTTTTACTGAAAAAGCAAACGGTGTTCCCCATTCACTCCATTCTTGATCTCGATATCCTTTGACTCTTAAATAATAAGTGTCCTGTGAATTTAAGAAAGTCTCATCAAGTAAGGATAAACAAAGGGTGGATTCAAACGGCTTTATCTCCTCTAAATTGAAAGGAATAACTTTAAAGTTCTTATCTAAACTAATTTGCCAATGAATTAATTCAGCTTGGCAGTCTGTATCAGTATTAGATGTGAAATGAAAAACAGGAGAAATATATTCAAATTCCTCTGATTGATTAAGAATCGTAATTGAGGGTGAAACTTGATTGTTTAACTTCTTTTTTATTTCATTTTTATTAAAAGAGAGTTTAAGTCGATTGACATTTCTCAAAAGAGTATCTTTTTCACTTCGAAAATCAAGCGAACCTTCTTCTATCGGACAATTAATAATTTTTAAGCCGGCTAAGGCTCGCCATGTTTCAACAAAACTAAAAGAACTTTCTCTTTGAGTTTTTGATCGCAAAACGAGCAAAGGGTCATCCATCATATTTTCTGATGAAATAAGTGTCTCATTATCCCATCCTAGATAAAACAATCCCTGTGATAGGTCGATATAGGTCCAATTATCATCTTTCAAACAGAAATCATAAACGTGTACTCCTTGGGTACTTACTTGCCTAGTGTCAATGCCTAATAAATGGCATAAGCATATAAATTGTTTTTCATATTCTTCTGATAAGCAACCTTCTCGATTATTAAGATAATCAAGAGGGGAGATAGCTTGAGATTGAACCTGATTAATTGACTCTAATTTTGTGACCGAATTTTCCCAAATTTGATAAAGAGCAATTAAAGGATATCTTTCTTTAGCAATTTTTTTTGCTAAACGATTCAATGTCCAGAATTTTTCCTCATTTTTAGAAACGAATTCTTGTCGATTAAGGTGACTGGAATGAAGAAGATTTTTTTCGTCATAAGCTTGGTGTACGCTTGGAGTGACCTCTAAATCCATACCATTAGCTTCCAAAAACAAATGATTCATGCCCAAACAGCACAATAATATAAAACTTTTTCTGATTAATCTCACCTTAAAACCTATATTGATAAATTTAATGAATATTGTAAGTTCGACTCTCGACTTTGCAAAATTTTGGCATCCCCTTAGGGAGAGAGGCGAACTTCAGCGTAATGAATTTAACAGGAAGAGGCTTTTTACCCCTTCGTAATAAATTCATTTAACTGGAGGAAGCTTCTCTCCGAAGGGGATGTCAAAATTTTGCAAAGTCGAGCGACTAACTCCTTCTCATATCCTTACTTAATTATAATTCCCGCAAGCCAACCTATGATAATAAAAGTTGCCCATATCATAAAGGCTGCTAATGCAGCAAAGATAAAACTGCTGATAATTTGTTGAGTTTCACTATACAAAATAGTAAAACCGATTATGAGGGTAAGGGTTGAACTTAGGTAACCTGCTACTTTTATTCGAGTTTGTGTCTGCATAAATGCTCCTATCTCAATTCTTGCTTGCAATAATCTGTTAAAAACGACTAATAATATTAATTAAAAAAAGTTTCACTATGTTCCGTTACGTTTTGCTTATGTGCGTATTTGTCGGTCTATGCTTGTACTTCATTTTTTCTAAAAACAATCAGCAAAACTACCGCTATGTGATTGAAGAACACGGTATATTAATCGGATTTAATTTAGTAGATCCCGAGGTTGCACCACCAAATATCCGAGAAAGCGTCCTACGAGGATACAGTATTATCATGAATACGCCTTTTTATGCAGCAAATTATGCAAAGGACCTCGTTTCTTGTGCTAGTTGTCACCTTTTTGAGGGAAACTCGTTGGGAGGAAGAAATCAGGGGATCTCTTTGTTAGGAGTTAATAATATCTATCCCCAATACTCCGAGCGGAGCAATCGCACAATCGATATAAAAGAACGAATTAATAACTGCTTTGAAAGAAGCATGAACGGAAAGCCTTTACCCTTAGACTCTCAAATCATGAATGATATTTTAGCATATTTAGATTGGATTTCTATTGAAGTTAAAGATATAAAAAATCCACCCTGGTTAGGAATGAAAATGCTAAAAAGTAAACACAAACCTAACGAGAAGGAAGGAGCTGTCATTTATGAAAAATATTGTATTGCTTGTCATCAAGAAGATGGGGGAGGAGGAGGCGAACTTCCTGAACCGGTAGGTAAAACCATTCCTCCACTTTGGGGTGAAAATTCGTTTAATGATGGCGCCGGAATGAGTGTGCATCCGATGTTATCTGCTTTTATTTATTGGAATATGCCTTTTCTAAATTCTGTATTAACGGAAGAAGAGGCAATGGATGTGGCTGCTTTTGTTTTAAAACAGCCCCGACCTCATTTTGTCTTAAAAAATAACTCACCTTATGAAAGTTGATTGGTGATTTGTGATAGGGTCTAACAGAAAACAAAAAAGGAATTAAATTATATGTGGAAATCATTGACAAAAGCCTATCAATACTTAATTTTTTTTGGAGGATTTTTAAAATCACCTCTTTTATTATTATGTCGGCTCTATTGGGGCTTGGGGTTTCTTTATGCGGGTTGGAGTAAATTGGAAGACATAGATAAATTTACTCAATATTTAGAAGAATTAAATATGTTTGCTCCTCACTTTAATGCTTATATAGGTGCTTATGTAGAATTTGTGGGTGGACTATTTTTGCTCATTGGGTTCGCTTCTCGCCTGACAGCTATTCCCTTAATTATCCAAATGTGTTTTGCCTATTTTCTTGCTCATCGAGAGGCTTTAATCGAGGTAAGCTTGTTTGTTGGAGCGTCTCCATTTAATTTCTTACTTGCCTCATTAATAGTGTTAGCTTTTGGACCGGGACGATTTTCTGTAGATTATTTACTTGAAAAATGGTTTTTTCACCGAGCACAAGGAGTTCCTACTCATCAACATTTACCTCATGATTGAGCAAGAGACCTAAGAGCCTGTTTTCAAATTCAAGTGCCCTCTGGATTCCTTCAAAGCCTCGGGGATGGAAAATTGCAGCCGGGTCCATATTTTTAATATTGACCCGGCTGCAATTTTCCATCCCCGAGGCTTTGAAGGAATCCAGAGGGCACTTGAATTTGAAAACAGGCTCTAAGAATATTCTAAAAGTCTCAAATGTGTTATGAAACTTTGAGCAGGGTTCCAAAGAGTTGGGGGATTGTGATTACATTCTGTCTAATATCTAAAGGGTAGAAAAAATCTGACAAAGTTATGGAATTTGCTGTGTTTAAAAAAACGATATTTGAGAATTTGTTTGCGTTGTTGCAAAAATGAGATGTTCTTCATTCCGCAAAATACTTGAATTGTTTCCCTGATTTTGTCATCCAACTCTTTTTCAAAAAATTTCAACAAAGTTAATCCCTGGTTCCTTGTATGATAACCATGGTTTTTTTTATAAAAAAAGTTTTTTATAGTAACAAATAAATCAGGACGTTTAGCTCCAAGAGTATTCGAAGAGTGTTGACGGTATAATAAAGTCGATTCTTGAATGTGCTCGATTTTTCCAAAGCAGCTTGCCAATAAAGCTATCCACCAATCATGCATGAGTACATTTTTTGGAATAGGATAACTTAAATTTACAAGTGCACGATTCATAGCCATTGTACATCCGGTTATGCAGTTTTGAAGTAAAAGACGGTTTGGTTGAGTAAAAGAGGGGTTTAATCTGACATAATTCCAAAAGGAAGGATCAATCATCTGTAAGTCTTTATCTACAACTTGTAAATTTGTGTGCAGTAAAAGAGGGGAGTCAGCTCCATGTTTTTTTTCCATAACTTTTAACTGAGAAATACTTAACTCTACTTTATTAGGCAGCCAATAATCATCCTGATCAGAAAATAATACATATTTTGCTCGAGAATTTTTCAAAAGTTCAGAAAAATTGCCAATAACCCCTAAATTTTTATTATCAAAAATAACTGAAATTTTATCAGGATACGCATTTTCAAATTTTTTTAATATTTTTCTGGTTTGATCCTGTGATCCATCATCTCTAATCAAAATGCGAATATTCGGATGGGTTTGATTGAGCAAAGATTCAAGCAATTCTTGAACGTGTTTTTCACCTTGGTAGGTAGCGAGTAAAATTTCGACTTCAATTTCGTTATTTGACAAGTACATTCTGAATTACTTATATCTGTTTTTGATTAAGAGGTTCGGAGTCATTGTATTTGCCGCCTTCAATAGCGGCAATGCGCTCCGAGAGAGGAGGGTGGGAAGCAAAAATACGAGAAAAAAACGATTCGTGCTCGTTAAAATAAAGATGTGCAAAAGGTTTTCCGCTTCTTGGCATATCTGAAACTTGAGAATTAAGGATTTTTTTCAATGCACCGGCAATTCCTGCAGGGTTCCGTGTATATTGAACGGAACACGCGTCAGCTAAATATTCTCTTTGACGGCTTACCATAGCTTGTAAGATCGAACCGAAAAACCAAGTGACAGCACCGGCAACTAAAAATACCAATCCGATGATCACCATCGGGTTGCCGCCGTTTTTTTGATCATTGCTTCTTCTAGAATAAGAACCAAATTGCAAGAGGCGTAAGCCAATATAAGTGACAATAAAGAAGCCCATAATCATTGCGGCCACGCGCATACCGATCGTCATGTCACGATTATAAATATGACCGAATTCGTGTGCTAAAACGCCCTGTAACTCATCTCGATTAAGTGCATATAGACAGCCTGTTGTCACTGTAATAGCAGCATTTTGAGGTGAAGTTCCTGCCGCAAAAGCATTAATTTCTTCAGCTTTTAAAATATAGACGGGGGGTACTGGAAGAGAGGTTGCTAACGCAATTTCTTCTACAATATTTATAAGCTGTCGCTCTTTAGGGTCCTGTGTATAAGGATCAACTAGCTCGGCCCCCACTGATTCAGCAACATAACTCCCCCCAGCTCGAGTGTAGTTTAAGTAATTAAAACCGGCCACTAGAAAAGTGACAGCTAAAAAACCTAAACCGACATAAGGGACAGGTTCTTGATAGTTTTTGCCTGCGTAAGTGCGCAACGCAAGTTCAGCTAAAACAGCTGTAATTATCGTCAGAACTATGAAAGTAATAAGATAAAAGGTTGTTTTAGATTTTGCTTGCTGTTGCGCTTGCCAAAAATTCATTGCCATAGCTTTTTATTCCCTTGCAATTAAGGTGTTGTTGCTAAGAAAAATTAACTTTCGGAGCTTTTTTCACCTCTACATCATCAACTTGGAATAGCTCCACCAGATGATGACCAAATGCACTGGCCATCAATACAGCGGGGAATTCTTGCTGCTTAGTGTTATACATCATTACACTATCGTTATAAGCTTGTCTAGTAAATGCCACTTTATTTTCTGTGGATGTTAATTCTTCTTGTAATTGTTGCATATTTTCACTCGCACGTAACTGTGGATAATTTTCAGCCAAAGCAAAAATATTAGTAAGAGCTCCTTTAACTGCGGCATCTGCTTGGGCTAATTCGTTTACCGAACTTTCGGTTGGACCACCGCTTTGCGCAATTTTGCTCCGAGCGTCTTGAGCATGATTCCGGGCATTGACAACAGCTTCAAGTGTGCTTTTTTCATACCCCATGTAACCTTTAACAGCTTCAATCAAGTTGGGAATTAAATCATAACGACGCTGGAGCTGAACATCAATTTGACTCCACGCATTATTTACTTGATTACGCAACTGAACCAAGCTGTTATAAATTCCGCTTGCCCACAATGCGACAAGAACAATCAGTCCAATTATAACCATGAGTGTTGTTGACATTTTTACCCCGAAAGTTAAAATTTATGGTATTTATTTCTTGGATCCAATCTAACGCTTTACAACTTTAATGAGAAGAAAAAGTAGATTATTTGCAATTATTATGCCATATAGAAAGATTCTTAAAATTCTCTATATTTTATATTATTAAATATAAAATTTATTTATAAGATATGTATTTAAAAAATAACTTTAGATTTATAATTATGTTAATGAGAAGTAATTGTTTTATGATATGGCATTTAAAAATACCTTATTGAAAAGGTGGCTTTTATGGATCTTCCTCCTTATTTTCCTCCATTACAACCAGAATCCACCGTTGTAAGAGAAGAAACAATCATAAAAAAAAAAGAGGGTGAAAAAATTTCTTTTCCATTTTTTTCTTTTATAGAAAAAAAACAATTAGTTAAGCGCAAGATAAATTATATTATTGATAAAGCTTCATTGCTTTTCACAAAAATTAAAAAAATTTCCCAAAAAGCAATGGAAAGGTTTGAGTTTAGCAGTACCAAGGCCGAAACAGAAGGAGTACAATCGATTGTAGTGTCTTCTTTATTGGATCAATTAGTTAATTTTCAAATTAAAGGAAATGAAATTTATCGAAAAAAGATTCTAGATAGTAAGGATCCCAAAGATAAATTCATCCAAGAATTACTAGATGATAAGGAAATGCAACAAATAGCGCGAAATTTTGATGAGCAAGTTAGCCAGCCATTAAAAGGCGTAGATCTTATAAAGGTTATTTATTCTGTAAAATTTGAAATACAAGTATTGATTTCTAAAAAAACAAATGAGAGTGTCGGTGAAGACCTAGGAGTTGATGGATTAATGGCTCTTGTTTTATTGCATGATGAAAATCTCAACGCCTCTAAGGAAGTGGCTTTGGAACCTTCTGAGCTTATTTACAACTTGGCAGATGTATTTAACTTAAAAGGTCAAAAAAATGCTGGAGAAAAAGATGAGACCAAACCAGATAATTTTATTGATCAATTCAAAAACGAAAAACACCCTTCTGATTATCTTTACAATCGCATCGAACAAACTCTTGTAGGGGTAGGGATGGTATGTGAAGTGATAGAAAAAAGCCTAAAGTAAATCTTGTCGGTTAGAGCCTGTTTTGGGTAGACGGTAAGGATTCGAACATTATGTTATGCAACACATTATGTTCGAATCTTTACCTTCTACCTAGGGGGATTAACCAGTGAAAATGAGCATGAGATTTTCAGCCAAAGATTTTGTCCTAAAATCTAGTCAGACCTAACTCAACATAAAAATGTTAAGTTAGACTCAGAGGACAAAAAAAAGGCGGGTTTTTAGGTCTCGAATGACCCAAAAAACTCAAGGGTTTACCCCCCTACCGTCTACCTTTTTCTCTCTTTTAGTGATTAAATTATTAAACTAAATTAAAAACCCCTAGGCTTTAAAAATATTTATATTAATTGTATTAAAAAATAGTTATAATAAACTTATAAGATAATAAATTTTATAAAAATAATTGAAGGGGATGACGTATGAAAATTAACAATATAATTAATCAAATAAGCGATGCAACTAATTATAGAGAAAAATTTTCGCTACAATCAGCAAGACAGGACGGGACTTTAGGACCCTTTGTGGGAAAATATTTAATGTATGAGTGCGTGCATACTGTCTTTGAAAAATACAAACATACAATTCCTTCCATTCGTTGTATTGTAGCCACACATGTTTTAGCGGATGGGTTGGGTGATTATTATCATGCAGTAAATGCTATAAACACTCTTAAGGTAAACTTTCCTCATTGGGATTACACTTTTATTGTACAATTTGCCAACTCTAATATTAAAAAAGAAACGCTCACACTACCCGATACTGGCGATGGCAATATTCTATTTATAAATGAAGAAAATAAAAACTCGGCTATTACAAAAATAGAAGAGTCGGATCTTATCATCAATATCCCTCTTTCTTTGAATATTTTAACTGACAATGCCGACAAAACAAAAGTGCTAAAAGTTAGTGAATATGGAAACCCGGGATTCACAGCAATGGGAGTCGGTCCAAGTTCTTGGGGTGTTGTGGTCGGTAATATCTCTAAGGGGTCTATTCATGATATCCAAGACTCTGAAGTGCTCACACTATTAACGGGTTTTGGTTCACCTTCTAACGAACAAATAGATAAATATAGAGAGTCAACCGATCGATTTTTCGGTTATATTAAAACTTCTTTCAAATCCTCTATCGCCTACTTTTATTCTTCTGTTACTTATGCAAGGGGAAGCTCTAAAGATGTTGACATTTTTTTACCTTTTGATTCAGATGATGCCGAGCAGCAATTTTCTTTAGCTATGGATATTGATTTTTTAAAATCACATGGTATCGGATCGTTAGAAATAGTTGAAAAAAATGGTAATATTATCAACCAAATCAATGTAGGAGAGGGGAAAAAAGCACGTTGGTTAAACGTCTTTCCTATCAAGCAAAATGAAGTGCATTACTTGATGCAGGATAGCGCTCCTTTAACAGGATGTAGTGGCGATATGTCAATCGGAGAAGCTATTTCAGCCGGGAAAGACTTTTTTTACGAAGGGCGATCGCATAAAAGTAAGTTTGTATCTCAATTAATTAATTTGGCAGAAAAAAATACAGATGCTAATAGTGCTTTAGTACAATACCTAAAAATTCAAAAAAATCTTTACGCACTCATTGAAAGTTACCTGCCGGAAAATTCTTCTTTCGAAATAATTAGAGAAGAGGCAGAAAAATTAGCGCAAATTGCTTGCACAGATCCTTTTAAAGAACAAATGAAAGATTTTCGTCAATTGATCTTAGATAATTTTAATTTTAATAGCAAATTATCATCTCTTGCTTTTAGACACTACTATGGTATCCACCACGTTGATTTTTTAAAACTACAAGAAGATATTGCTCAGCCCCTCGGTAAAAAAAAAATTGAAGAGTTTTCTGTTAGTCAACATCTTAAAGATTCCTGCAATCGGATAGATGCTTATGTTAAACAATTTTTATAGTTTTTATATTTAGATGTTGTATTTTTTTAATAAATTTTGTATAGTTCATATCAATACGAACCAAACACCAAATTGGAATAAATTATGAATTGTACAACAAGTATTGATTCGACAAGTCATCTTATAGTTCAGAAATTTTCGGATACAAATTTGACAACACTTTCAACCGCGATTATTTCTATCCTACAGAATACGCCTATTCTCCCTCAACAGTTCTTACCAAATCCTTCGACTCTTTGGGATAAAAAAAATGTTCACTTTTTGGAGATGATTACGGTTCTGGATCTAAGAGATTTAGATTTGCAAGCAGTTCCGGCAGAAATAGGAAAATTGAATAATTTAGAAGATTTAGATCTTTCGAGTAACTCTATTACTTCCTTACCCGAAGAAGTAGGGGAGTTGAAAAACTTAATCCAACTCTCTTTAAATAATAATCAATTTACGACTATACCTGACGTTGTCTATAAACTAGAACGTTTACGAGGTCTTTATCTAAGCAATAATAAGATCTCTCAGTTTAATAGTCAAATCACTCAACTTACAAATTTAAAGTGGCTTTATCTCAACGATAACCTGATTAATCAGCTGCCTATAGAAGCGACTTTTTTCTTTGAAGGATTGATAAAGCATTCTGTTGAAAATAATCCTATTAAGGGGTCAGCTCAGAATTCGGATTATAAAGCAGTGTGAAACGAGGCTGTCTAGAAGGGTTGTCTTCCTTATCAGGTGAGCGCTAGATAATGAGTATGGTGAAGACATCTAAATCTGCATTAAAGACTCTGATATCCAAGAAGCGAAAATGGTTGATACGCTTGACACAAAAGCCAATAGGCGATAGGCAATAGGCAATAGGAGATAGTGGAGCGGCTTGCTTTTCCGCCGATGCTGTTAACAAACTCCTCGGTCTAGAGCAGGCAACTAACCTCATACACTCTTCCTTCTTATCCGGGCACGCGCGAATAAGCAAAGAATGGAACGCAAATATTGCTGGGCTACACATCAGTAGCCTTAGGAAGATTCGAGCCTTATGATGGGAAACTATCACGTACGGTTCTTAGAGGAGCCGACCGCAGTAATGCGGTCGGCTTACTCGATCGTTAAGGTTTTCTTAAGCCTATTAATTTTGGTAATCTCTAATTATAGGCTTGAAATTAATAATTATTTTATATAAGATTTATTAATTAAATTACTAAAATCGGAAAAAAGGTTAAAATGTCTTTAATAGTAAGTCAAAACGTTGGCAATAGTTTTATTGGTGAAGATTTTAATAAAACAAGACAAGATCCTAGTTCACTCCCCACTGAACTTGCTCTGGAAATTTTTTCTCACTTAAATCTCGCTACACTTGGAACCATTTGTTGTGTTAGCAAACAATGGAAACGGTTGGCAAATGAACCCAGTCTATGGAAGATCGCTATTTACAGAGAAATAGCTTTCGGAAATGATAAATGGGCTCAATGTTTTGGGAAGGATGTTGTAAAAGACGAAAATAACAGTGAAGAGTTTTCTTCTTTACCTTCAGATGATTTCATTGCGGATTGCAAAAAATTCAAAAACATATTTCCTGAAAAAAATGCGAAAGACAGCCTTATGCTTGTAAGGCTTCCTAAAACACTTAATGGTGGGCTTACTTTAAAAAGCCTTGGTGAGCTTGCAAAGAACTACTTTTCAGACAGTGATAGTGGTTACAGATATATTGGGTCCGCTATTGTTAATGAGCTAGGAGATAAGTCAATCGATAAATCTCATTGGGTGCTGATGACAAAGGATGTTCTTCCGGGAAGCAGAAATAAAAGTTATACCGAGCAGCAAGAAATTGTCGCTAAGTTGGCTGAAAAATCTCTAATCAGTTATGAAGTTCCTGGGACACTAGAATGTGCCGCTTGTATTTTTTTAGAATACTTTAATTCAAAAATACGCATATTTAGCGATAAACCATGGGTCTATACACGCTGTAAAGAGCAAGTCCAAGGCTATCAATCTCAAATAGTTGTTGGGGGCTTCTCTCTGTCTGGCCTCTGCGTCTTGCTTGTCAACTTTGACTCCGGCGACTATGGCGTTGCGGCCCTAAGGAACTTCTAAGGTCATTGGCTCTTGGTCAATTGGCCTTTGATAAAGGTTCTTGTTTTTTGGCCCTTGATTTAACGACTTTCGAAGTAAAAACCAAGGCTATTCAATGTGATTAAATTTTACTTTTAATATGTATATTTTTAATCACATCGGTTTCTTGTCTGGTAAGCATTTTTTTTTGGCGACAGATCAAGATGGTGGAAAAAGGCGAATTCGCACCTTTACAGAGTAAGCAAAATCCTTAACGTGCTTTAAGTCTCTATTTTTTTTGTTTTGCGATAGCTCGCAGTTTTGTTTTGATTACAAGCAAATGTAACTTGCATTTGGGCAAAATTGCCTGAGCTTATTTCGCGATCGCGGTTTTATCTGATACAAAATTCATGTAAGATTCAAGGACGGTTCTATGCTTTGCGTTGATCGCAACATAACATATATTATCAGACCTTAAGTTAACGACTCTTTGCCTCAATTCTTACAGTCTCCAAGTCCCCCATTAATAAACAAATCCAATTTTAAGGCGTGATTTTTTTAACATGGGGGTTCTATGCTTCGCTCTTTTCTATTCGTTTCCTTAATTTCTCTTTTAACGGGCTGTGCGGCAATGCCGGAATTATTCAAAGCCGTTGAAGACATCGCAACAGATACAGCTGTTAAAGTGGAGATTGACAAAGAGGCTTTCCAAAAAGACACAGACGTTACGGTTTCCG
>Ga0335397_10009834_pt1 | contig 11909 bp, 9 predicted proteins | sample MAT04_FD_205740 | JGI IMG/M metagenome (GOLD analysis project Ga0335397, IMG submission 205740) | Freshwater microbial communities from Lake Fryxell liftoff mats and glacier meltwater in Antarctica - MAT-04 (spades assembly) (version 2) ...
CGCGTCTGCGCGACATGCTGGCCGCCAAGAGCGTGCAGCTCCGAGACTGGGGGGCGTCCTTCGGAGAGAAAGGTGTCCACGTCCGCTGGACGGTCGAGGCGACCTGTACGGTGTCGGTGCTGCTTGCCGAAATCGGCGACCCGTCCTGATGCGGCGGCACGCGCTGCATCCCGCAAGCGTCTGAGAACAGGGTCGGCTGAGCATGAGCGGCATCCACGACGCGATCACCGCGCTGATCGACCAGGAGCACACGCTGCCCCTGACGCAGGAGACGACGCAGCCCTGGCCCTTCGTCCAGCGGCTCTTCGCGAAGGACGGCTACTTCCCCGGCGGCCTGACCATCACCGCGGCGAAGCTGACGTCACCCTCCGCCGACACGGCGACGGTGTCCGGCACGACCGTCATCGGTGCCATGGGCCTCTCGGTCGAGGCGACGTTCTCGGGCAGCGGCAACGCCGTCGATCTCGACCTGAGCCTGTGCATCACCCTGGCGAAGCTCACCGGCGACGGCTCCACGCTGCGGGTCGAGGCCGAGTGGCAGCCCAAGGTGACGTTCAAATCGAACGGCGGCGACCGAACGTTCGAACTGAATGTCGCGCGAGGCGTCCTGCACATCGGCAGCGTCGAGCTGACCGCCTCTCTTGAGATGCCCACGGCGGAGATCATGCCACGGCGGAAGCCCGGCACCCTCGGCCTCATGGACGGCGCCTGGCTGTCCGCGACGATGCCCGGCCCGCAGATCGTGGCGAAGGTCCGGCCGGACAAGCAGCTCCTGTCGACCGTCACCGACGCGCATGCGCTGGGCGAGGTGGGGGCGCTCAGCCTCGAGGAGATCCGCCTGACTGCCGATCCCTGGAGCGGCACCTATTCCCTGGCGGTCGAAGCTGGCGGGGACTGGGAGGTTCTTTCGAAATGCCACCTGACGGAGGTCTCGGCCCTTCTCGTCTATTCGAGTGAGGATGGCATCACCTCGGCCAGGCTTCATGCCGCGATCACGCTGGGCAAGGTCGCGCTGCTGGTCGCGGCAACCCACGACGCGGCGGCCTCGGGCTGGCATTTTGAAGGCAGCCTGGCACAGGACGCGGAGCTTGATGTCGGCACGTTCGTCGCCGATGTCATGAAGCAGCTCGACATCAAGGGCGAATGCCCCGAGGCACTGCGCGGGGCGATGATCACCCGCCTGTCCATCGCCCTCGGCACCGCGGCCAAGGACCTCGCCATCCGCTGCGAGGCGAGCATGCCGGTGCGCGGCGGCCGGCCGCTCGACATCACCCTCGACATCTATCTCGACGGCCTCAGCACGAATTTCCACGGAACCGTCCAACTCGGCTCCCTGCTCTTCGACCTGGTGTTCGATGCGGGGGAGGGGAGCCGGACGCTGCTGGCGAGCTACACCGACACCGAAGGGGGGGAGGTGACGCTCGGCGACTTGATCGCGCCCTTTCTCGACAAGAACGACACGACCGACCAGAGCCTCGTCAAGCTCACCGAAAATGCGTCCTTTTCCATCAAGGATGCGTTCTTCGCCTACGAAAGCCGCGGCGACGACCCCGCCCACTGGCTGCTTGCCGCCGATGTCGAGGCCGGCGTGGATTTCAGCGGCCTGCCGGTGGTCGGCGCGTCCTTCCCCCCCGGCCAGGGGGCGCGGCTGCTGTTCCAGCCATTGATCACCTCGGGCGGCATCAATTCGACCGGCCTCGAAAGCCTGGTGCAACGCGGCGGGCTGACCTTGCCGAGCCCCCTGCCCGGCAAGAAGGGCTTCTCCATCACGACCCGCGTGGCGCTCGCCGCGGAGGAGATCAGGCTCGGCCTGCCCGTGGGCATGAGCGACGGCAAGATGCAACACGAGCCGCAAGCCGAGGCGGAGCCGGCGCCGCCCGAGGTTGCCAGGGTCGATGACGTCAGCTGGATGGCGGTCCAGAAATCCTTCGGGCCGCTCGCGCTCGAGCGCCTCGGGGTCCGCTATCACGAAGGCACGCTGGGCTTCCTGCTCGACGCGCATCTCTCCGCGGCCGGCCTCTCGCTCGCCCTCCAAGGCTTCGGCGCCGAGGTGAACGTCGCCAATCCCAGACGCATCACCACCACGCTGGACGGCATCGCGCTCGATTTCAGCGCCCCGGGGATCGAGATCGGCGGCTCCCTGCTCCGCCAGAATGCGGGAGCCGACGCCGACAAGCCGGACGATGTCGAGTATCTCGGCACCGCCGTCATCAAGGCCGGCGCGCTCACCATCGACGCCATCGGCTCCTACCGGACGGTCGATGGCCACCCGTCGCTCTTTGTCTATGCGGCGCTGGACTACCCGATCGGCGGTCCTTCCTTCTTCTTCGTCACCGGCCTGGCCGCGGCCTTCGGCTACAACCGCGCATTCAAGCTTCCGCCGATCGAGAAGCTCGCCAGCTTCCCGCTGCTTGCCGACGGGGTGGGCAAGGGCGACGTGCGTTCGGCCAGTGCGCTGCGCGCGGCGAGCGTCGCGCTGCGTGAGTACATTCCGCCGGAACTCGGCGCGGTCTTCCTCGGCGTTGGCATCAAGTTCAGCTCCTTCCAGACGATCTCCTCCTCCGCGCTGCTGACGGCCTCCTTCGGCAAGGAGGTGGCGATCAGCCTCATCGGGCGTTCCGAGCTCGTCATGCCGGCGGGCGTGACGCGGGATGAGGCCGTGGCCGTCGTCGAAATGGCCTGGCTGGCGTCCTACCGGCCGGATGACGGCCTGCTGGCGCTGCGCGCGCAGCTCTCGCCGGGGTCCTACATCTTCTCCCGCGACTGCCAGCTGGCGGGGGGCTTCGCCTTCCATTCCTGGTTCTCGGGCAAGCATGAAGGGCAGTTCGTGCTCACACTGGGCGGCTACCACCCGGAGTTCGACCTGGCGAGCCGCCCGCATTTCCCGAAGGTGCCGCGCGTCAGCATCGCCTGGCACAAGGACGCCGTCAGCATCAAGGGGGACGCCTACTACGCGCTCACCTCCTCAGCCGCGATGTTGGGCGGCCACCTGGAAATCCTGTGGGAGAAGCACCCCTACAAGGCGTGGCTCAAGGCCGGGATCGACTGCCTCTTCGAATGGCAGCCGCTGCACTACAAGGGCGAGGCCTATGTCGAGCTCGGCGCGTCCTACACCTTCGAGCTCGCCGGTACGCGCCACATCACCATCGAGATCGGCGCGAACCTCACGGTGTGGGGCCCGCCCTTCTCCGGCCGCGCCCGGGTGAACCTCGTGCTCTTCTCCTTCGACGTCGCGTTCGGCAGCGCCGCGGCCGAGCCGCCGCCCGTGCACCTGTTCCACGATGACGAAGGCGGCAATGGGAGGGGCTTCAGCGCGCTGCTGCCGGAAGCCGGCAAGTGCTGCACCGTGTCCGTCAAGGGCGGCCTCTCCCGCTTCGTGGAAGCGGACAAGGTGTGGGTGGTCGATCCGAAGGCGCTTTGTCTCGTCGTCGACTCCGTCATTCCCGCCAAGCGGATCCATGCCGAAGCCATGCCGCCCGGGGCGGACCCAGGGCCGGACGCCGGTGCATTGTCCCGCTTCGGCATAGCGCCGATGCAGGCTGACCACGACGACGTCGTCTCGGAGACGACGATCATCGTCACGAAGCTCGGCGGCACGGCTTGGCAGCCGAAGGATCTCTGCTACCGGCGGCTGACGAAGGGATACCCGGCCGCGCTGTGGGGCGAGCGCAAGCCGCAGGGGGTCAGGGGGAAGGCCGGGGCTGCCGACGAGACACTCGTCCAGGCCCTGGCCGGGGTGGAGATCCGGCCAGGCGAGGTGAAGGACACTGGCGCGTCGCGCCCCCACGCCGGGGCCGAACTGCACGAGCGGCACCGTCCGGCGCTTAGCGAAGGGGTCTACGACATTCAGGTGACGCAGCGGTTGGGCACGAAGCCCGGCACCCATGCGCATGCCGACGACGCCTCCCGGCAGCTGGTAGCGAAGGCGTCGCTCCGCTTCGAGGTGCCTGGCGAGCACACCAGCCTGCCCGCGTCCTGCATCCACGGGGTGTTCCCACCGCAGGGGAGCCTTGGCGACCACGCGACAAGCCTGCCGCAGATCATCCTCGAGCGCAGCACGCTGCCTTGGGAATGTCAGGCGGAGGTCGAGGGCGCGGACGAAAACACGCCCTGGCTCGCCCTCCTCGTGTTCGATGGCGAGAAGAAGGCGGTGGCGGATGAGAAGGCGACGCAGGACGCGATGCCGGGGCCGGCCAGGATCACCGTGAGCGCGGCGGAAATCCCCACGGCGCTCGAACTCAAGCGGCTCTGCCATGTGCGCGTCACGAAAGGCCCTGGGGGCGCCGAGCGTGCGGTCGTCGTCGCGCGGCGCCCTGCTTCCCTCGGCAGGCTGAGCACTGCGCATCTTGTCTCGCTGCGGGGCATGAAGGTGACCGGGACGACCTGCGAACTGATCAGCCTGCACAGCTGGAGCTTCTCCTGCCCCGCCGGCGGGGCTGGCTTCAGGTCCCTGGTCGAGAGCGTGGCGAAAGCCTGCATCCTGGGCACGACCGAGCGCCTCGGTTACGCCTCGCCGGATGGGCAACGCACGGTGGCGGATTACCGCGGTCCGCTCGTGCCGATCTCGTCCTCCGCGGCCGGGAGGTTGGCCAAGGGCGCCGCGTCGTCGGGCAGGCCCGATATCTCGCATGCCGCGGCCCAGGAAATAGGCCGGCTGCTCGCCCTGGAGAACAAGTCGGTCTCCGTCGGGCTGCTGCGGCTGAAGCGCAGTCTTGCCCAGGCTGCACGGCACGAGAGCCAGGCGAGGGCGGCCGAACACCTGCATCCGCGCCGGCCGACGGGGGCGACCACCGGTGCGCCGCTGTCCGGGCGGCTGTTGCCGACCGGGCTTCGCCGGCTGCTGACGCCCGAGCTCGCCGCCTGGACCGAAGGGCTGCTCAAGCTCGAAGGTGTTCCGTTCCGCTACCTGCTGCCCGACGAGCGCCAGTTGCCGAAGGAATCGCTGCGATCCTTCGCGCTGGACGAACGGTGGCTCGCCAACCTTCTGGTGGGTGCGCTGGGCGTCGGCGGGACCTGGACGCTCGACGAGACGGCGACGGCCGACCTGCCCGGCTTCAAGCAGGCGATGCACGCCGGCGCCGACCCGGTGGGGGAGGGCGAGCGGCCCTTCGGCGCGCTGCCGCGGCTGACGGGCATCGTGCTGCGCTCCGAACTCGTATCCGGCTGGCCGGCGATGGGTGTCGTGGCCGACGACAATCTCGCACCGCTGGTTACCCGGCGCTGCTCGAAGAACATCCTGCTGGTTCTCTTTCAGGGTACGGTCAAGACTGTCAGCTTCCGGCTGCCGCCGGAGACGCTGCATTTCGAGGCGCGCGACCAGGGCAAGCCGGGCGAGGGCGTCCCCGGGGATTGGCTGAAGCATGCAACGAGTTCGGTGGACCTTGGGCCCTGCTTCGACCTCGCGAAGCAGGAGGAGGTTCCGTTCGAGATCTGATGCCTGCGCGCCAAGGCCGGGACGGGTCGGTCCGACGGGTCCTTGTCGCTGGGCCTCCGTCACGCGGCTTGCCCGCGGAACCGCCATCGGTCGCGCCATCCACTTGCCCGGGCCCAGGCGTGCCTCGCCGGCCGCTCTTGGCACTCTGCCCGCACGGCGCGGGGTGACGCCGCCCTGCCTGGCCTGTTTCCGAGCCGCCTGGGATGTAAGCATCCGCCCAGGGCCACAGCCGGCTGATCGTCAGGCGGCAGCGGCGTCTTTGGCCTGATCGCGCTTCCAGTTCCATGGCAGCAATTCTTGCAGGCGCGATGCCGGGTGGTCGGCGATCCTGGCCAGTACGTCGGCGAGCCACGCACGCGGATCGACGTCGTTCAGCTTGGCAGTGATGATGAGCGCGTACATCGCTGCAGCGCGCTCGCCACCCCGGTCCGACCCTGCGAACAGCCAAGATTTCCGCCCGAGCGCGATGCCTCGCAGCGCACGTTCCGCTGCGTTGTTGGTCAGGCAGATGCGGCCATCATGGAGAAACGCGGTGAACGCCTCCCAGCGCGTCAGCATGTAGTTCATCGCCTTCGCCACGTCGGCATGCCGCGACAGCGTGCCACGGGTTTGGCGCATCCAGTTTTCCAACTCGGCGACCAGCGGCGCGATGTGCTGCCGCCGCACCGCCAGGCGCTGCTCGGCGGGCAGGCCATTGATGGCGCGCTCTGCGTCGAATATCGCGTCGATGCGGCGCACTGCCTCGACCGCCAGCGGCGCGCGGGCCACCTCCGCCAGCTTGAACAGCTTGCGCCGGCCATGCGCCCAGCAGGCGGCCTCCGTCACTGGCCCTGGCCTGCGCCCGGCCATGTAGAGGTCGTTGAACCCGGCATAGGCGTCGGCCTGCAGGATGCCCTGGTAGCTCGCCAGGTGCCGCCTCGGGTGCTCTGCCGTGCGATCGCGCGAATAGCGGAACATCGCCGCCGGCGGCGCCGGGCCGGCGAATGGTCGATCGTCGCGGACATAGGTCCAGACCCGCGCCACGACGGTCCTGCCCTTGGCCAGTAGCGGCACCGTGGTGTCGTCGCCATGCAATCGCCCGGCCGCCAGCACATGGGCCTCGATCAGCGTTACCAGGGGTGCGAGCAGCGCCGTGCAGGTGCCGACCCAGTCGGCCAGCGTCGAGACGCTGAGCTCGGCGCCCTCCCGCCCGTAGCCCTCGCTCTGGCGGTTCAGCGGCAGATGCTGGCCGAACTTGGCCTCGAGTATCATGGCCAGCAGGTTTGGCCCGGCACGGCCGCGCGCGATGGGATGAAACGGCGCCGGCGGCTGCGTGATGCTCTCGCAGCTGCGGCAGCTGAACCGCTCGCGGACCGTCTGGATGACCTTCCACTGGCGCGGCACCACCTCCAAGGTTTCAGTAACATCCTCGCCGAGCTTGGCCAGCCTGCCGCCGCAGCAGGGACAGGCGGCGGGGGCGGCGATCACCACGCGCTCGCGCGGCAGATGCGCCGGCAGGGGCGCGCGCACGGGCTTGCGGCCGGGCGTGTCTGAACGGCCTCGCGTGGAGGTCCCGCCAGCCTTGGCCGCATCCTCGCTGGCGGCAGCCACCAGCTCGCCGAGCTCCAGCTCCAACTGGTCGAGCAGCTTGCGGCCGCGCTCGGAGGAGGCGCCGAACCTGTCGTGCTTCAGCTTGGCGATCAGCAGCTTTAGGTGAGCGACCATCGCCTCGGCGCCGGAAGCACGTGCCTCGGCTTCAAGGCGCGCCGCCTGCTCCACGGCAAGTGCTGCGCGCAGGGCTTCGACATCGTCGGGTGTGCTGTTGGGCAGCGGCATCATGGTGCGATGGAATCATGAACCGCGCTCGGCAGGTAGTGGAAATCTGCCGCCGCCGCGAACTATCCGGCGACCTCCGGCCGCCATGTCCGTTGCGGGTTTCGCCAGTCGATCCCGTCAAGCATGTAGGCCAGCTGCGAGCCCGAGATCGCCACCGATCCATCGGCCGGCGCGGGCCAAATGAAGCGTCCCCGCTCCAGCCGCTTGGCGTAAAGCGACATGCCGAGCCCGTCGTGCCAAACGATCTTGACCAGATCGCCGCGGCGGCCACGGAAAACATAAAGATCGCCGGCATGGGGATCGCGCCCCAGTGACTGCTGGACCTGCAGCGCCAGGCCACCCATGCCGCGGCGCATGTCGGTGTGGCCCACCGCCAGCCAGACCCGCACGCCAGAGGGCACCGGGATCATCCGCGCAGTGCCGCCAGGATACGACGCAGCGCCGTGGTGCTGATCCGCTCACCCACCCGCACCGCGGTGCCGTCGGCGAGCACGATCTCGATGCGCCCGTCCGGCTCACCATCAGCATCCGTGCAAGCCGTTGGGCAAGCCGCCGATGATGCCGGGGCCACCGGTGCCGCCAACTCAGGCACGATCCGCAGTGGGACGAAGGCCGCGATATCTGCCGAAACCCGGCCGCGCCGCAGCGCGTCCCGCCACTGCCACAGCAAACCGCGGCTGACGTCGTGCCGGCGCGCCACGTCGTTGAACCTGCCACCAGGCTCGTCGAGCTCGGCCAGGATCCGCAGCTTCTCCTCAGGCCGCCAGCGGCGTCGCCGCTCAACGCCAGTGATGATCTCCATCCGCCAACCCACCCTCTGCCCTTAACAGCGCTCGAAAGAACGCCCGTAAGATCAAAGGCAGGACCAGCCACATTGCGGAAGGCGGCCCTCGCCGGACGGATACCCTGGGATCAGGCGGTGGCCTGGAAAACAGGCCGCGGGAGAGGTCAGCCTCGTTTGGTCGCGTCAAGACGCTGTGAAACAGGGCTAATCCGGCAGTTTCTGCCCGGGAAGAAGGCCACTCAAGGCGAGGTGCATCGCCTTGAAGGCTGCCTCCTCTTTCTCGCGGAACCTCTTTTGGAAGAAAATGGGGGAATCGATTTGGCCATTATAAAAATGGGCAAATCCAACCACGCGGTCCCATTGCAGTTCCCCGAAATGCGCAACTTCCGTTTCCGGCGTGCCCCAGGTGATCACATCGAGTTTCTCCGCGTAGGGCACGACGAAACCCGAAGGGACGAGAATCACGTAGACCCAATGACCTGTCGGAGACGGCCTCTTGAGTGCATAGTTGAGCGAAGAGTCGAGGCAGTAGGCGGTTGAGATCCAACCCTTCCGGAATTCGTTCTCTACCATTCGGCCGAGATGCGAAGCTTCCTTATCAAGTCCTGACATCCACGTCAGGTAGACATCAAGGAGTTCGAAGTCACGACTGGAGATGAAATCAATACTGTAATAGGCTTTGTCTCTGGCGGCGCGATCTGCGAGCATATCCGCTTCCGCTTCCAATTTGCCTTCACGCAGCAACCGTTCCTTCTCTGCGAGCTTGATGTCGCTGAAATTTTTTTCCTGTTTCTTCAAGTTTTCTAATCTGGCTTTGTCGGCCGCAGCCACCTCGGCTCGCCTCTTGACGTTCTCTATGGTTTCCCTGTCTTCGTACGGCTTTCGGAAATTAATTTTCATATACTCTTCAGTCATGGAGGGCAGATACGCCTTTAATTGTTTGGCAAATTTTTCTCTTTCTTCCGCAATATATTTTTTTTGTTTTTGTTTTTCATCCCTGTATCTGTCAATCATCTGCACTATCTTATCTCTATCAACCTCTCTGCCGTGTCTCGATTTCATGTAGCCTGTAAATTCGTCGGCGATCCGATTTGTGTAGCCAGAGTCCGTGCGCATGACCGAGGGCTGAAATCCTCCCTTGCGCGAGATGACTTCCGCAGGCGTGCGGTCTTCGAGACGGAATGTCACGGCATTCACGCGATCGATCGTTTCGTGGAATTCCCACTCCTTCAGACCCGCAATGGCATCGTCATTGTATTGGCGTGTCGGCATTTCGCGTCTGGACAGGCGCTGTTGCGGTTCATAAAATTTCAAATGCTGTTCCATATCGACGAATGGCGCCATCAATTGGAAATCGTCGGGCCGTTTACGTTCGCCGATACGCGTCAAGGAAGGGGCGTTTATCCTGCCTTGTCCTTCATCCGCCCTCGCGAGTTGGGCATCATCCTTGAGGTCCTGAAGCGCCGCCGCTTTGATCCGACCCGTCCTTGCATGGCCGCGTTGGACACCGCCAAGCGGTGCGTCAGCCTGCCATAGTCTTATCTTTTTGCCCTTCATGTCTTCCTGATGGAACATATCCTTTATTGCTTTGGGAAGATCTTCGCACTTGGGCGGCAGAAGGTTCGAGGTCGCCTGGATCAGGCGCCAATCATTAGCCGTAACTCTATTGCCATCCTGCTTCCTATATTGATGTCGTGTCAGCCACAAATCCTTGCCCGCGTGGTCCCAGGCCTCGAACACGTAATCCCCGTGGTCCTTTTCAATGAGAAGCGTTCCGACATCGGCCTTATCCGGCCAGCCTAGGAACTCCACGACATTCATGTTTCTGCCTGTGACTCGTCTCCTCCAGTTCTCGGGCTTGGCTTCCGTGAGTGTCATCGAACTACCCCTCGCCATCGATACGGTTTCGGCAGAGCGCCAAAGGCATGATCAGTCGTTCGCAGCCATTGATTGCCGCGCATCGAACCCGGCCACCCGGGCAGCTGCGTGGCATCCACCGAGCTGCGATGCTGCTGCAAACCGAAGATGAGTCATTGATGGTCAGTCTGGCCCCGGCGTGCTGTCAAGCCGGGAATCCATGCCGCGCCACTGCGGAAGGTCAGCGCAGCGCCCAACCTTGGCGAAGCGCTGCGGGCCCAATGGCAGCATGCGGGCGGCTGCGTCAGGCATGGGGTTGAACTGGCCGCGGAATGCGGCGCTGCTCGTGTCTGTCTCATCGGCCAGGGTCTTCGAACGCTTCCCCGAGGCGTGCGCGGGCACGAAGCCGGTGAAGCGCCTTTGTGACCAGGACCTCAGCAGCAAGGTGGGCCGGCCGCTGGACAAGGGCTATGTGTACAAGCTGCTCAACAACCGAACCGATGTCGGGAATGCGGAGCACAAGGGGAACATTCATCCCGGCGAGCACCAGGGCGTCGTGCCGCGGGGATTGTGGGACCGGGCCCAAGCGCCACACGCGACAAAGACCAAAGGGCGCGCCTCCATCCTTTGATGCCTCACGCGCGGGCGGCATCGTGCCGCCTCCCCGACATCGTCAAGGTCATCATCCGAGACGCGGGTGGTCCTGTCCTCCAGCCGGGCGAAGAACTCCATCTCTTCGGCACAGTCCGTTCGCATCAGGGTCCAGAAGTTGCTCATGGGATGCCACACCAGGCCGACCTGCGCTGCAATTGGACTTGCTTCGGGAAAGTGGAGAGGTCCCGATGAGGCGACCATCTGCGCGGGCGTAACCCGCATGCCCTTCTCGCCACGCCCCCTGCGTCCGCGCGCCGCGTTGAACCCGGTCGGGATGGCGAGGAACTTCCCGCCGCCCTTGGGCTGGATCAGGGCGCCCCGCTCAAAGGCGTCGATGACGTTCGGCACCTTGGTGAAGACCAGCCCCGCCGGCCGCAGTGACTGCCCTGAGCGCGGGAAGATCATCGACCGCCAGGCATTGGCGATGCCCCGCGCGTTGCCTGAGAATGCGGTGGTGACCTGCCGGCGCAGCTCGGCCTTCACCTGATCGGTCTCGGCGCGGATGGCGCTCATCGCCGCGCGCTCGCCCGCCTTCACCTCGTCGGCCAGCACCTTGCGCAGGTCGCCGACGATACTGGCGCCGAGCCGCATCGGGTTACGGCCCGCCCAGCTTGCGGTTCAGTACCCGCAGCAGCAGGTCATGCAGCGCGGCATAGCCGAGCGTGCCGGCCATCCACGCCACCGCGAACAGCCACCAGCCATCGAGTTCCAGCGCCCGTGCCACCAGCCAGGCGCCGGTGCCGAGGCTGCCGCCGGCCAGCGTGTGCAGCAGGAAGGCGCCGCTGAGCATCGGCCGGCCGGTCGAGGTCAGCCGCGCCACCGCCCCGAGCGCACCCAGTGCGCCGGCGAGCAGCGCCTCGCCGATGATCGTGCCGATGCGCTCCGGATCAATCATGGCGGTTCTCCTATCGGCGGCAGAAGACGCGCCAGGCGATGCCGGCCGCGTCCCGCTCGGCATGGGTGACGGCCAGCAGGTCGGTGCCGATGGCGAAGGTGTCGTCGGCATTGACCGCGGGCAGCACGGCGATCGCCACCGTCAGCACGTCGCTGGCCTGGATGACGCTGGTGCCGAAGGCATCGCCCAGCCGATCTGGCGCGCTGCGGACCACGCGCAGGGAAACCGGCGGCCCGGTCCCACCCGCGCGATAGCTCGCAGCCGCGCCAATGTTCGGATCCGCCATCAGCGCGTCCATCGCCGCGGCGAAGGCGCTCACGTGCCGGACGCGGGAACGCGCTGCAGCACGGCGCGGAAGGTGGCGTCAGCCGCCAGCGCCGCCACCGTGGCGAGGCCCACTTGGAAGTTGCCTGTGGCGGTGGTGGTAAGGCGGCGGTTGGTGTTGTCCCAGAAGACGCGGGCGACAGCGG
>Ga0335397_10009837_pt1 | contig 11907 bp, 11 predicted proteins | sample MAT04_FD_205740 | JGI IMG/M metagenome (GOLD analysis project Ga0335397, IMG submission 205740) | Freshwater microbial communities from Lake Fryxell liftoff mats and glacier meltwater in Antarctica - MAT-04 (spades assembly) (version 2) ...
CTGTTGTTGCCGCATGCGGTGAACGGGAGCGGGCTGCGCGAGACAGCGGCCCAAGCGAAGGCGGCCGAGATGGGATCGATGTCGGCCGTGGTGCTGTTCAAGGGCATGCAGATCTTGGGGTGGTGGCTGGAGTAGATCGTGGGCCGAGTGGCTGAGCAGGTCCGCGCCGTGCCCCCACCCTCGGGAGTAGAAGACTCGACGTGATCGACAGCACCACCATCCAACGATCGGCGAGCACGGGAACAGATTGGCGTCTGCACGACACAGTCGACCTGTGCACGCTCCGTTGTGACTGACGGCAGTGCACGGACGCGAGCGCCGCCGAGCTGCCCGAGCGAGCCCGCATTGAACACCGCGACGTCCTGCATAATCGCAGTCAGCGCGAGGCGAATCGCGATGCGCCGAGCAGCATCGCGATTCGCCTTCTACCCTCGGCGCGACGTCGCGCTGGTGTGCACCTGGTTGAGCCGAGGGTCGACGCACGTTGCGGAGTCATCGGCACGTAGCACGCCGCCGCCTAAGCCGCGTGTCTCTATCCAGTTGGAGCCTGCCCGCGAGAGACTCGCTGTATTGCTTTCGCAAGTTCCTCCTGGCTCGGCGGTCTGCTCAGCCGCCACCCATCAATGTAAATCGTCGGCGTTGCTCTGACTCTGAGTCGAAGACCAAGAAGCCTGTTGCGCTCGATTCGTGACGTTTCGATTTTTAGGGTATCGGTGCAGTGGGAGAACGCTGCAGTGTCACGGACGCCTGCAGATCGCGCTAACGAGGTAAATGACTCGAGCCCGTATCGCGCCTGTCTGGAGAAGAGCGTATCCAGCGTTTGCCCGTATACCCCATGTGTACGCGTGCACTCGAGCGCGATCGGGGCAGGGATCGCAAATCGGTGTCCGGCGATCGGGAAGTGTACGTGTTCAACGGATAGTGTGATCGGGTTCCTTTGTACTTCTTCTCGAAGGTGTGCGTGCAGTATCGCACAGAAGGGACACTCTAAATCGTTAAACACTACGATACTGACCAGTCCACCTCGTCCGCCGACTGGCACGGCGGCACGCCTTAGATCTGCCCACGCCGTATCGCGTTCCGCTGTCAGTGCGGCGAGCGAGCCGCTTGGCGGGAGAGACGAGCGAGGCTGAAAGCGTAGCACAATGGCCGCGGCTACAACGAGAAGTACGCAGACATCAACCAGACGTTTCACGCGGAAGCCCTCGTGGATAGGCGGCTACGCACCACAGTTGGCGAGTAGCAGATTGAAAGGGCAATACCCAGCAGGTGCGGGCTCGCATGAGCGAACCTCGCAGCCCATGTCCTCGCATTCATTCTGTGCAATGACGCATGAGTCGACGCAGATTGGTCCACAAATCCGTTCCGGCACTGGAGCTGCTGCGGTTGCGCGGGAGGTGGCAATCAGGCCTGTGGCAGCTAGGAGGCGTATCCGTTGCGTGATGTTCATGTTGAAATATCCTCGTGTTGTGGGTTGCTACATGCTAGAGTTGTTTGCTCAATGCGAGTTCTGTTCGGCGCGAGTAATTGCTCTAGCGCAAACGTCGTTTCGCCTCCGCTAGCGTCGATTTGACCGTTCCTCTGGTGATTCCCAACGACAACGCTATTTGGGCGTGCGGGGCGCGTTGGAGCCAAGCGGTTTCTGCGATCAGTCGTTGCCGCAGCGTTAGCGATTGGCACCGACGAATCTCCTCTGCGATCGATACTCCACGGCCGCAGTCGTCGACTCCGTCCGCATCCTCATCGAGTACCTCGGCAGCGATCGTCAGGGCGGCGATCGCCTGCTGCTCGCGCCGTACTCGCCTAAGCGCATCGAGTCCACATCGACGGCAAACCGTGAACAACCAGGCCTCAGGGCTGCCGGCGGCACGTTCGCCGTCGACCAGCGCGAGCGAGCGAAGCAGGCCTTCATGAAAGACGTCTTCAGCCGCATCTCGGTCGCCTAGCAGCCGGACCAGCATGGGAAGCACTTTTCGTTGAAGAGTGGCGTAGGTTGTCGGAAGCACGGCAATGGAGTCCTCGATGTCGCGAGTCCGGTTAAGTATCGAAACCGTTGACGCATCCCTTCTTCTTAACAAGCTTGCAGAAAGAGACGGCCCCAAAGCTCGGAGGTTCAGTGATCGTTATCACGGCAGTGCTCCGGCAACTGACAATGGTTGCGTTAACAACGGAGCTCTTGATCGTACCGCGAGCGGAAGCGGACTCGCCGCGCAATACTGCCAGTCGGCGTCAGGAGTCGGCATCGCTAGCCGTCAGGCTAACGTCCCAGTCGGCGGCGCTCGTAGCCACCGCGTCCGTTCGCGTGCGACACGCCGGTGGACTACGAGAGGCCCGCTTCGACTCCGCGGGTGTGGTGCTCCTCCTAGACCTGCGAGCGGGTGTCGTCGAGGTGGACGTGCGTGCTGTTGGCGCCCAGCCGCGGAGCGCGCGAATGGTATTGGAGCGCGGAGCGAATGTGGTGGACTTCGTGCTCAGGGATCAGCGGGTCGAACTCTCGACGGTGTCGGTGCTCGGCGATCGCCCGGTGCCGTCTCGACTGCAGGGATATGAGCGCCGCCGTATGCTCGGGGAACCGAATGGTGTCGTCGACCGTAGCGAGATCGAGCGCGTTCGACCGATTGGTGTCTCTGTGCTGCTCGCTCGCCTCCCGGGGGTGCGTGTCATGGACTCACTTGGAATTAAGAAGCCCGTGTCGCGACGCGGCTCGCTGATGCGAGGAGGGCAGATGATGCCGTGTCAGATGCGCGTGATGCTCGACGGTGTGCTCTTGCCCCTAGACTTCAATCTTGATCAGATACCGCCTATGGACGTGCACGGCATCGAGGTGTACGCAGGTGCGGCGCGCCTCCCGCCGCAGTTCGGTAGCTCGCGGGAGAACTCCCAATGTGGCGTTGTCCTGATCTGGACGCGAGGCGGCTGACTTGCGATCCCACCACAGCGCGTTCGGTTGGTGGGCAGACCGATGATGCACGGCGGTCGTCGCGCGATACCCTCGCGCTAGTGGCGTGATCCCGCGATAGTCGATACCGTTCGGGAGTGAACGAACCACCTGCCTTCATCGCATGACCGTCGCGACTCCTGTCAGCCCAGAACTCCGTACGCCGCCTCGCGTCGTGCTGCCGCACTTGTCTCGCGCGCAGCGTACGTCGCTGGCGGCGCTCGGGACGTGCGTACTGCGCGGGGCGCCGCCCAGTACCGAGTCGGCGGACGAGTTCGTGGCGCGCTGTGATGCGCGATTGGAATTGCTCCCGGCGCACCGGCGCGCCCAGGTCGGGCTGGCGCTCGATATCCTGGCGGGGCGCACGTCCGTCTTCCTCTCGATCGGCAAGCCGACGCGCTTCGCTGCCCTGACCGCCGACGAGCAGACGCGCTGTTTCGATGGCTGGCTCAATTCGGCGCTTGCCCCGTTGCGTTCGGCATCGCATTCCGTGCGTCGACTGCTCTTGGCAGTGCACTACGCGCGTCCGGAGGTCACCCAGGCGATCGGCTATGCGGGGCCGATGCATCTGCGTTCGCCGCGGGTGTCATGGGAAGGTCCGATGTCCGGTGTCAGTCGTGCCGACGAGCCGGTGGCGCGCGGGCACGTGGAGCTGCCCATGCATATTGCGCCGGCCCCGCTGCCGCGCGGGGTGATTCCCGCCGTGGCCATGCGAGCCGACGCGCATCGCACGGCGGACGTGGTGGTGATCGGGACCGGCGCCGGCGGTGCCGTGACCGCCGCCAGACTGGCCGAGGCCGGCTTCGACGTAGTGGTGCTGGAATCAGGTGCCTATCGTACGCGCGCCGATTTCGACGAACGGGAGGCCGAGCTCACCGAGCAGCTGTATGCCGATGGCGCGCTGCGGACGACCGATGATGCGTCGGTGGCGCTGGTGCAGGGCAACACGGTGGGCGGATCGACCACGGTGAATTGGATGATCATGCTGCGCACGCCGGACTTCGTGCTCGATCAATGGGCGTCGGAGTCGGGTGTGTATGGCATGACGCCGCGGGAGATGGGCCCCGTGTTCGAGCGCGTGGAGCGTGAGGTACACGCCAGCGCTGTCCCGGAAGACGCGCACTCGGCCAACAATCGCCTTCTGCTGGACGGCGCGCGTTCCTTGGGATGGAAGGTCTCCACGGCGCAGATCAACGCCACCAACTGCGTGCGGTGCGGCTTTTGTGGCGTGGGCTGTCGGCATGATGCCAAACAATCCACGTTGGTGACGTTCGTGCCGCGCGCACTCGCTGCGGGTGCGACGCTGCACGCCGACACGCACGTCGATCGTATCGAGGTGCGAGAGCGGGACACGGGCGCTGGCACGCCGCCGCTCAAGCGTGTGCATGCCACGGTGCGCGATCCGTATTCCGGGCGTCCGGCTCGCTCTCTTACCATCGACGCCCCGATCGTGGTCGTGGCCGGTGGGGCCATCGGCACACCGGCGCTGCTGCTGCGCTCGGGACTGGGTGGCGGCGGGGTCGGTCAGTGGTTGCGCCTGCACCCCACGACGGCCGTCTGGGGGCGCTACGACCGCGAGATCGTGACCAGCACCGGCATTCCGCTCACCACCATGTGCGACGAGCATCTGCGTTGGCGCGGCACCGACTACGGCTTCTGGATCGAAACGCCGCCGATGCACCCGTCGTTCACCGCGGCGGCAATGCCGGGGTTCGGCCAATCGCACCACGCATTGATGTCGTCGTTCAATCAGCTCGGCGTCCTGATCGGCCTTACCCGCGACGGGGCCGAGCGTACGCGGTCGAGTGGACGCGTGCGGGTCAACCGTCGCGGTGAGACGTCGATTGCGTATGCGCTGACCGCCGAAGACCGGCGTCGAGTGCGCGCCTCACTTTCGGCCACGGCACAGGTGCATTTTGCGGCGGGCGCCCGTGAGGTCGGCACTATGCATTCCAGGCCGATCGTCGTGCGTTCGGCGGCCGATGTGGGCCGGTTGGAGGAGGGGTCGGTCGGTCCGAATCGTATCGGGCTCTTCTCAGCCCATGTGAACGGCACCTGTCGCATGGGGACCGATCCCGCGACGTCGGGGGCGACGCCGGAAGGCGAGCGGCACGGCGTGCGCGGGCTGTACATTTCCGATGGGTCTTTGCTTCCCACATCGCTCGGCGTGAACCCACAGGAGACGATCATGGCGATCGCGACTGTGCTGGCCGAGCGCATGGCGATGCGACACGCCGGTGTGGCCCGCAACTAGCGCGCGTTGTCCTTTTCCCGCTGTACCCGTCCTCCGACCACCAACGCCCGCATGAGTAAAGGAGATAGGAAGCGCCGCCGCGCCCTCGATGCCTACTCGACATTGCAGCGCGCCGCCTCGATGGCGTCCGCGCAGGTCGAGCAAGCAGTGCATCCGTTCGGGCTTTCCGCGTCGCAGTTCGGTGTGTTGGAAACGCTGCAGTCGCGCGGGCCGGTGCACCAGCAGGAGCTGGCCGAAGCGCTGGGACGCAGCAAAGCGCAGATGACCGCGATCATCGACGCGCTCGAAGCACGTGGTTGGGTGCGTCGTGAGCGGCACGCGACCGACCGGCGTTTCATCTCGGTGTATCTCACTGACAACGGGCGTGAGGTGCTGGTGAGCACCGCCCCGGCACGCAGTGATGCGATCGTGGCGATCATGCGGGAACTCAGCGGCGAGCAGCGGGCGCGATTGGCGCGGCTGTGTCGTCGGTTGCTGCGTGTGCTCGATCCGGATCAGTCGATTGAGCCGGACAGCGACGCCACCGCGAACGCGCCGGACGATGCCGAAGACGATGAACACGCGGACGCGCAGGGCGAAGACGATGATGATTCCGACGACGAGCCGGACGCCGCGGCCGTCGAGACCACCGTTCCCTCTCCCACGTAATCGATGGCTGGACGCCACTTTCTTCAAATCCCGGGACCGACACCGGTTCCCGACCGACTCCTCCGTGTGATGCACCGAGCGATGGAAGATCATCGCTCGTCGACCTTTCCGGCGCTGACGCGTTCGATCCTCACGCGACTGCCGCAGGTCGTGCATCAGACGAAGGGCGAGCCGTTCGTGTTCCCCGCCACCGGCACCGCGATGTGGGAAGCGGCGCTGGTGAACACGGTGAATCCGGGCGGGCGTCTGTTGGCGGTGCGTTTCGGACAGTTCTCGCACCTGTTCATCCAGACGGCGCGCGCGCTGGGGTATCAGGTAGACGTCATCGAAGAGCCGTGGGGTGACGTGGCCGATCCGGCGCGCATCGAAGCGGCGCTGGCTGCCGATACGGCGCACGAGATCCAGGGTGTGCTGCTGGTGCACAACGAAACGGCCACCGGTGTCACGAGCGATGTGGCGGCGGTGCGCGCGGCGATCGATCGCGCGAAGCATCCCGCGCTGCTGTTCGTTGACGGCGTGAGTTCAATTGCCAGTCTCGAGTTCCGGTTCGATGCGTGGGGCGTGGACTGTGCGATCACCGGTACGCAGAAGGGCTTCATGCTGCCGGCGGGACTCGGCATTCTCTACATGAGCGAGAAGGCGTTGGCGCGTGTCGATGCCTGCACGATGCCGCGCGCGTATTTCGATGTGCGCGCGATGCGTGCGAACAACGCACAGGGTTTCTTCCCGAGCACACCGGCGTTGTCATTGCTGTTCGGTCTCGACGAAGCGCTCACCATGCTGCTTGAAGAAGGCATGGATGCCGTGGCCGCACGTCACCGGTTCCTGGCCAACGGCGTGCGGGCGGCGATCAACGCCTGGGGACTGCACCCGTGTGCGAAGCGTCCCGAGATTGCGTCGAATTCGGTGACGGCGGTGATGGTGCCCGACGGGCATGATGCGCGTCGCGTGATCGAGATCGCGTTCACACGCTATGATATCTCGCTGGGTTCGGGCTTGAGCGAACTGGCCGGCAAGGTGTTCCGTATCGGTCACCTCGGCGACACCAACAGCCTCACGCTGGCGGGCGCGTTGTCGGGTGTGGAGATGGCGCTGTGTGACGCGGGTATTCCGGTCACGCTCGGCAGCGGCGTTGGCGCCGCGCTTCACCTGTGGCGCGTGACGGCATGAGTGCGCTGTCGGCGGATACGAAGAACATCCGCGTGGTGGTCACGCGGAAAATGCCGGCCGCCGTGGAAGCCGAGATCGCGGCGCGCTACGACGCCTTGTTCAACAAGACGGACGTGGCGTTGGCGCCGGAACAGCTGAAGCAGGTGTTGCAGCAGGCGGACGTCGTGATGACCACGGTGACCGACCGCTGGAGCGAAGAGATTTTCAACACGCCGGGCATCCGCGCGCGTATGCTGTGCAACGTGGGTGTGGGCGTGAATCACATCAACGTCGCCGCCGCGAAGCGAGCTGGCATCACGATCAGTAACACCCCGGACGTCGTGACCGATGACACGGCGGACATTGCGATGGCGCTGATCCTGATGTCGATGCGCCGTTTGGGTGAGGGCGAGCGTCACGTGCGTAGCGGTGCGTGGGGTGGATTGCGTCCCACGTTCATGCTGGGGCGCACGTTGCGCGGCAAGACGCTGGGTGTCGTGGGTTACGGGCGCATCGGTCGCGCGGTGGCGCGTCGAGCGTCGGCCGCGTTCGACATGAAGATCATCTATCACGCGCCGCGTGATCCGCGCATCGACGATCCGGCCACGGCCGGACCGGCTGGTGCCGAGCGGATGGAGTCGCTGGACGCGCTGCTGGCGCGGGCCGATGTCGTCTCACTGCATTGCCCCGCGACACCGGAAACGCGTCATCTCATGAACGCGCGCACGCTCGCCCTGATGCCCCAGCACGCGTATCTCGTGAACACCGCACGCGGTGACGTGGTCGACGAAGCCGCACTCACCTTCGTGTTGCAAGAACGCAAGATCGCCGGCGCCGGCCTCGACGTGTACGAGTTCGAGCCCAGCGTGACCGCCGAACTCAAGGAACTCGAGAACGTCGTGCTGATCCCGCACCTCGGCAGCGCCACGATCGAGACACGCACCAACATGGGCATGCGTGCGCTGAGTAATCTCGACCAGTTCTTATCCACAGGAACTGTCACCGACCTCGTGTAATCCGCGCCGGTCGCACCCGTGCATTACACCACCCCCACAGCTTAGCTTGCCCCGCAGTGGTCCCCAGGCCCCGGTACTTCCGGTAGCCCTACCGCGTTCCTGTCCAAACGGCTTCCCCAGCCCCTCACACGTTCTTCACCGTGGTCCATGCGGGGCTCTCCGACGAGCTACACCCCACGCCGCCGGTTCCTCAGGTGGTGGGTTCTCTGTTGCACTTCACGGAGATCCGGTCGCGTTTTCTGCCGCATCCACACGACGTCACCGTCTGTCTGCCGCCCGACTACGACCTGAACAGCGACCGTCGCTACCCTGTGCTGTATCTGCACGACGGGCAGAATGTGTTCGACGATCTCGCGATGTCGCCGTTCGGTGTGCAGTGGGGCATCGACACTACCGCCCGCGCGCTCATGCATGCGCAGGTCATCGAGCCGATGATCATCGTGGCGATCGGGAATGCCGGGCGTGATCGGATCGACGAGTACACCCCTACGCGCGACAACGTACACGACGCCGGCGGCCTGGCGGATCGTTACGGGCAGATGCTGGTGTACGAGCTCAAGCCGTGGGTGGATCACAACTGGCGCACCCGGCGCGGCGCGCGCGACACGGGACTGGCCGGCAGCTCGTTGGGCGGTCTGCTCACGCTGCATCTCGGACTCACGCACGCGGCGGTGTTCGGCAAGATCGGATTGCTGTCGCCGAGTGTGTGGTGGGATGACCGCTGGATCGTGCGCCAGCTGGTGGCGAACAATGGTCTGCGTCCCCAGCTCAAAATCTGGCTCGACGTGGGGACGGGCGAGGCGCGCATGCTGAAGGGAACGCGGTTGCTGTATCGCATGTTGTTGCGGAAGGGGTGGCAATCCGGTCACGACCTGCTGTACATGGAGGCGGATGGCGCGCTGCATGACGAGCGGGCCTGGGGTGAGCGCTCCGGTCTCTTTCTGCGCTTTCTTTTTCCTGCTATGACGTCGTCGGTCGACGCGCTGGCGACGTCGATGTCCTCGGGGATGTCATGAGTGTACTGATCGGCGACGACTTCACGCAGTTCACACCGAAGGCGTTCACCTTCCTGCGCGGTATTGCCAGGAACAATCGCAAGGAATGGTTCGAGGAGCATCGTGCCGACTTCGAACGCGAGATCAAGCGGCCGCTAGCGCTGCTGGTGGAAGAGGTCGACGTGCATCTCGCCACGATCGCACCGGAGATCGTGGGGTCACCGAAGAAGTCGGTGTTCCGTATTCACCGTGACGTGCGTTTTTCGAAGAACAAGGCGCCGTACAAAACGCATGCGGCCTGCTGGTTCTTTCATCGTGATGCGGGGCGAGGCGTGGGCACCGAAGCGGTGCACGGTGGAGCAGGATTCTACTTTCACATGGAGCCCGGCAAATCGTTCTGCGGCGGCGGCATCTGGATGCCACCGCGGGCGGCCGTGAACAAGATCCGCCAGGCGCTCACCGACGATCTCGAGGGATTCGAGGAGATCGTGAAGGGGCGCACCTTCCGGCGCCGCTTCGGCGATCTGGACACGGACGGCATGCTGACCCGCTTGCCACGAGGGTTCACCGCCGACCACCCGGCGGCCGCTTGGCTGCGGTATCAGTCGTACACGGCGTTCACGGATGTCACGCCTGAAGAGGTCACGAGTGTGAAGTTGCCGCAGATTCTGGCGAAGCATTTTGCGGCGATGACGCCGTTTGTGCGGTGGTTGAATGGGGCGTTGGGGTTGGGTCGGGCTTTGACTCGTTGATTGCGAGATCGTGAACAGCAAACTCCCTAAGGGGCAGGCTGGAGGGTTTCAGGAAGCAGGGAGCAGCAACAACGCGCCGTTCACCTGCTTCCTGCCCCCTGAAACCCTCCCCCCTCTCTCCCAGGGAGTTTGCAGTGTATCGCCCCCAAAGAGTTCGCAGTTCCCCCCCGCCGGTACCGCCAAGCTGTGGCAATCGTGAGATTCCCTGTTGATGCCCAAGACCCTCAAACTCGCCCTGGATATCCTGATCGGTGCCGTCGCACCGGTGGTCATCCTGAAATACGGCACCGCGCCGCTCGGGACGCTTAACGCGTACCTACTGGCGGCGTTCGTACCGGTGGTGTGGGTGATGCTCGACCTGTTCGTGATCACCCGCCGGTTCAACTTCATCACCACATTCGTCGGTTTGTCGGCGGTAATGCGTGGAGCCCTGGCGTTCTGGTACGTGGACGGCGCGCTGTTCGCGTTCAAGGACAGCACCAGCTATCTGCTGTCATTCTTCGTGTTCGGTGTGACGGCGCTGATCGGCATTCCTGTGACGCGCTCGATTGCGCTGCAGGGGCTCGGGCCCGATACGCCCGAGCGCGAGAGGCAGATGGACCGGCTGCTCGACGAGCCGACCGTGCAAACGGTGATGAAGCGTGCCGGGTTGCTGATCGGTGTGACGAATCTCGGCGCCGGCGTGGTGAACTATGTGATCAACCTCCGCATGGTCGTCGCCCCGTTCAATACGCCGGCGTTCAATGATCAGGTCGCGAACGTGAACGCAATCACGCGGCTTGTGCTGGTACTCCCCGACATGATTGCGATCTTCTTTGCCTTTTCCATGATGTACAAGGCGATGTACGCGCTGCTCCCAGCCGACGAAGGGACCGGTGCCGATGCGGGCGAATTCTGGACGCTGCTGGCGCGACGGGAGGCTGCCATGGCGCTGGTGAAAGCGGGTGACTCCAGTGGTACTGCGCTCGGTGTTGACGATGCGCAGCAGCGGGCGGCGCGTCAGGCGCGGGAAGAGTTTGGCCTGAGCTGAGTCGGGCGGTTCCGATCGACGGGCTGCTGCGCGGAAATGGTTCCAACGTTCGTTTTGTGGAATGGGCCGACAAAGATTGTACTCCCACGTCAGGACCGCAGCGCGATAGCTGTTCCGTGACAGCTCGGTGACCGTTCAGTGACGAAAGCGTAGACGAATTGTCGTGCAGCAGATCGATGCTACTGCGTTCGAAGCGATCAGCCCGTTGATCGTCTCATCCGCACAGTATCAACCCTCTGAGGACGCTTTCTTCATGCGCATTCCTTCCAACTTCGCTGCCCGGACGCTCGCTGCGTCGTGTGGTCTGTTCGTCGCTGCCTGCGGTGACGACTCTTCCACTGATGTACAGCCGCTGGCGCCCGTCGGGCTCAGGAACCAGTCGGTCACGCCAGCGCTTGTGCGGTCGCTCGTTCCGGGCGTCGAGATCTACAGCATGATCAGCAGCGATGATGTGCTCACCGGTTCCCCGTCGTACGTGTTCGGCGGTTCGGCTGACGGCGCGGGCTTCATCCGCAACACCGATGGTTCCTTCACGGCGCTGATCAATCACGAAGACAACTTCGCCGTGTCGCGCGTTCGCTTCGACAAGGATCTGAAGCCGATCTCGGCCGACTATGTGGTGAACTCCACGGCTGGCCGATACCGTTTATGTTCGGCCACGCTGGCCACTGTGGAAGAACATGGCTTCAGCGCGTTCATCACAGCAGGCGAGAGCAACGAAGAGTCGGAAATCCTGGCCGTTGATCCGTCGGGCCCGGCCAACACGCCGAAGTACCTCTCCGCGTTCGGGCGCTTCAACACCGAGAACGCTGTGCCGCTCCCGAAGGTCGCGTTCCCGAATCGCACGGTCGTGATCATCGGCGATGACGACTCGGGCGCGGAAGGCGGCCAAGTGGCGATGTACCTGTCGAATACGGTGGGCGATCTCGACAACGGCAACCTGTACGTCCTCGCGCGCACCGACAACAACAGCCGCGAGCGCGATATGGCGATCGGTCAGACGTATCCGGTGCAGTTCCGCCAGATCGCCAACCAGAAGACGCTCACGGGCCGCCAGATCAATCTGGCGGGTGCGACACTCAACGCCATGCGTTTCTCTCGCGTGGAAGATGTGGATTACCGCAA
>Ga0335397_10009840_pt1 | contig 11906 bp, 7 predicted proteins | sample MAT04_FD_205740 | JGI IMG/M metagenome (GOLD analysis project Ga0335397, IMG submission 205740) | Freshwater microbial communities from Lake Fryxell liftoff mats and glacier meltwater in Antarctica - MAT-04 (spades assembly) (version 2) ...
GAGGAACGTGTGCGGCCGTTGGTATCGCCAAATTCGTCAAATCCGACTGTCTCGATCATCATTCCAGTGTATGGTCAGCACGTGATGACGTTCACTTGTCTCAAAAGTATTGTCGAGACCTGCGCACACCTGGCGATCGAAGTCATCGTGATCGATGATTGTTCGCCTGAACCTGCTGTAGAGGCGCTGTCGCTAGTGCAGGGCGTCACTATTATTCGCAATGACACCAACCTTGGTTTTCTAAAGAACTGCAATAAAGCGGCGGCCATGTCGCACGGCGAGTACGTGCTGATCTTGAACAACGACATCATCGTCACGCCAGGTTGGCTCGACGCCATGCTCGACACTTTCGCCCTGCGCGACGACGTCGGCATGGTTGGCGCCAAGCTCATCTATCCCGATGGTCGGCTGCAGGAAGCCGGCGGCATCGTGTGGCGGGATGGGTCGGCGTGGAACTGGGGGCGCAATAAAAACGCTGGCCTGCCTGAGTACAACTATTTGCGGCAAGTTGACTATTGCTCCGGCGCCTGCTTGTTGCTCAAGCGGGATGATTGGAATTTGCTCGGCGGTTTTGACGAACGCTATGCGCCCGCTTACTACGAAGACACCGATCTGGCCTTTCGCGTGCGCGAGATAGGTAAGGGCGTTTACTACCAACCGCGCGCGGTGGTGGTGCATTTTGAGGGGCAGAGTTCCGGTACCGATGTGACGCAGGGTGTGAAGAAGCATCAGGTGATCAACCAGCAAACGTTCACGGCACGCTGGCGGGCGGTGCTGTCGAAACATCGTATCAATGGTCTGTTGCCCGGACTGGAGCGTGACCGTTACGCCAAGCGTCGTGTTCTCGTGCTTGATGCGTGCATGCTGACACCAGACCAGGATTCGGGCAGTCTACGGATGTTTGAAATGCTCGGGGTAATGGCTCGCATGGGCGCCAAGGTGACCTTTCTCGCCGACAACTTGGAATATCGCGAGCCGTATGTGAGCCAGATTCAAGCGCTCGGCGTTGAGGTGATCTACCATCCTGTCGAGTCGAACGTCACGCGATATCTGGAGCGGTACGCCGCCGATTACGAAGTCATCTTGTTATCAAGGGCGACCGTTGCGGTTAAACACATCGATACGGTTAAGCGCGTCGCGCCGCAGGCCAAAATCCTCTTCGATACCGTCGATCTGCACTTCTTACGGCAGGAGCGTGAGGCGGAACTGGCGGACAGCGCATCACAACGCACCGCTGCCACAGGCATGAAAACGCAGGAGCTGGACATCATGTCGAAGAGTGACGTGACGATGGTCGTGAGCCCGGTTGAAGAAAAATTGTTGGGCGAAATCGCACCGGCCGTGCGCGTCGCCATCGTATCGAATATTCACGTCAATATGCCGGGACCAAAAGGCTTCGCGGACCGCAGCGGGGCGGTGTTCATTGGCGGCTTCCGACATCCACCCAACCTCGATGCGATCACGTGGTACGTCGAGAATGTTCTGCCCGTGTTGCGCCGCAAGAATGCGGGAATCATCACCACGGTCATCGGCAGCAACGCGCCACCAAGCCTGCAGAAGTTTGCGGCGGATGACTTTGTGATCGCCGGTTTTGTACCGGACGTAACGCCGATCTATCACGACGCCCGCCTGTCAATTTCACCGCTGCGTTATGGGGCAGGCGTCAAAGGCAAAGTCAATATCGCGATGCAGTACGGCGTGCCGGTGGTGGCAACATCTCCCTCGGTGGAGGGCATGTATTTACGTGCTGACATTGACGTTCTGCGGGCGGACGACGCCGAAGCGTTTGCGGACGCAATGATTCTGGCCAACGCGGATGCGGCGCTGTGGGAATTGCTGCGCACCAACGGGCTTCGGAATATTGAGACCTATTTTTCCCGGGGTACCGCAGCGAAGGCGCTCGCCAGCTTGCTCGAAATTAAGAATCGGTAGCTATACCGTGACTAACGAGACAACCTGCCTCTATAACGTTCTCGTTAGACTCTTCCGATAATCGCCGCCGTCGAAATCAATTCTTCGAGCAACGCCATCGAAACGTCGCCGGATACCGAGTAGGGGTCGAGCACGGGGCGCGAGGAGTACTTCAACAGGACTGATGGATTGATCTTGTCGGTGTTGACCTGACCCATGGTCCATCCGGAAAAACGCCGTTCGGTAATTTCTTCGTATTTGAGCACGGCGACGTCCCGGTGGCGGGGATCGCGTGCAATGTGCCCATATAGCTCGTTGACTTCCATGCGGCCGCCTTCGAGAACTTGCATGAAAATGTTGCCGCCGTAACAAAGCAGGCCGGTGATCCCTCGCTCTGGGTTGTGTGCCTTCGATTGCGACATGATGGATTCGATCGCCGCCGCCGGATTGGCGTCGTTGGCACGGCTTGCATACAAAAGTCTGACTAGCATACTGCCTCAGGATTTCCGGTTAGTCAGGAGTGACAAGAACTCGCGCCGAAGGTTGGGATCTTTCAGGAACACACCCCGCATCACGCTGTTAATCATTTTCGCGTCCGTGTCCTTGACGCCGCGCCAGTGCATACAAAAGTGGTCAGCCTCCATGACGATGGCTAAACCGTCCGGCTGTAGTTTTTCCTGCAGCAGCGCCGCCACTTGGGAAACGGCTTCTTCCTGAATCTGCGGCCGACTCATGACCCAATCAATCAAGCGTGTGTATTTGGACAGACCGATCAAATTCGAGTGCTCATTTGGCATGACACCGACCCAAACTTTGCCAATAATCGGACACAAATGATGGGAACACGCGCTGCGTACCAGAATCGGCCCGACGATCATCAACTCGTTTAAATGCGAAACGTTTGGAAACTCAGTCGTGGGCGGCTGGGGGACGTAGCGGCCATGGAAGACTTCGCGAACGAACATCTTCGCCACCCGGCGCGCGGTTTCATTGGTGTTGTGGTCGCTCTCGGTGTCGATCACGAGGCTTTCAAGCACCGCCTGCATTTTGCTTTGCACCTCGTCCTGTAATTTATCCAGGTCACCCGGCTGAAGAAATTCAGCGATGTTGTCATTGGCGTGGAAGCGACGCGATGCACGCTTAATGCGGTCACGGATGGCAACCGACAGTGGAATACCTAAGTCTTCGCCGGAGGGGGTTGAGGAGTTGTCCATGTTAATCAGAGCCAGTGCGGATAGAATAGTTGCATAGACTTATCGAAGTGTTTGATTATAAAACGAAATAGGCAAATTCTGCGCTAAAATTAACGACCATATTTATATTATGTAAACTTAGGTGTAGGGGGCCCGCTAAAGAAATACGTCGTCCGGCCGAAAACGAACTGAGTACTGGCACCTGACCCGAGTAACTACCATATGCCCATCGGCGACATCAAACCTGACGCGCCGCCAACGCCAACCGACCGTAGCGCCATCCCCAAAGACGTTGACGTGACGGTGTCATGGGGTATTACCTTACTTGGCGGCGCATGCGCGCCAGCGCTCGCGGCACTCGCTGCTGCCAGCGCAAGGCCGTTAACGGCCGCGGGAATCTTCGTAATCTGCGCGGTGATCGCAGTCAACTTGTGGTTCACGCGCTACAAGGTCATCACGTTACGTGACGTCAACGTCTCTCTGAGCGTGGTCGCAGCATCGATGTTCGTCATCGTTTTGATTAGCGGCTCCCCAACCCCATCCGCACTTGCACTGTTATCACTCGTACCCTTCATGGTCGCTTCCCTCGGCGAAAAACGATCGCTGATCATCTGGCTGAACATACACGCAGCTATCGTTGCCGCGGTCTATTTTCACGGATCCTACCTCACGACACACTACTCAGAGCCACCGACCAATCCGGTGTTCCAGCATTTTCTGCACATCGCGGTATTGAGCATATTCATCACGATCATCGCCTACATTTTGATGGGCAGACGAAATGCGTATCTGAACGAACTTACGACGGCAAACGAGCAACTTACCCAAAAGCGTAACGAGGCTAGAACAGCAAGCGAACAAAAAGGCAGATTCTTAAGTCGTCTTAGCCACGAGCTGCGCACGCCGCTCAACGCCATACTCGGTTTTGGCGAAGTGATGTCGCACGACCGCGAGGCTATGCTGACCGCCCGGCAGCTTGAGCGTATGGAATACATACAAACCTCCGCCCAGCGGCTGCTAAAAATTGTCGACGAAGTCATGGAGATCACCGGTGCCGACGGGCGCGCCTCGTTCCCGGTGTTGTTACCTGTCTCTATCACCTCGGCGATTACAGATGCCGTCAAGGCTACCAGCGCCTTTTCAAGCGAGCGCAAAGTATCTATCTCGCTCGATGCCAGCGCTTTCAGCGCGAGTGAAGCGCTGGCAGACCGCAACGCCTTGCGCCGGGTGTTGCAGGAATTGATCAACAACGCGACCTTGTTTAACCGCGCGGGCGGCATGATAAATATCCGGGTTGAATCGGTGAGCGGCCAAGCACGCATCAGCGTTGAGGACACCGGCAAGGGCATTCCGGCGGACAGACTCGCGACGGTCTTCGAGCCATTCAGCCAGCTGCACCCGGGTGAAAGGGGGAAATCTGGCAGCGGTCTCGGGCTGACCATGACCAAGGCGATCGTCCAACAGATGAAGGGCACCATCGAAGTCGTGAGCAAGGTCGGCCATGGCTCCACGTTCACGATCGCCCTGCCCTTGTACGTCAAGCCCGACCGGCATCTTCCCGCTGCCCGCGCGACCAGCAATGAAGCTAGCCAGTCGGCTCGCCTGGTACCCACATTGAGCGCCGCGCCATCAGCGAGCGAGCTGCCCAACGTACTGTATGTAGAGGACAACACGCTAAACCAACTGATCATGCAGGCCATGTTCAGCCAATTAGGCCTCGCAAATCTTCACATTAGCTCGACTGGCGAAGAGGGATTTCAGCAAGCCGTTGCGCTGCGACCGGATCTGCTGTTGCTCGATATCCATTTGCCCGACTGTAGCGGAAACGAGTTATTGACCCGTTTACGTGCCGAGCCTTCGCTCACTGCCATCAGCGCGATTGCGGTTTCTGCCGATGCAGTCCCTCAGAACATTAATGCGGCAATCGAACACGGGTTTGACGACTACTTGACCAAGCCGATCAGTATCGACGCGCTGCGTTTGGTGTTGGAGAGACGACTGCCGGTTGCACAAGGTGAGCGCAGATGAGAACACCCCGCCCCGCCGCCACGCAGACCGGCATTCCGCGGCTCATGCTGCCCGCCGACTTCGACAATTTGTTGTTGCGTCGTGTCGCCGCGTTAGTCACTATGTTTGGTTTCTTTATGGGCTGCTGGCAGTTAATCGACGGCCGCACGATGACCGGGGCAGCCATCCTTATTTTGACCTTGGTGATGGGCGCCACATTTTTGCGCGCCGGCTCGGCCCGCGTCACGTTCGCTGAACTGAACGCCGTTATCGCCCTGATCGCCCTGCTTATGTTTGTAGTTGCGATTCTGTCCGGCCGCGAGGTACCGGGCATCACGCTGCTGTTCCCCTTACTGCCATTTTTTTGCGCAGCGGTTGGAGCCAGACGTTCTGCGATCGTCTGGCTGGTCATCACGATACTGATGTTGATCGCGGTGTACTGGTATGGCCAGCATGCGAAGCTTTTTTATTCTGAGCCGCCCGCCAATTTCCCCTTGATCTATATGGCGATGATTGTTGCCCTCACCGGTATCATCTCGCTGACGGCCTATACGCTCATGGGCAAGCGCGCCGAACATCTCGCAAGTCTTGCTGAAGTGCGCGCCGAACTAGAACTTGCGGCGCGTGAGGCAACAGACGCCAATGAAAGCAAAGCACGCTCTCTCGGCCGTGTCGGTCATGAATTGCGAACGCCCCTGAACGCGATCATCGGATTCGCCGACCTGCTGGCACGCGATCGCAAGGCGCCACTCCCGGCGGCACAGCTGAAGCGGATTCAATACGTACAAGTATCCGGTCAACGGCTGCTCGAACTGGTTGACGAAATACTCAACGTGACCCGGAGCGACGAGCGCGCCAGATCGATGGAGCTGCAACCTATATTGCCACTGTCGGTCGTCAACGACGCCATTACCGCGGTAACTGATCTCGCCCGCGCCAAGGGTGTTGTGATCGACACGCAGGTACCGCCGCACGAATCGACGCCGGTGCTCGCCAACCGGCGCTATCTGCTGGATGTGCTTGGACAGTTGCTGACCAATGCAATTATTTACAACCGCCCCGACGGACGCGTGCTAATCAGCATGACCAGCGCTGATACGGAAATTCGGCTGAGCATCGCAGACACCGGGTTCGGCATCAAGGCCGAGGACATCTCCGATTTGTTTGAGCCACTGCGTCAGTCGCGACACAACGATGAATCGCAAGCCGGCACCGGTCTCGGGCTCACCATCGCCAAGTCATTGATTGAGCACATGGGCGGCAAAATTGAGGTGGATAGCGTGCTTGGTCACGGATCCACCTTCACGCTCGTTCTAGCGCGCTACCGACCCAACCGCGATAAGCCAGCGGATGGTGCCATCTCGGCGAAGTAAACATTTCAGCCGCGCTGGAAGCAGCGAGACTGAAAATGAAACCTGAGTAACGGCGGGCACTTTGAGCCAATATCGCTTGGAAACGCCCGCCAATCAAGGAGTTCTACAATCTCTTCCCGACCAAAAATCGCGCGCTCCATAGCGAAACGGTGGGCGTCGAGTAAACTCTGGGCATATCAATCCGGAGCTTGTTCGCCTTGGACTTCGCATCCTCAATCGCCTGTCGGGACCGTCACATCACTGTACTCACGCGGGCAACCGAATCTAGCCAAGCGCGGCGCTTCCGACGGCTATGTGCGGGATAAGCGGATTCGTGTCGATTGGCGAGACGATCGCCAACGCAGATGTGATTATCCGACGCATGAACCGGCGCCTTTCGCACCGTGGGCCGGACGCCGAGGGTTACTACGCGCACAACAACGTCCAATTCGGACATCGCAGACTGTCAGTAATCGATCTGGCATCGAGTTTGCAACCGATGACCACCACCGATGGGCGCTTCACGCTGGTGTTCAATGGCGAGATCTACAATTTTCGTGAACTCAGAGACGAACTAGAGGCGTTCGGTCGCCAATTCCGCACGGCCGGCGACACCGAGGTCATGTTGCAGGCCCTTGCCCATTGGGGGCTGCAACCCAACTCAACGGCACTCGCCAAAGTGCGCGGCATGTTTGCCTTTGCCTGCTACGATCGGCAGGCCGGAACGGTTTTACTGGCCCGTGATCATTTGGGCGTGAAGCCGCTGCATTACGCGTGGGACGGCAAGACATTCGCCTTTGCCTCTGAATTGAAAGCGATTACCGAACACCCGTCTGTTTCACGCGACATCGATCTCGACGCGCTCGGGTTGTTTTTGGAGTGCCAGTACATCCCCGCCCCACTGACGATTTTTCGCAGCGTGCGCAAGCTTGCCGCCGGCCACGGCATGCTGCTGAACACCATCAGCGGCGAACTGCAGACATGGAAATACTGGCAGTTGGACTACTCACGAAAGCTGGCCCTATCGGAAGACGACGCAATCGCGGCGCTAGACCGCGAGTTGCGAACGTCCGTTTCCTCAATGCTTGTCGCGGATGTGCCACTCGGCGCGTTCGTGAGTGGCGGTGTCGATTCGAGTCTGATCGCGGCGCTGATGACCGATGTCACGTCAGCGCCAATCGAAACCTTTAACCTCGGCTTCTTGAACAACGCCGGCGCGCCTGACACCACACAGAGCGAACACGACGAGGCCGCCCGCGTCGCCAAGCATCTGGGCAGCCACCACCATGCGTTGATGGTCAAACCGTCCGACGTGACCGACGCGTTCAGTGAGTGGGTCGACATATTCGATGAACCATTCGGCGACCAGGCGGCGCTGCCCACCATGCTGCTGTCCAGACTCACGCGCCAGCACGTCACCGTGGCGCTTACTGGCGAAGGCGCGGACGAACTTTTTTCCGGCTACAGCAACTACCGCAAGCGCGTCGCAGAGGAACGTATTTCAGGTGTGCTCGGTGCACAGGGATCGCCATTGCCCGCGCTGTTGAAGATGCTGCCTGCCGCCGCGCGCAAGGACCGGCTGATCAAAGCCATCATGCAGCCCCACAACGCGCGCTATGCAACGATACCGAACGTATTCGATCGCGCCATACAACCGCAACTCTTTTCCGCAGCTCTGCAGCAGCAGCAACACAGCCGCATCTCCGATTACGCCGCCAAGTTTTATGACGAGTGTAACGCCAGCGACTATCTTGAAAAAATCATGTACGTCGATATGCGCTTGTGGCTGCCGGATGATTTATTGACCAAGGTGGATCGCGCGACGATGGCGTATTCGCTTGAAGCGCGGGTGCCGTTTCTCGATCATCAATTCGTCGAGTTTGTTGCACAACTTGACCCGGCGCTCAAGCAAAACGGCAAGACAACCAAGTACATCCTCAAGAAGCTCGCAGCCCGTTACCTGCCGGACGATATCGTCTATCGCAACAAGCAGGGCTTCGTAATGCCTCTTTCGGGTTGGCTTGAAGGTAGCCTCAAGCCGCACGTCGATGCCGCATTGGGTCCGAGTGGCTTGATGAAGCGCGGGTTGTTCAGCGACGGCGCGCTGGCCCGGCTACAAGCGGCGCATAAGAGCGGTCGTCGCAATCACGCCGGCCGCATCTGGGCGCTGACGGTGCTCGAGCAGTGGTTCGCGCGCTACGCGCCGGAGTGGACGCTATGAGCTGCGGCAGAACTGCTTTTGTTCCCCGGATGTCGCATCTGCAACTGGATACCTTGCCGCGCGCACTGCCATGATCATCACCGCGCCCGAAGCCGCCAAAGCCGGGCGGATTCTCATCATCAACGTGACGCGCATCGGCGATACGCTACTTGCCACCCCCGCCATCCGCGCCATCGCCGCATTTTTCCCGAATGCGAAGCTCACGTTTCTCGGGCATCCCAAGCGTGCGGAAACGTTGGAGAACCTAGCGTATCTCGCCAGGGTCGGCCGCATCACCAAGAAATCGGCATGGCTGCGCGGCTGGAAGGACGTTGCGACTAAACCCGAATATGATTACGCCTTTGTGTGGGGCCAGGACGAGGGCTTGGTGCGCTACGCGCTGCGCAAGTCGGCCCGCGTGATCGCCGAGCAGCAGCAGGACAAAGCACTGAACGCAACATTGGCGTTTGCGTTTGACGCGCCGCCGGACAATAGTATCCACGCCGTCGCGGGGTTTTTGGCCATGCCGCGCGCCGTCGGTATTCCGGCGCAGGGTTTCGGCATCGACATTGCGGTGACTAAAGACGAACGTAGGGTTGCTGCCGAAACACTGTTCGGCATCCTTGGCGCCTCCAATCATTTTCCCAAGGTCGGATTTCAAGTCGCCAGCTTTGCCACCAAATCGTGGCGCGACTGGCCGATCCAGCGATTCATCGACTTGGGCCTGCGCATCGTGCAGAGCTATCCGGATGCGCGCTTCGTTTGTTTCGGTGCGGCGGCGGATCAGCCGCGCATTGCGGAACTCGGGCGCTCGCTGCGGGGGCGCGTGATCAGTTTCGCCGGCAAGACGACCCTGCGTGAAACCGCCGCGTTGATGTCGTGGCTTGACGTGTATGTCGGCATTGATACCGGGCCGACGCATCTATACAGCGCATTGAAAAAGCCAATGGTGGTGCTTTACCACCCGTCGATTCCGAGCGCGCTTTACAAGCCACTCGACCACCCTGCTCTTTCGGCGATTGACCACGCGCTCGCCGGACCCACCTGTCGCGACCGTGTGCCGATGAACGAGATTGCAGCCGAAACAGTGTGGCGCGCAGTCGATCAGGCGCTCGAAGGCGAGCCGTCTAAAATGCCCGGCATGGATGCGCCGGGCATTGACGAGCACGTGGTGCCGTGGCCCGGCGACGCACTGCCTTACAAGTGATCGCGGCGGTTGCGGGCCTGCTTCCCAACAAGACGCTAGAAGTAGGCCTCTTCCATCGCCAATACACTGCTCGCACCATTGACGACGGCTTCCGCATAGCCGTCAGCGAACGGCATGATGTGGTCGGCGAAGAAACGCGACGTTAATATCTTGGCTTTCAGAAAATCGGTATCACCGTCGCCCGTTGCGAGTTGCTCGGCCGCCGCAATCGCTGCGCGCGCCATGATCCAGCCACCGCAAACCGTTCCGGCGAGCATCAAGTAGTGCACAGCCCCCGCATTCACGGCGCCTTGGTTTTCCTTGAACGTCAGGGCGATCCACTCGGTTGCGCGCTTGAAATCATCCAAGCCACGCGATAGCGAGGTACCGATTGCCTTCAAGTTCAGATCGCTCGACGCGCCAAGTATGGTGACTGTCTTATGCATTTCAGTGATCAGCGCGAGTGCGGTCTGGCCGCCTTCACGTCCGACTTTGCGGCCGACCAAATCAATCGCCTGGATGCCGGTGGTGCCTTCGTAGATGGTCGAGATGCGTGCATCGCGGTAGTACTGCGCGGCACCCGTCTCTTCGATAAAGCCCATGCCGCCGTGAATCTGCACGCCGAGCGAACTGACCAGCACGCCAGCTTCAGTCGACCAGCCCTTGACGATCGGGATCATCAAATCCACCAGCGCCTGATTGAAGAGCTTGGTCGCAGCATCTTCGGAGCGATCGGCAACGTCCAAACACTTGGCGGTCCAGTAAATGAGCGCACGACAAGCTTCGGCATAAGCGCGCATGGTCATGAGCATGCGCTTGATGTCGGGGTGATAAATGATCGGCACTGATTTCGGCGCGATGCCAAGACTCGCCGGGACCGGGGTGGTCGGACGGCCCTGCACACGTTCACGCGCCCAGACCAACGCATGCTGATATGAACGCTCCGCAATCGATACACCTTCAAGACCCACGCCAAGACGCGCGGCATTCATCATCACAAACATGTACTCAAGACCGCGATTGATTTCACCGATCGGGTAGCCAACCGCCCCGCCGCTCTTTGCGTCCTCGCCGTAAATCATGACGCACGTCGGGCTGGCGTGGATACCAAGCTTGTGTTCAATCGAGGCGCACTTCACATCGTTGCGTGCCCCCAACGAGCCGTCGGCATTCACCAGAAACTTTGGCACGATGAAGAGTGATATTCCCTTCACGCCTTCCGGCGCACCTTCTACACGCGCCAGCACCATGTGAATGATATTTTCGGTGTAATCGTGTTCGCCGTAGGTGATGAAAATCTTTTGTCCGGTGATCTTAAAGCTGCCATCGCCGACCGGCACAGCCTTGGTCCGCACCAGCGCAAGATCCGAGCCCGCTTGTGGCTCGGTCAGGTTCATGGTGCCGGTCCACTTACCAGCGACCATGTTTGGCAGATAGGTTTTCTTGAGTTCCTCAGAGCCGTGCTGATCCAGCGCCTCAATTGCGCCGAGCGTCAGCAATGGACAAAGTTTGAACGCCATGTTCGCGCTACCGAGCATCTCAGCGACCGGCGTTGCCACCACATGCGGCAAGCCCTGGCCACCAAACTCAACCGGCCCTTCGAGACCCGCCCAACCGCCTTCGACGTATTTCCAGTAGGCGTCCTTGAAGCCTTTCGGTGTCGTCACGACACCGTTCGCAATCTTCGCACCTTCCTGATCGCCGGACCAATTCAACGGCCCCAGCACTTCACCGGAAAATTTGCCCGCTTCAGAAAGAATCGCCTCGACCAGATCGTCGGTCACCTCTTCACAGCCTGGCAGTTTGCCAATTTCTTGCAAGCCGACAACATGCTTGAGGACGAAGGAAATGTCTTTGAGTGGCGCGACGTAATTGCTCATGAAAATGCTTTCGTTGTTATCTTGTCGGGTCGGATCCGTAAAACCAGGTCTTTACAGTGCGGCGGTCAATTCAGGTACCAGCGTGAACAGATCACCTACCAGCCCGTAATCGGCAACCTGAAAAATCGGCGCTTCCGGGTCTTTGTTAATGGCCACAATCACTTTGCTGTCCTTCAT